>Ga0307432_1001919_pt1 | contig 11846 bp, 17 predicted proteins | sample SalMarWE160150MG_FD_202158 | JGI IMG/M metagenome (GOLD analysis project Ga0307432, IMG submission 202158) | Salt marsh sediment microbial communities from the Plum Island Ecosystem LTER, Massachusetts, United States - WE1603-150 | ecosystem: Environmental > Aquatic > Marine > Intertidal zone >...
TTTTGGTCTCATTACGACCACCCTCTCTCACCATACATCTTCTGGTTTTGCGTGACAAGAGGCGATTCACAAGGACGGCAAAACGCCCCTATCCCGTACAGGCTCGATGTTATAGAGGCGAGTGAGAGGGTGCTGAGAGGATCGATTCGACTCTTCCTCGCCCTCACCGATTGACAGTGTCCTTGTGCTCTGATAAGATCCCTGAAACAAAGGAGGCGAAACACATGGCTACAAAAGAGATTCTTGACAAGCTCTCGATCTACGTTCCACAGAAAAAACAGGAAGAGAAACCGGTCGAACGACTGATCCGACTGAGCGATAAGCGCGACCGATCGATTAACTACCTGGTCGTTGAGGCGATTTTGGAGTACCTGAACCGCGAGGAGAAGAAGGCCTAAAGTGGAGACGGTAGAGGGTGGGATTCCACCCTCTATACCCCAGGGTTCGTTAGCTTCGACAAACCCTGCTCTCGCCCCCCCCATATGTGGAAACGGCAAAAAGGCCCGTACCTTAGACAGGCTCGATGCTTGCAAGGCGACTGAGGGGGCTCTCAAGGGCTCGCTTTTGGCTCTTCGGGGCATAGATCGGCCTTTGTCGGCTTGTTCTCTTTGATCTATTTTGCGAGGGCCTCGCCGTCCAGCGCAGTGTGTACTGCATCGTCCTCAATAACGGAAATTGCTCAGGGACCGCACGGTTCCCCTGGCTCTCAATCGTTTTCTGGCGACTTTCCTTTAACCTCTGATAGGGTACAGAACTTTGAAAACCCGCTGTGCTGTTGGCGGTCAGGTGCAGCGCCTTGTTAGGGATTTTGCAGATCACTTGTACGCTTTTAGTTCTTGCCCCAAAAGTGCCGTGCTGTTAATCCAGCCTGTCCCAATTTGTTCTGCACTTTGGTCAAAAGCGGTCACCCTATACCAAGGATTGTTTTTCTTCTTGTAAACTTCAAGAACCTTAAATTCTCCCCCCTTAGGGATCTGCTTCATCTGCTGTATGGCTGCAATGGGATCAGCAGGGCTGTGAGAGGGCATTAGGGGTGTTTGCTTCGAAACAACGTAGGCTTGACCAATTTCAAGTTCCAGTGGGTTCAAACTTGGGAATGGGGACTTCCCCACAGGTGGTGAATCCAAAGGATAATCTATCTCGATCTCATCCTCGACAACACGAATACCTTCAGTCCTTACCGCTTTACCGGTAAGATTCTGGTTCCAATCTCCGAATTTAGGGTCTGGTTGGTTGATAGGAACGACCATATGCACTGTGATCCTATCGCTGATGGATGCAACGTCAAAACCAAGTCCAAATCTGGACATTTCTTCCTGCTTAGCCCTGAGTGCCGTTTCCCAATCTTCGCCGGCAATGGAGATTCTGTGTTTTGACTTCCATTCTCCGATGGTGCCCTTTTCTGAGAAGTAGTCCACGGAGTATTTGGCGGGGTTGCCCTTTTCCAAATAAGAGCGCGACACACGAACCATGACAACCGTATTGTCGGGCAGATCGGTATCTACCGAAAGATCGAGTGTCGAGCCCGTGACCTTCGTGACTAAGTTGAATTCATCACATACAATTTGGGTCTCAGCTGCCATAACCTCGGCTTCAATCTTCTTTGATACGCTGCCTCCCTCGTCGTTGGTATCTGTTGAGGTATTTGTCGGAGCAGGACTTGGCTCGGGTATTGTAGCCGCTGCCACAGGAGCAGGACTTGGCTCGGGCGTTGTTTGTGAACTAGTCGTGCTCTGAGATGGAGTAGTAGAATGGTTCGCTTGCTGTAAACTACCTATCACGATTATCACCAAAACCAGTGCAACCGCAATTAAGAAGAAGTTTTGTACTGGATGTGATTTCTTGGGTCGTGGCATGTTACTACTCATTTTCCCATCGGCCTTGCTCATTGCTGCCTCCTTTATACCGTCACCGCCGCCGGTTGGCGAAAGGATTTAAGCGCGTCCTCCAGCTCCTCATCGAACACGTGGGTATAGATCATCGTTGTGGATAAGTCGGAGTGCCCAAGGGCCTTCTGAACGAGACGGATCTTGCTCGTCTCGCGATAGAGATCGGTAGCGAAGCTGTGGCGCAACGTGTGAGGGTGAATGTTCTTTTCGATCCCCGCCTTGACCGCAAGCCTCTTCACCATTTGCTGAACGTATCGGTGACTTAGCGCCTTCCCCGCCAAGGTGGTGAAGACGTGCGCCGGATCCCCTTGAACGTCCTTCGCTTGACGTTCCCGCCACCCTTGCAAGAGCTCCAGGTCATCCTCTCCGATCCACAAGGTTCGGTCCTTCGATCCTTTCCCTTGCCGGACCATCAACTTCCCGGTGGTGAGATCAATGTCCTTCCATCGAAGAGCGCACGCCTCGGCAAGTCGCAAGCCGGTGTCAAGCATCAATTGAAGCATGGTCTTGTTACGTGCGCCTGTCGGATAACGCGAGTTAGGTTGTGCGAGTAACGCCTTTTGTTCACTCTCTGTCAGCACTTCTGGGATTCTGAAAGCCTTCTTTTTCATCTCCTCCTCCTCTTCCGAGTACGCTCTTTGTATGTTCTACGTACTATATCACTCAGTATAGCAAACCTTGAAGAGGATGTCAAGAGAAAGCGTACTGATTCACAGGCGCTAAGATATAAAGTTCTGTAAGGCATTTGTGTACGAAAGAGGCCACTCAAGGAGAGGTTATCGCTTACCGGTAACGCCGTGTTACCAGTAGGCTTTAGATGGTCACGCCACGCTACTATCGAAAATCGGTCTCAGGGATCCGCAAGGCCTTTTTCAAGGGTTAATCGACTGTAGACCCCCTTAAAGGCCCTCCGGAGGGTTGACCCTGCTAGCAGACGGCACCACTATGAGAAAAGCACGTGGCGAGGAGGCCACTCCACCCTGCGACCTTTTCCGGCAAGGACCTCTCAGTAACTTGAGGGATCTCCCGACTCCAAACTTCTAGCCGTCTAGAAATTTCGCGACGGCGCGAAAATCTCAGCTGGAAGGATCCATCAAGCGACTTGACGGATCTTTCGACCACCTTCCTTCCGGATACTCAATGAGGAGTTGGCGAGTAGAATTCTGAGGGCTGTAATCGGTATGAATAGGGCGTTACATTGAAACGCCGGCCAAACGGGAAAACCGCGCGAAGAGTGGCAAACAATTATCCTTTGCCTCTCTTCCTTCGTGCTTCCATGATTTCTTCAAAGGTGCGTTCAAGTTTCATCCTCTCCTCAAAAGTCCATTCACCTGAAAGTAACCCCGCCTCACGAAGCGCCTCCCCAGAATCACCGTCTCCTTCCGGTAGCTTAAGTCCGACTTCCTCCGCCGTCTCCCGCACTTTCTTAATAACTCGTTCAAATTCTCTCTGTTCCTGTGGCGTGCGGGTTATAACCAGCTTCTTGCGCGTCAATGGCGCGATCGACCGCGTTTCAGGTCTCCCAGGCCGTTCTCTCTCTCGCCGGTCAATCTCGCAGACCATCCTCGCCAAGAGTTCAAAACAGCCCCGCACCTCCCGAATCGCGGCAAGCGCTACGCGGAGGTCCTTTGCCTTTTTCGCCTCGTCTAGGATCCCCAACCCCTTATCCTTGAGACTGCGCACCTCCGCAAAGAGATCATCCGAATGCGCCACGTCTTCGGCATCCTTCGCCTTCATGAGTGCGCCGGGTATGTGATTGTTGGCGTGCCTTCGCACGGCATCCTTCGATAAACCGTACTGGCGTGCTATGGCGCGTTTTGACTCACCGCGCACGATTGCTCGATTGATCTCGTTCAACTGTGAATGCTGACAGACACTACACTTCCTTGCCAAGGTTCACTCCATCGCCTCTACTTGGGCGGAGATTCTTTTGAGGTCGTAATCACTCATACCCAGCTGCAACTCCTCGATCTCGTTGATCATGCGAAGCCTCTCTTGCAGCGCCTCATTCGACAGGCCTTCCAGGATCGGGCTATTGTGAACGGTCCCTTTGGGCATCGCCGCTAGAACCTGAGGAAGGTGATTCCTAGCATGATAGTGGACAGCGTCCACAGGGACGCCGTACTCACTCGCTATGCGGCCCCTCCCTTTGCTGGCCAGTAAGTCCTCATCAATCTCCTCTCTGTCTTCGTGTCTACAGATTACGCAGTCTTGCGTTAGCATGATCTTCACTCTCCTTTTGAATCCCACAGTATCGAAAGCCTCATGCAGTCGACGTTTTGTGTGAGTCTCTCGTTTTTACGAATCAATGCATCACGTCTGCTTTCCAGGTCCTTAACAGCCTTACCACTAAGATCGTCTTTGGAGGCAAGGCTACTCTCGATCTCTTTTATCTCCTTGTCGATATCGATGCTTACCCAGTCGCATACCATGAAGTAGCGCCGGTCCAACTCCTCATTCGACATCGCGCTACTCGAATAGCGCTTAACGCCACTGACAGCTTGCCGGTTGTCTCCGCTTTCTTCAAGATGCCAAGGGTATGATCTCGGAGACTGCATACTTGACTGAGAAGAGTGTCTGCGTTGGCGGCGTCCTCCGCACCCTTAGCCTCTACAAGCGTAGCGGGTAGGTGGTTTCTTGCGTGCCTCGAAACTGCCATGTGGCCGACACGAAACTGTAACGCTATGGCACGGTAGGACTCACCACGGACAATCGCCTCGTTGATTTTGGCGAGGTCGGGATGCTGACAGATTGTGCAGCGTCTCATTTCTTCTCATCCTTCCTTTCGGCACGCTGTGGCACGGTTCGATCGAGATATGTCACGGTTGACCGCGCCGGTCCTCATTCTCCGTTGTCCTTTTCACAGTGAGACTGTCGGTGACGGATGTAGTAGGCGATCGCCCTTTTCGACCGCCTCAATTCACCGGCAATCTGCGCGGCGTCAAGCCCCTTGGCTTTCAGCGCGTCGATCGTCTCCATTTCGTCTACTCTCAGCGGATACTCTCTCATTGTTCACCGTCCTCGTTACAATCCTCAATATCCGTCTCGAAATCCAGGCAGGCCGTCAAAGGTGTCGTCTGCATCGTTCAAGTAACGCAGGATCACCCCACGCGGCTTGTGCAACTGCGCGGCGATGTCATCCAGGCCGTATCCGGTGACAGCCATATCCTCAATCGCTTCTTGTTCTACCCGTGTTAGGCCTCTGTCACTCATGGTCATCACCTTCCTTTTTAAGTTTCCTTGTCCTCTTCGTTCGCAGGACACCCGTCACCTTTTGTGGACCAAGCTGTCCACTTCCTCTTGGATCGTCCAGCTCTTCCCGCGCCGTCCGCAGTTTCTCAATCTTCGCACAAATTCTGCGTTGCTCTTCCCAATTTCTTTCCTTGAACTTCTCCCCCCAGTCATCCCATCCATGATCCTCCGCTTTGGCCTCCGCTCCCTCGCAACGGGCGTCAAGCCACTCCAGGACGCGATACAAAGAATCCATGCCCGCTTGAATCCGTCTTTTTCGTATGTCAACAGGAGGAGCACCATAGGCTTTCATCGCAAAGTCGTATCCCTCCACCGCGCTCAGGACACCCACCACGAAACTCCTTCCCCAGGCATAACAGCCGCGCCGGTCGAGGTCTATTGGTTCCTCTACCTGCTGGAGGTAGACGTGTCTCCAGGCGGATCCAGTGTAGCTTACAGCGTCCGAATGCCTACCTTCGAGTTCAAGACAAGCCCGCGCCGTGAAGTCTTTCAGATCCTTGCCAGGCCGGATCTCGCCTTTTCTCAATGCCCGATTCAATGCCACACCGATCCCGGAAATTTGATCTTCTTTCAGTCCTGATGCAGCTTTGCGTATCTGATACATGCCCCAGTGGAGGGCCTTTGATGGTGGTTTTTTCTGGTAACCGGCGGTTCTAAAAACCGCCGACGGTTCCTGCGACGGTTTTTGGTCACCGAAGGTGTCAAAAGACTTCTTTTCCATCAGGAAATTACTGGTGAGGGGAGACTTCGTACGCGTGAAAGTTGAATCTTTGTTTGAGTTTAAGAGCCTCTTCTCTTTTGAGGTTACACGTTGGGGAGAACTCTCGAAGTGCGGACCCAGTCTATAACGAGCTGGTCTGCCGCCATAGGCCGGATAGTCCGTATCTCGTTGAATCTTGCAGAATCTAGCATAGAACCGGAGTGCCCGATAGATGGTCGGCCGGGAGTAAGACAATTTTCGAGCCAAACCGGAGACATTCACAGTGGCGGGGCCACCCTCCAAGAGAGTCCAAAGGGCCGCTCCGATTCTAAGCGTGGACTTGCGGTGAGCACCGGAAAGGAATCTCTTGCGAAGGGTCTTGAGAGAACTGGAATCTCGGACGGACTTGCTTTTCCCCCCACTCTGCACTACCCTACTCATCGTTGGTTAGTCCTCCATGACTGGCGGCGACCAATAAGACTCGGGGGGTTGCTGTCCGGCGGCCCCCCCATTCCATGAACGGGCTTTTTTTCCTTTTCCCTTACTCATGCTCATCCCCATCCAACTTGCACCTCAGCACCTTCTCTAACATCCAAAGATGAAGGCCCTTCGGCGAAGTGCGGCCTGACTCCCAATTTCCGACAGAAGTTCTGTGAACTCGGAGCAAGCCGGCCAAAACCTCCTGGGTAAATCCACGGGCCATTCGCTCTTTTCGAATTCGTTCACCAAGGCTCATCGCCATCACCCCTCCAAAACAAAGAAAGCTGACCGCATTGAGACCACGGCCAGCCATAGCAGTTCCCGTTTTTTCGGTCTGTTGTGTCAAATCAATGTAGCGAAGTTTCGACCCCATGTCAAGAGATTGTTGCCAGACCATTGTCCTCCTGGCAAAGATGAACTTTGTCCTTTGGAATTGCTCACAGACGCACGTCCTCACGCTTCCCGCTCCTACCTCAGCCAGGAAAGCTTGAACACTTCCTCTTGCCTCTTCCCTCTCGCGGCGGATCCGAACGATCAAGCGGGCCGAAGCCTCACGGCTTAGTTGTTCCACGCGGCGGTCCTCGAGCACCCCACGCATGGCCCAACCGCCCCATGAACACCAGGCCCGTTGGGAGTTTCGCACGCTTTTAGCCTCCCTTAACCGGAAAAGTGGTTCCTGCAGAAACACTATCTCATTGTCTGCTGCGTATGCGGTAGGCTTTTTAATGTTTCGGATTCTTCATTTTATCATGTATACTATCCCAACCTTAAACCACAGGAGGTGAACAACATGGCGAAGAAGGAGATACTTGACAAGCTGTCGATCTACATCCCGCAGAAGAAACAGGAAGAGAAGCCCGTGGAACGGCTGATCAAGCTTTCCGATAAGAGGGATCGTTCAATCAACTACCTCGTCGTTGAGGCGATCCTGGAGTACCTGAAACGGGAGGAGGGGAAGAAATGAAGCGTTTGACGACTGTGTTTCTGGTTAGTCTGGTTCTCGGGTTGATGTTCGGGGTGTCGGTATCGGCAGAGGCTTTACTCAGCGTGCATTTCATCGACGTCGGACAGGGAGACGCCATTCTAATCGACTACGGCCAGTACGAGCTTCTAATCGACGGGGGTAAGGGAACGGCCTGCAGCCTCTATCTGCGCGAGTTCGTCGACGGGCCTCTCGAATGTATCGTGGCCACTCATATGGATGCTGACCACATCGGAGGGCTGGATGAGGTTTTGGAGCAATACCAAGTCAACGAAGTGTGGACCAACGGGAACTCACATACAACTGCCGCCTACTATGACTTCCGAAACGCATGTATCGCTGAGGGTTGCCGTATGAATGAGGCCCGCCGTAACGATACCATAGCGCTAGGGAACCTTAGCATGACTGTCCTTCACCCTAGTTACCTGGTTTCAGACCGTAATTGCAACTCGGTTGTACTCCTGTTCTCGTTCATGGAGTGTGATTTCCTGTTCACTGGCGATATTGACCAATCAGTGGAATCAACCCTTGAATCATGCGGCTTGTTGCCGGACATCGACGTTCTCAAAGTCGCACATCACGGATCCCGATCTTCTACAAGTGAGCAGTTCCTATCGGCAGTTACCCCATGGATAAGCATCATTTCCGTGGGAGCAACGAACCCCTACGGTCATCCAACGCAAGATGTTCTTCAAAGAATCGGGTGTGCTGTTCCTAGCTCATTGATACTGAGAACTGATATTCACGGCACTATCATTCTGAGCGTTGGTGCTGATGGGAGGGGCTACCGCACAACAACGCGCGTTGCCCCGATTGAGGCTGCGTGTAATGATCGTGGGTCAGATAATAACATCGGAAATGGAGTTCCCTGCAACTGTAATGGTCCGGATCTCAACTGCGGTGATTTTTCGACCCACGCAGAAGCACAGGCGTGTTATGACTACTGCATTTCGCTTGGTTATGGTGACGTATTCGGCCTTGATGGAGACAACGACGGGAGTGCGTGCGAGTCTTTGCCGTAGCTGCCTCGCGGGGATGAGACAAGCGCTCACTTAAACGCTTGCTGGACACTGTTGCTGTATGTAGTCCCGCAAGCTACTAGCGCCAGATTCTGAAAGGAAGGAAGCAAGGGATCCCGTTGACTGCGCTTTCTCGCGTTGACTTTGCTCAAACCGCCTCGCTGACGCCTCATCACTTGCGCGTTTAGCGCGTTGCAAGTCGATAATCTCATGCACGCACCATCCGGACCACGAGCTCCAAGAGCGGACACTCTCCCCGATCCGGTTGGCTTCCCGTAAGCGTTGGATAAGCTCATGCAAAAGCTTGCCTAATTCCCTTCCCGCCCGGACTGCACCGCTCTTCATCGCTCGCCAGAGGCTTGCGCCTATTCCGGTGAGGATTGCGTTTTTGCGGTGGGAGGTGATCGGGTAGCCGTGGAGTTCGTTTCGGACTTTCGCCATTACCCAGCGAAGGGCTCGTTTGCTGGGTTCTTTTGGGCAAGAAGGACGGACAGTCCCGTTAGGGCTATAAGCTTTTTCTTCTCTGGGACCTATAGTAGAGGCGGGGGGAACACTAATCTGTGGAAAACTCGCCAGTGGGCTTCTCCAGCGCAGTTGCCACACGGTTTCTTGTGCTCCGCGACTGGCAGAAGCGATAGCGATGAGATGAGCTCCTCGCAGCCGGCGTAGCGCCCGCCAAACAGCTGTTGTCCCTAACTGGGTGGTTTGTGCTAGGTAACGCACTGAGGCACGGCTCTGGCCCTTACGATCGATCATGCTTCGCAACACATCGAACACTATGTTGCAAGATCGCGGCATCTTTAAAAGTACGTCGGGGCGATGCGAGCGAGAAAAACAAGACTGGGACTGCGAAACACAGTGTCGTCGTGCCGTCTGAGAGATATGCCTCTTGACAAACACACCCCCAGACGCTATGGTAGAGCTGTTGGTAGCTCGCATATAGCGTTACCGGAACTGGAGACGGCCATCTCCAGTTTTTTCTTTAAGGTCTATTTTCTTCTTAACCTAGCCCGGATATTCCCCCTCTGGTTTGTGATGTGAATTACAATACCACACCACCCCCACCCCGGTCAAGCATGCAAATGCAATGTTGGGAATTCGGCCGAGCGATCAGAGCCAACGTCTCTCACGTAGGAGTCACCCGTCCGCGCCGATAGGATTGTCTTGGAGTACGTTAAAGGACGTCATGCTTACTATCAATGCTGTAGCACAGACTTTGGGGGTGTCTAAGCGAGCCGTTCGCCTTCGGGTTGACGCGCTTGACGGAACGCTTGACGCTCACGTGAAACGGGGAAGGAATAACGAATTGCTCTTTAACGGCGAGGCATTAGCTATTCTGCAACGCTTAGAGGTTTTGCGTCAAACGCAGGGAATCCCAATACGTCAAGCCGCGTCACGCATCCGTAAAGAGATCGTTGGGGATAGCGCTACTCCGCAACGTCAAAGCACGTCACCAACCGCGTCAAGCCCAGTTGATGTAATGACTAGTGAGAATGACACGCTGCGTGAAGAGATTATACACCTGCGAGAAGAAGTCCGCTGGCTTCGATCGAGGGTCGATGAGTTGACACCGTTGGCCTTGCCGAAGCCGCACGGGATCCTTCGCTGGCTCTGGCCTATCCGGGCTAGATCAGTACAGGGGAGGACCGCCGGAAGTCGATAGCGTGGCTCTCAACGGATTGAAACTGGCTCATCCGAGCAAAGACATGCTAGAAAAGAGAAAGGGTCCAAATCTTTTACCCTCTTTTAGAGAGGTTCCAGGAGGACCCTTTTCCCATCGCAGAGGAGCATGTGACTCCTCATGCGCGTTGACTAAGATCCAGTATATAATGGAAAAGGGATTTGTCAAGAGGATATGCCCCGGCGGAGATTCAAACTCCGATCTGCGACGTAGCCAACGCGCAATCTATTCATTGAATTACCGGGGCATTTCTTAATTCTAAACAGCTACTTCCCGCCGGGCAAGAGCACGGGCACCCTATAAACCCCACGACACAGGCCCGGACGACTGTTTTGCGCATCACTATAAACGAATGCCCTGCCGATAACGGCCCAGAAGATCGAGCGCGGTGGTCCAAAGGCTTGCCTTCCTTTTGGCCTTTCTCCCGGAGTTGCTAAGTACCCTTACGCGCAACCGGGGCAACCTGGAGAGCAACCCGCTAGAAGTGGAGGTTCACTACCTCAAGCAGATGGTCGACGAACGTGACGCCCGTATCCGACAGCTTGAGAGTGAAGTCCTCTTCCTTCGCGCACGTATTGAGGAGTTGACACCCTTGGCTCTTCCAAGGCCACGACGTTGGCTGTCATGGCTGTGGCCGGCACGGACCAGCTGATCATCGCTAGTTCTAGGCTTTCTAGATCCTTTGTTTCGTTTCAGCGTCCGCTGCTTGATTAGTTACACGCCTTAACACCCACAACTACAACAACGATTCGGCTCACCGCCTCCATTGGCCCGCTAATGAGGATCATATCGCCTGCAACCACGTAACTTTGACCACGAGGCATATCGCACCCCCTGTCGATGCCCCAAGCGGTAGTATCGCCAACTACAGCACCGGAAGCATTGTAGGCAGTAGCCTTCAGTTCGACCTTGCCGGGATACGGTCCATTGTTCCTAACCGTCGCGTAGACGTGGATACAAGGGAACGTGAAGATGAGCCAGCAAAGGCCTGGTTCCCATTCAACGTTAGTGACTTGGAAGTCGGATGCACTGGGACCCTCTGAGATAACAATGTTTACGGAGGCAGAGTCTGAAGCACCATCATCATCCCAGACCGTTAGTGTGACGGTGTAGGTGCCTGGGGTGGAGTACGTATGTGATGCCCACTTGCCGTCGTCGCTCTGTCCATCACCGAAGCTCCAACGGCACCGCTCTACCGTTCCGTCGGGGTCGAAAGAGTCGTATGCATCGAAACTGATCCTGACAGGTGCTCTTCCTGTGAGACGACTGGCGTCAATCACAGCAATAGGAAGCTCGTTCGGAACAATGCACCCTGCTAAGAGACTAAGAAGCGGAAGCAGAAGAAGAATACTTTTCAAGCCTGTTTTTGGTCTCATTATGACCACCCTCTCTCACCATACATCTTCTGGATTTACCTAACAAGAGGCGATTCACGGCCTTCTCAGATGATCAATTTAACCCTTCCGGGCACAGATCGGCCTTTGTCAGTTTGTTCTTTGAGGATTGTTCAGGGATGCGAGTGCTACTTCGCAAACGCGCCTCACGATTATCGAAGCCATGGCCACGATTCGAGAAGAGATCGCCGGAAACGGTGGGGCGAGCAAGGGAAATCTACTGGAAACGAGGATCTCGTTGAAGTCTTGAAGCGTGAGAATGAGCACCTCCGGAGTGAAGTGGCCTGGTTGCGTGCCCATGTCGATCAATTGACGCCGCTCGCGTTGCCACGTCCCCGCCGCTGGCTCACCTGGCTGTGGCCTATCCGAGTCCGGTGAGCTCGATCAAGGGGATAGAATCACCTCATCGTTAGATCGTCGGACTATTCACGCGCGCAGGGAAGACTTTT
>Ga0307432_1001920_pt1 | contig 11834 bp, 11 predicted proteins | sample SalMarWE160150MG_FD_202158 | JGI IMG/M metagenome (GOLD analysis project Ga0307432, IMG submission 202158) | Salt marsh sediment microbial communities from the Plum Island Ecosystem LTER, Massachusetts, United States - WE1603-150 | ecosystem: Environmental > Aquatic > Marine > Intertidal zone >...
AAGTGAGCAGCCGTGCCGGTTAAGAAGCACTCATCAGCAGTGTAAAGCTCAACGCGGTCAACAGGCCTTTCTATCGTTTCAACATCCAGCTCGTTTTTCGCCAGTTCTATTGCCGTAGCCCGGGTAATGCCCACCAGAAGGCTATCATAGTTGGCTGGGGTCACCAGTTTGTCTCCTTTAACTAGAAAGAGGTTCTCCCCACTCCCCTCAGCGACATAACCATCTGAGGTAAGCATAATTGCCTCATCAAAGCCATTTTCAACAGCCTCTGTCTTAGACAGAGCACTGGTGATATAAAGTCCGCTAAGCTTTGCCCGCGGTACTTCCTTGGGGAACCGCCATGAAGAGACGCAACACCTTACTTTCTCTGGCAAATACGGTCCCCAGGGAAAAGCAAAGACCAGAAAGTCACACTCCAGGTCGTGGAGACGGACACCCAGAGCCTCGGAACTCTTATAAGCCAAAGGACGGATATATATATCTTCTTTAAAATCGCACCTTTCCACCAGTTCCACCGTTATCTGGCATAGTTCGTCAACAGTGTAGGGCAGGTCAATCTTCAACACCCGGCAGCTATTATACAGTCGTTCATAGTGCTCTCTAAGACGAAATATGTAAATCTGCTGTTGCTCACTGTTCCAGTTACCCCTGATGCCTTCAAAAGCCGCAGTGCCATAGTGAAGGGCTTGGGTCATAACTCCTATCTTAGCTTCAGATATGGGAACAAACTCATTATGAAAAAAAGCATACGATGGCATTATGTAAAGTCTCCTTTCTTAGATGGTCTTTATTATAGTCATTATCGGGGTATAAGACAAGTAGATTTAACGAGAGTTAAGATTAGCCTCGTATTGGGCAAGGCAACTATTCCTTTTTCGGCTCCACCTCAGGTAACGTAGCCGTTTCAGGAGTTTCAACCGCTTCTTCGGCTACCTCCTCTTCCACTGCCTCTTCTATCACCTCTTCTATCTTCTCTACATGCCGTACACTAACTTTCACCACCACCAGCTCTGGGTCATTAAGAACGGTAACCTCCTTATCCAGCTCAACATCCTTCACTCGCACCGCTTGCCTTGACTCGGTGAGGGAACTGAGGTCCAGTCCTACACTGGCAGGAATTTTATCCGGGAGGCACTCAACAGTCAAAGTGTTGAGCTCCTGCACCAGCATATTCTCTTTTAACTTCAAGGCTGGCGCTTCTCCAACTAAAACAACCGGAACCTCCACCTTTACTCGCTCTGCCATTTTCACCTGATAAAAATCTACATGTAGTGATTCACCTGTTCGTGGCTCTCTCTGAACTTCACGAACTACCACGTTCCTCGGTCTTTTTTCGTTATCAAGTTTGAGACCGATAAGCCTCGTCCTCCCGGCTTCAGCTAACACCCGCTGAAGTGTGGCAGTATCACATTGTAATGCCATTGACTTGGTGCCGGGACCAAAAAGATGCACCGGAGTAATCCCCTGGCGACGTAAAAATCTGACTTTCTTACCCAGAATCTCGCGGTTAGTAACCTTTAACTCTATTTGGTCCATCCAATCTCTCCTTTAAAATTGATGCCTATATACATTAAAGCATATTTTACCGAGGTTGTGTATATCGGCAACAGCTTGACAAAGACAGCTCAGCTACTTAAAGTGTCCATTACAGGGAGGTGTGCAATGCCACCACAATTTGTATCAGGTTCTCCGCTTTTGGAAGCGGCATGGGCTGTAGGGATACTGCTTGTCTCTGCTTTAGTTGCTTGGGGTATTCTTCTGGGCTTGCGATACGGACAGCAAAAGCTACAGAAGCAGGCTAAACCTGCCCTCTCTTCACAACTACTAGAGAGTCTCTCCCGGCCTCTTTTCCTTCTGCTAGTCTTTGAGGGGCTTATCCTGGCACTGAGCTCTTTGTCCTATTTAGCAACTTGGCGTCCTGTCCTGGGAAAGGCCGGTATTGCCGTGGTGATTGTTCTCGCTACCTACGGCCTGACGCGGATTGGGGGTGTGCTGCTGGTCTGGTATTTGCGTAGTCGCACAGTTCGCCGAAGGGCACGCATTGATGAAGGCCTCATCCGTTTCCTGAGGCGGATTATGGTGCTAATTATCTATGCAGTTGGTATCCTGGTACTGCTGGACTATCTAGAGATTACTATCACACCCATTGTAGCCGGCTTGGGAATTGGCGGTTTAGCCGTAGCCCTGGCGCTTCAGCCTCTCCTGGCTAACTTTTTCGCCAGCACCCAGATTATATCCGACCGTATTGTGCGTGTGGGGGACTATATCGAGCTGGATAGCGGCGTAAGAGGGTATGTTACCGATGTCGGCTGGCGCAGCACGCGGATTCGCACCCCTTTCAACAACATGGTGATTATTCCTAACTCTCGTCTGGCTGACAGCGTGATTACAAACTATTACGGTCCAAAGATGGAAGTGGGGGTCATGGTGAATTGTGGTGTCAGCTACAGCAGCGACCTCGCCCATGTGGAGAACGTGGTCCTGACAGTGGCCAGAGAGGTAATTGAGGAGCTCGAGGAGGCTGACAAGACTTTTGAGCCGTGGTTTAGCTATGAGGAATTCGGGGATTCAAATATTAATTTCTGGGTCTGGCTGCAGGCGACGGACCGGATTGGCTCATTCCGTGTGAAAAGTGAGCTCATCAAGCGTCTTCATGCTCGCTTTGACCAGGAAGGTATCACCATAAACTACCCTGTCCGGACAACCTACTTGCAGTGGGCTAACGGTCCACAACCTCCACCCCCTCCGGATGCCCCCGGCTCTGGTGGTTCCAAAGAGAATCGTTAAGGCAAGCGTATTAACCTCACCCCCTGTGTCCCCCTCTCCTTAAAAGGAGAGGGGGAAGATTGTTTTTTGAAGGGGCTTCGCCCCTTCAATCTACCCTTCATTGGCTAGACTTACTTTTTACCAAATAATAGTTGGTATATGATAGTAATTAGAGATAGAGGGTGAAAAAAGGCTATTGGATGAGGGGTAGGTTGGGGATGGCAGTTCTAGTTCTGTTTGGGAGAGGAATTTACTAATATGAGATTAAAATAAAAAAGGCTCGTGATATTTGCGAGCCTTATTATTGTCAATCTTAAAGTGTAATATTAATATTGAACTGAATTCATTATAAGTATTGCTATGTTCATTCCACCTAGAATTAGGGAGATTATTACGAACCAGAGCCTTGTGGCTTTCCATAAATCATTTATTCTGCTGTTTTCAGCATCTAAACGTTTCTCAAATTGATTAAGTTTTCCACGGAGTTCCCTTATTTCCCCCGAAGTTTCTATTAACTTGAAATGCTGATTCACCTTCATCAAAATATCTGGACCGTCACGTGGGCTTCTGTAGCCGGTTTCCATTCTTCACCTCCTTTCGTAGTCAGATTTAAAGCATACCGTATATGTCTCATTTCAAAGCATATCACATGACTCATCACCTCCTTCATACACTGAGATCAATTAGCCTCAGAGCTTTCCGAAATCTCTCTCAGACTACGGTATATTAGCCAACCAGCAAAAGCGCCAATCCCCATAGCCATCAGAGCCGATGTAAGTTCTTTATTTTCTGTCCTTTTCGCTTGCTGGATAGCAAGTTCCTTACCTCGTACTAACTCATTGTAAGCTTCCTCCGTAATTTGAATTGCTTTAGCCATTTTTACCTTCCTATAATTTTAATATTATATCGATATTATAACATAATAATATTGAATATGTCAATACCCTCCCATAAATTTTTGTCAGACGATGGTTTTCCTACCTTGATAAACTCGGTGTGTGGAGGGTGTAGCCTTTTTCGGTTTCAGGGAAGATGTCTTCTAGCAGCAAGGTTCGGCCGGTCTGGATGGCGGTGAAGCCATATTTATTGCGGATGCGGTCATAAGACCTCACCAGACGCACCAAAATGGCTTTTAAGGACGCCCAACGGCGTAGCAGAGAGTTCATACACCTATTGTATTGATGCCCCAGTTCGTTTTTAATCCGCTGCTTTATTGCTACCGCCATCCGATGAATAGAACCGTAGATAGATTCAAAGCCGGCTGGCGGTTTTCAGGGGCATGCCAGAGTGCAAACCAAAAGCCCGGGCTTCATACGAGGCAGCAGCCACCAACCACCACTGGTTTGCCTCGAAGCTCAGGATTCAACACCTGCTCTACCGCGACAAAGAAAGCGTCAAGGTCAATGTGCATAATGGTGTTTTTTGCCATGCCCTTACTGCTCGCTCCCATGGCTAGGCGGTAAAGGTTAGTTTTGTCCCTGACATGTTCAGTATAAATTGACCAGGCATGGTCTTTTCAAAGGCGAAGGCAGCTTTTCTTCCCGTGCAATGAGTCGGGACGACGTAGTCTGGCCCTATTTTCTTCATGGATTTCACTGTGTCATCAATGATAGGTTCAAAAGCCGGGCCGGTCAAATGGAATCCTCCCATGACGACATGCACCTTATTTATACCGGTAACCTCCCGGGCATATTCCACTTCATTGATTATCCCCGAATGGGCGCAACCGGCTAGTATTACCAGACCTTTACCCCTTATATTCATAACCAGCGCTGTATCATCTTCAATGGGGTCCCACATTTCCTTCCCGTTTTCTTCATAGAATGCCGCTGGCATTCCCTTCTCAAAGCTCGTCCTTCTGGGAATCTCCCCTAAAAACAACACATCTCCATCCAATTGGGAATACGGTTCCTTTGTTTCCACAATTCGGAAACCCGCTTCTTCAATTTTTTCTTTTTCAGGCAAAGGCATTCCAATTTTGAAATCGGGGAGGAGCCTAAGGTATCGGTTTGCCCTGAATATAGCCGGATGGGCGACAAATTCCAGTCCCCTTTTGCCAATTCTTGCTGCCACCTCATCTAGCCCCCCGAAATGGTCTATATGGCCGTGAGATAGAGCTGCTGCCTCAACCTCGGTCAAATCAACATTCAAGGCATCAGCGTTCCGTGCGGCAACATCCGTGGAAAAACCGAAGTCGAAAACCATCGTTCTTGTTTTATCCTTTGTTGTGCATTTGACTAAGGCGGAAAAACCATGGTCGGCTAGAATTGAGACTTTCAGTTGCATATCCTTAATGGGGAATGCCCTTGAGACTATATCTGAATTGTCCCCCGATGCTAAATCAATGTAGTTATCGGCGAGGGTCAGTATTTCGACCTTGTCTACCTCGTTTATTTTGAACCTGTCCATGATAAATTATCTTCCTTCCGATTCTTTATAGTTCCTGCCTCATCTGTCGTGAGCTACTATTGTTTGTCCACTATATCATGTTCACTTCCCTACCATCACCCACAGCTTTCCCCCATGGGTTATTAAGTCCATTTTAGCACAATTATGATGACAACCTTGGAGACTGATACACAATAGACAAAAAGTTGTTAAGGAGCCTCGGTAAGTCTTACCTTAACCGCTTGGGGGCGACCATCTCGTCCCTTATCCATGTCAAACTCCACCTCTTGCCCTTCTCTCAGAGTATCAAACTCCACGCCTTGAAGCTCGTTACGATGGAAGAAGAGGTCTGTGCCCTCCGCTGTCTGGATAAAGCCAAACCCTCGGTCTGCAATTAGCCGTCTGATAGTGCCATTAGCCATATCTAACCTCCTTTGTTTCTACTACCTGCTAAGATTCTAGCTGGTTTACCCCATTATACAACATTATTAAATAAAAGGAGCGAAAAATCTGAAAAATCCCAAACAGCACGGGGCGTGCCATACTATTCAACTTACTCCTCGACCCTCACCCACAGTCTTCCTCCATCAGTGACGAATTCTATTGTAGCATGTTTGTCATTGGTCTTATCATAGGTTAGATATATATTTTCTTGACCTAGTTTCTGTTCAAGCCTGTCCATCACCTCATCGCTGGGGTGGCCAAAGGGGTTACCCTCACCTACCGAGATAACAGCCAGCCGGGGGTTAACCACCGCCAGAAATTCGGCAGTGGTAGATGTAGTTGAGCCGTGGTGAGCAACCTTGAGCACAGTGCTGGTTAAGCTGGCGCGGCGGGTAATAAGTTCAAACTCTGCCTCCCACATTATATCAGCCGTAAGCAGGAAGCTCACCTCACCCATACTTAAATGCAATACCATACCATTATTGTCTATATCGGACTCGGTGCCAGTCAAAGGGGGTGTTTGGGGATTGAGCACCTCTATCATTACTTCTGTGCCAAAATCAATCTGCTGTCCGGCCTGAGCTATGATGCAGTTAATATCCCTTTCCTCAAGTAACCTGAGCCACTCATCGTATATATCGGACTTAAACTCCAAATCAGGGTAGAGCACCTGCCTCACTTTATATCTATTTAGGACTTCTACCAGACCAGTGACATGGTCAGCGCTGGGGTGGGTTAATACCACCAGTTCTATAGTTCTATCCCAGAAGGGCATTTTCCTGCCCAGTGCCAAAGCTATCGCCTGTGGGCTGGGTCCACCGTCAACCAGAATCTGCTGACTGCCTCTCTGAATAAGGATGGCATCGCCCTGCCCTACATCAAGAAAGCTTACATGAAGATTGTCATCGGGCATAGTGGCCGCCGTAACCGAGACCAGAATAGCTACCACCAGCAGGGGTGGAATAACCCATTTCTTGGGCAGGTTGGAGACAAAATTGGCAGCTTCAGGCATTAACTTAACCAACTTCTCCCTATTATTGATGAGCCAGATAACCAGGGCAAGTGCTGAATAATAAACCCATATCAGGCGAGTGTCAACTGAGCCTGCCTCAATAAAGGGAATAGCGGCAAAAACCTTGACCACCAGCAGCATATATGAAGCGAATAACCAGGCTAGCCAGGCTATAGCCTGAGCAACAGGTAGGGCAATAAGTCCCAGGACCCCAGCCAGAGTCCCGGTGAGAATAATGCCGGGCAGAGCGGGCAGGGCAAACAAGGTAGCCAGGGGAGCAACCCATGAAATAATGCCGAAGTAATAAGCAATAAGTGGCCAGACAGCTATGATTGCCCCCAGGCTTACACTGAAGCTGTCAGTAATGAAGTTAGCGATAGATACTGCTGCCCCACCTTCACCTAATATAGCATTAACCGCTTTTCTACCTAGAGATTGTATCAGTGGAAAGACGAAGATTAAGCCAGCCATAGCCGTAAAGCTCATCTGGAAAGAGGCATCCCACAGCACCCGGGGACTGATGCCTACCATTATGGCGGCGGCAAAGACCAGGGCGGTAATGGCACTGCGCTGTCTGCCCAGAAGGTCGGCAGTAAGAAATAGGCTAGCCATAATGGCTGCTCGAACTATCGGTGCGTGCATACCGGTGAGCAAGGCATAAAGCCAGATTGCGCCCAGTGCCAGCCAGATGTAGATATAGTTTTTCCTGCCAAAGAGCCAGATGCCGAGGCTAAGCAGGATGCCAGCCACGATACTGAGGTGGAGACCAGAAATAGCCAACAGGTGAGCAGTACCAGTGTGAATAAAATCGGCTTTGACTGATGAGGGAATGTTGCCCCGCATGCCCAAAATTATGCCCTGAGCCAGCGATGCCGGTGGCTCAGGCAAGACTTCAGCCAGGGTTTGGGATAGGCTATTTCTTAGTGAGTAAATCCACTCTAGCGGCTTAAAGCCCTTTCCCACCTCTAAGATTTCTATTTCAGGGTAGAACATAATGGAATAGATTTCCTGGTGGGCTAGATAATCTTTATAATCAAAGTCATCAAGCTGGGGCGGCGTCTCTAATTCCCCCCTTACCTGAAGCACATCGCCATAGCTATAGACCGGGTGTCTGGGCACAAATAGCAGGGTGGTTCCTGATACCTCACGCCATTTTCCATCTGATTTTATTTCTCTGGCTGACAGGCGGAGGCGAGTAGTTTTGTCTCTAACCTCAGGGTCTCTATCTAACAGTCCCTTGACTTCTACAGTCCCCCGGTCGTTATAGAACTGGAGGCAACTCTCATCATCAAGGGGTAGGCTCGACTGAAAGCGGAAGGCGCCACTGAGGAAGATAATGAGGCATAGACTGGTTAAGATTATTAGTTTCCTGTGCTGGCGGGCGAGGAAAAGCAGGGGGAGGGGAATAAGCCCGATAGAAACGAAAACCAGGGGTAGATTAAATTTTGACCCCAAAAGGATACCAGCCACCCAGGCACAACTCAGATAGATAAGTGACACTTTTTCGTCCTGCCTATCAGTCGGCTACGGTAATCAGGTCTTTAATCCGCTCGTAGGTAGTAGTTCCTATACCGGCTACCTTAAGTAGCTCATTAGTATTGCGGAACGGTCCATTTTGGTGACGATAATCAACAATGCGTTGGGCCAAGGTTTCGCCAATTCCAGGTAGGGTCTTAAGCAACCGCACTTCAGCCCAGTTAATGTCAATTTTCTGCGGCTCTTGTCCTTCTCCCACCCCGGGAATATAGAGTTTAAGCCCACTGAGGTTGGCGCTAGTGGTAGTGCCACCAGCAGCTTGAATAAGGGCTTCTATGCTGTCACTAGTCGTAAAGGGATAGAAGCCGGGGTTAGTGACATTACCCCCAATGTAAATCTCTCCTTGTAGCTCCTTACCCGGGGGTATAGAAATCTCTATGGGCTGGCTCGGGTTATATCTACACCAGGCTACTATGCCACCAAAAACAATGATGGCTACCAGGAGAATAATGAGCAGCGTCCAATACCTGTTAAGCTTACTTGCTGCCATTGAAGACCTCCCTGCATTAGCTACCCAGTATGAACTACAGTATTCGCCATCTGGCTAACTAAAACCACAGTATAGCAAAGAAGGTGCTTCCGTCAAACGCTTAATCGGGGGCTGTGGAAGCGGGAAAGTTGATATGGTGGAGAGCAGGAAGATAGAAGAGGGGTTGCTTTAAGCGCCTCTCAAGGTGGCTCGTAATGCTTCTTCTGACTCAGGGGTAGTAACGGCTATTACCTGGTCCCCAGCCCGAAGGACTGTATTGACCGTAGGGACAACTGGTTTGCGTTCCTTACGAATAATCAGGGACAGGACGCTACCCGGTGGTAGTGAAAGCTCCTTCACCAGTTTGCCGACTGTAGTTGATTCAGGTGGGATTTTTACTTCTACAATCTCCAGCCCCTTGTCTCTAATAGTTAATAAGTGCGTCAAGGGGTGTGTGGGCACCTCTGTTTCTATGCTCTCAAGGATAATATCGGTGCTGCTTATGGTAATATCGACGCCCAGCTTCTTGAAGAGGGTTTCATTCTTCGGGTTTCTGATACGGGCTACGGTGCGGGGTACATTGAACTTATGCTTGGCTACCTGGCAGGCAACTAGATTATCTTCATCATCACCGGTTACGGCAATGAGCATATCAGCTCGGTCGGTGCCTACTTCAGCCAAGGTAGCTGCCTCACAACCATCGCCACGGAGGCAAACGCTACCCAGTTCATCATTAATGGCTCCACATATGGTGGCATCCCTTTCCACAAGGAGCACTTCGTGACCTTCATCCAGTAGAGCTTTGATTAAATAGTAGCCTACCCTGCCGCCGCCAACAACTATGATATACATCTTGCCACCTCAGCTCTCCAGTTTTTCCCTTAGTATCTCGGCAAATACTGTGGTGGGGCTGATGGCTTCCAGCCCCAAGGTACTGTATAACTCCTGGCGTAGAGGGTCATAAATACGGCAGATTACCCTGGGTACATTGAAAATGTGCTTGGCAATTTGAGCTGCCATGACATTACGATTGTCGCCCTGAGTTACCGCCACGAAGGCATCGGCTTCCTCTATGCCTGCCCTTTTAAGCGCTTCCTCATCAATACCATTACCCACTAGTGCCGTGCCGTTGAAATCGGGTAGCAGCCTTCGAAAACTATAGGAATTAGTGTCCAGCACAGCAACCGAATGTCCATCGGCATCCAGTAAGTTAGCTAGCTGGGCACCTACTCGCCCACAACCCATAATTACTACTTTCATATAGCAAACTCAATTACGCAGTGTATTGATGGTATAGTATAACACGACAGGGGGCGTTCTTCAGCACATAAGGCACTACACTACCCAGGCTAAACTGCCCAAAGCTCCTCTTGTATTTAACACCCATTAAAATTAGGTCAATCTCACGCTCTACTGCTTCATCAACAATAGTTGGACCTGCCTCACGGGCTTGAAGGAGGTCGGTCTCTATCTCATAGTCCTGTTCTTCAGCGATACGCTCGGTATGGTCCAGTATCTCTTCAGCCTTTGCGATTTCCGGCTCAATCTCGGCATCTAGCGGCAGAGTGCGTTTTACGGTAATGACATAAACCGCCCGGATTTTGCCCTTATTCCTTTTAGCCAGCCGACAGGCTAGCCTTATTGCTTCGTCGTCGGCTTCAGTTCCAATTACTGGTACTAAAATCTTATGAAACTCCATCGCTTCCTGTCTCTAGCCAAGATAAGTAAGGGGTATTATAATCCTCCTGTTAGAAATCTACAATACCCTTTGCCAAAAATTTTTGACAGCCAGCAAGAAGAGGAATAAAATGCCTTGATTGCGCCAATAAATAGAGTTAAGCTGATAAAGAGATTAAGGTATGTATAATAATTGGCAACCCAAACCGGGTGATAGGATTTTCCGCCCGCGGCGAATTGGGCGCTACCGCCTGAGACGGGTGTTGGGGGTGCCTGCCCTGTTCAGTGCTGGCTATGGCAATGTTGGCTCCTCTATTTATTACGCCCTGGGCATTGTTGCTCTGGTAGCCATGGGGGCCACCCCGGTAGCACTAGGTATTGCTGGCATTCTCTTCATATTCACTGCCCTTACCTATGCTGAGGGTACTGCTATGCTGCCTGAGGCCGGCGGTTCAGCCAGCTTCGCCAGGCACGGCTTTAATGATACCGCGGGCTTCACTGCCGGCTGGGCATTAATGCTAAGCTATATAGTCACCATTTCAATCTCAGCTTTCACTATCCCTCCCTATTTAGGCTTCTTCTGGGAACCATTTAAGGATTCAGCGGTCATCGGCACAGTGGCCTCTATGGCAATAGTTATTTTCCTTATGACCATAAACGTTATCGGTGTAAAACAAACCTCAATCATAAATATAGGAGCTGCCATAATAGATATAGTTACCCAGGTCTCACTGGTGATTATAGGTTTCATCCTTATATTTAACCCGGCTGTCGTTTGGCATCGTATCATTGATAACTGGCCTGCCCCAGAGAACTTAATTCTCGGTATAGCTTTAGCTACCATAGCCTATACCGGCATAGAAACCATGTCTCAGATGGCTGAAGAAACCAAGCAGCCTGAGAAAAGAGTACCTCAATCGCTACTCCTGATGATAGCAACTGTCCTGGTTATCTTTGCTGGCATTTCAATAGTCTCTCTATCAGCAATGCCCCCTGAAGAGCTCGCCTCCGAATGGTCTCGAGACCCAGTAGCTGGTATTGCGGCTAACCTGCCTCTAGCCTTGTTACGCGACATCCTCAAACCCTTAATAGCTATATTAGCCGGTACCATTCTGCTCATAGCTACCAATGCCGGGCTGATGGGCATCTCCAGACTTGCCTTCTCGATGGGAAGCCATAAGCTAACCCCTTCAGCTCTTAGCCGAGTGCACCACCGATTCAAAACTCCCTATGTTTCAATTATCCTGTTCAGTTTAGTATCACTTCTCATCTTAACTCCGGGTTTCTTCGCGGCTAATATCTTCAGAAACATGGGGGCTCTGTATGCCTTTGGTTCACTTTTAGCCTTTATGTTTGCCCATGCCTCCATCCTCAGTCTAAGAGTCAAAAAACCAGAACTACCACGTCCATTCAAGCTCGGCTGGAATCTAAGGATTAAGGGATATGAGATGCCGATAAGCACCATCATAGGTCTAGCAGCTACCAGTGCAATATGGCTTATAATACTAATTACCCAACCCTACAGCCGCTGGGTTGGAATCG
>Ga0307432_1001921_pt1 | contig 11830 bp, 12 predicted proteins | sample SalMarWE160150MG_FD_202158 | JGI IMG/M metagenome (GOLD analysis project Ga0307432, IMG submission 202158) | Salt marsh sediment microbial communities from the Plum Island Ecosystem LTER, Massachusetts, United States - WE1603-150 | ecosystem: Environmental > Aquatic > Marine > Intertidal zone >...
TGATCTTTGGAGAGAAGCAGGGCTCTGGTCCTGATTCGATCAGCACCCATGAGATGGGTGTGAAGGTCAAGGACCGTTAATCCCCTCCTCAAGGTGTTGGGATAGAGAGGATGCCGCTCGTAACCCAATGATTCCAGCACTCCTATGAGAAGCTGATAGTCCTCCTGCAGAACCCAGAGATCGATATCGCCCAACGGCCTCAGCCCGATGTCGCTGTAAAGCTGTGCAAGGAGAATGATGCCCTGGAGAAGCACGACCCGAATCCCCTTTTGATTCACCGCGACCAGGATCTGCTTGAGGTCACGAATCAGCCTGAGATTCAAACGGAGCGTCTGAAAATAAAATGTCTCAAGCCTTTCCCTCTGGCTGGGGCTCAGGCTCTCAAGAAGACCGCATGCCTTGAGGTTTTTATAAAGGAAGGAAGCCACGCCCTCCCGCTGTGCTCTTTCGATCAAGATATCCCTATCCCTTTTAAGAGACATAAACCGGATGAGTTCTTCTCTAGAATCGGAGAGGGGGGTTAAACCCGATAATACAGCCAGTGATTGCATCTCAAGAGAGTTCATCAAGCAAAACCACCTTACCCATGATGCGCTATACCACGCACGTGCACGCGACGCTCCTCTTTCCTATCTCTGAGAAAGTACTGACAGGAATAATCCGGTCATGTTATCAGGAACCGGGGAACGATAGAGCCTGTCCGCCAATTGGAGGCGATTGATCAAGGTCTTTCCCATCTCATGCTCCAGAACCTGCTGCTTGTACAACGAAAAAGAAAAATCGTTGTTCTCAAACGCCTGCACTATCGCGCTCGCGGCAATCTGACCGTAGCCCAGGGAAAAAGAAATCCCCTCGCCCCACAGGGGATCGATGCCCGCGGCATCTCCCACGAGCAGTACTCGGTGTGCAGAAAATGGGGAGGAAGGATGGAACCATCGAATGGGATGTCCTTCAAACCTGTTTTTATCCATTGATATGCCCTTTGCAGATAAAAATTCCTCAAGGATTCGCTTAAGAGACTTTTCATTTTTTTTCGATATATCGAAACTACCCACTCCTGTGTTAAGCCACGCTTGACCCTGAGAGATGACCGGAAACGACCACGCATAGCCTCGTATACCGTTTCGAAAGGTACAGGAAAAATCCATGATTGCTTCATGATTTCCGTGTTCGGGATTAATCGATCTGTCAACCTGTTTCATAAAACGCAGTGCAGCGCCCATGGTTCTTTGGGTCCCTGGCCCTGGCTGCGTATTAAGGGCTCTCCTTACAGCGCTTGCGGCGCCGTCTGCTCCCACCAGAACCTTTGTGCTAAGATCCCTTTCACGGGTATGAACAATGACCTCATGATCTCTAAAATCGAATGAGACAGCAGCTTCGCCTTCAATGATCTCTATCCCCAAAGACCTGGCACTTTGAACCAATGTCTCATCGAACTCCTCTCGCCTGACCGTATAGAGCTCGACAGGCTGCAGCATAACCGTCTCGGAATATTCTCGAGAATCAAAGACAATCCGTGCCCTCATCACCTTTTTGAGCGGCATATCCAGGCTAATGCCAAGCCCCCTCTGCAAATCCATGGTGTATGGGCTCAGTCCACCGCCGCAGACCTTGTTTCTGGGATGGATTGCCTTCTCAAGCACGATCATGCCATCTCGCAGTGCCGGTTCAAGCTTCATCAGGTGCATAGCTGTGGAGATGCCGGCCGGGCCTGAACCAACAATAATCACATCGAATTGTGGTAATCGTGACGTAGTCAAATCCCTTATTTCCTTCGTCTAAGATATATCTATGGATCAGGATTTGTACGTTAAGGTGTACTGAAGGTTTATGTTCTCTATATTCCTTGCACGTATCTCCTTTTCTATAAGGGAGAAACTTACAGCTAAAGGCGCAACTTCACCCGATTTATGAAAAAGATAGTTTATAATGGGTACATTGCTATAAAGGATGCTGAGCTGACGGTTGTTCAACAACTGAACAAACCTGCTTGGATGCATCGGATGAAAATGTAAGATTCGTCCCCCTCGGCCATCGAATGAGATGTGCAGGCTATGATATTCTCCCGCGAAATCAGCCAAAGCTTCGCCAAGTTTGAGTTTTTCAATGAGCTCATGGTCTTGTATTTCTTTGGGGGTGAGAAGAGGGTATATCTCTATATCTGTTCTCCCATCGAAATACAGGTTGATGCCAAATCCAAATACATCACCTATAGGGTAATTTCGGAGGTCTTTAATATGCTGATGGAACGAGAGTGTTTGATTTACCTTCTCGAGGTATCCCCTGATCATGATATAGAATTTCACCTTCGAATCACTATCCTCTTTTCTGCTGTCGATACCAATCCCCATTTTCATTACCCTCGAGAAGTCAATGTTTTCATCAATGAGCGTATTGAAAATTTCCCGATTCAGGCGAACATTATCGCATCTTCCAACCTTTTGAAGAAAAAGAAGTATGGCCTCAAAGGCCTCTCTATTATTTCTCTGTTCATAGCCTAATCTGAACCTGCCGACATGAATCGTCGAAGGCGTGACCTTTGGTCCACATTCAAAAGCGGAACTCGGGGATTCCAGTATGAGCTGCTCGAAAAGGGAAAAAACTGGATTATCCTCTAATTCGAACTCCCTCTTGTGAAAAGTATACATTTTCATAAATGGGGTCATGCCAAAAATGTTCTCAAACAGCATCGTTAGTATTTTTCAGGATAAAATCGAGGAATTAGCAACAAGTCCCTTTCGCATCCACAGCCCTGCCTGGGCAGGAAAGGGAGAAAGATTGTTTATGCTCTTGCAGAACCATAAAGCTTCATGGGAATGCATCCTGCAACTGCGGATATTGTTATCAAGCGAGTATACCTACCACCTATGCATGCCAATGGGAAATTCAGACACTGCTTTGAGTCAGGACAATCGTCAATAGAGGTTAAGAAAATGAGAGGATCAAGCGAGCTTCGGGCGATTGCGATGTTTCAGGTACTATAGAATCAGGTGGCAGTCACCGTGCTGCATGCTGAATAGCCGCCTCCTCCTAACGAGCACTGGTTAGTGCCTGGACCTATCGTTGTATTTGACTTGCACACCTGGAGTACTGCTTCCTCAGGCCTGCCCCTGAAGAGGACGATCAGCTTTGGTTTTTCCCAGTGTTTTTTCTCCATTTCCTTGCGGGCTCCCTATGTTAGATATAAGGTTTTTTAAGTAGCAATGGGACTCATTTATAAATATTATCTCTACCATACATTCCTCAGTCTTTAAAGGAAATTAACGTTAATGCTCTACTGAGCTGCTCGAAGGCTCCGACTGCCCGAATGCCTGGGCCCTGGCATGGGCAACCTCACAGAAATACTCAACCGGAGCATCCAGCTCTCCGGTCTCGAGATAGGCATATGCCGGGCACCACATGCAGAGATCAATGAGATCGCATCGGCTGCACGATCTCAGATATTCTTCCCTTTCGGAGCGCATAGCCCTCACCCGGGGGACAAAATGCTGCCAGGCATACGTGAGGTCGCCCTCTCTGAGATCATAAATGCAATCGGGATGCCAAAGGGAGGAACAGAGGCGGAAAATGCCGTCGCTGCTGATGCTGTAACTTGCCGTTCCCGCCCCACAGAGAAAAAGCTTATCTCCTGCCATGGATGAATGCCTGTGCTTTATGGATTTACGACATTTCTCCCGGAGTGCCTGGAACCGCTCCTGGTCCGATCGCTCAAGGGACACAATCTCTTGAGGCGTGACTCTCTCTGATAGAATCTCCCTGTTTCGTATTAGATTTCGATCGTATCGCAGGTGGAGAAAGGGATCGAAACGGTAAAAATCCCTCGTCCTCTGCCGGCAGAACTGCGCGATCTCATGCTGCTCATGAAGATTCGAGCGCATGATCATGGCCTTGAGCCGGACACCGAGACCGCTTTCGAGAAGGAGACCGAGTCCCCGCTGAAACGCGGCAAAGGAACCAGGCCTCCTGGTGATCCTCTCATAGGTCTCGGCGCTCACGCCATAGACTGAAACCTCGATATCCCTCGGCGGGAATCTCTTCAATAGATCTATATGCTCCTTGCTCACCAGTGTTGCATTGGTAAATACGGTTACCAGAAGGCCTTTTCTTTTTAAGTAAAGATAGATCTCAAGAAAATCATCCCGTACAAGGGGTTCCCCCCCGGTAACCAGGCACCACAGGGCGCCCAAGGACACCGCTTCATCCACGATATCCCGGATCTCATCGAGGGATAGCTCCCTGGTCACTGCCGTTCTCTCTGCTGCCGGAAGATTGATGTAGCAGTGCCGGCAGTTGAGGTTGCAGCGGGCGGTGGTCTCGAGCTCAAAGAGAAAGGGTATCCTCTTGAGCTCCATCCTCTTCCACAACGAGAACTCCTGGAGACTGCCGGATGAAATAAAAGGCCCGCTCATCTCGAAGACCTCTTGAGAAACGGGCGGATGACTTTCCACAGCGGGAGAAGCACAGGCAAGAGAAGCCTCCTGCTACTGAGGAGAGCGATCAACATTTTCTCTGGTCCAAGCCCGAGGGCAACCGCCCTCCCGCCCCGTTCAACCTTTTCCACCTTTCCCAGGATTTGCGATATCGTTACAAGATGCCTCCGAGTTGGGAGATTATCTCCCATGATGAAAAAATGGGAATCATCCATCTTGCCGATAACCCTGTGGATAACGAGTTCCTCCGTATCAGTATTAAGGAAGGCCACCACATCCCCAAGACGTGGCTTATCCCCAGACAGGGGAGCCACGGTAATGATATCCGTATCCTTGATAAAGGGCGACATGCTGAAGCCCTTTGCCCTGAACCTGAACGCCGCACCCTTGTGAAGCACCTCTATGAGCAGTTCCTTAAAAGGCCGGCTGCCGAGGGATAGCTCAGGCCTTCCCTCGGTATAAACGGCCGGTTCAGGCCTGATGTCATTTGAGTCCCTCATGCTGTCATCTGCATATATAGTGCTCAGGTATGCCCGCTGCCGATCACATGGCCCAAATTGCTTTAATCATCGGGCGTAAGGCACAAGGCGCATGGCGCGCGGCCTTATGCCTTACGCCTTACGCCTTTGGCCGGTTTGAATATCATCCTGAATCAATAACAAAAATGTGACACAAATGTTAAGGTCTTGCTTTATAGAGACGCCTCGTCTCTTTGCACCGCTACGAGCATCTTTCTCTTAAGGAGTTCCTCTGTGAGGCCGACCACATCCCTTTCGATTTCACCGGGAGATGCCTCGAACTCGGCACGGAGTTCAGCGACCACATTTTCGAGGGTCTTCCTGCCGTCCAGTTTCTCCCAGATGGCCCTTCCCGTCTGATTCAAGGTAAAGAGCTCATCCTCCATGTCTCCGATTCCCGAGACAAGCGGTACTATGATCAGCTCCCCCTCGATCTCCCTGACCACGATATTCTCTGAGTGAAGGTAAGAAGCACCCAGATCAGCCTTTACGTTCATAGGGATCCTCCTTTTTGTGGTATCGAGGTAAGTCCTTCCTCTTTGCAATCATCATGAAAGAAAAACAAAAACCAGGGTAAGGGCCTTGCGCAGTTCATCTGGAAGTGCTTTTTCGCCTCCCGTAATCCTGATCAATTGCCCCTGATCCTGAAAATCGTCTGACCCGTTCCCTCCAGTCCCTCACCTCCCAGCTCATCTCGCTCGCTCCCAGCAATCCAACGTCCCTGGCCTGGGCATGGGTTATTTCGCAGAGATAGTCCACCGGGGTATCCAACGTGCCATGTTCCATCCAGGACTGAGCCGGGCACTGCTCACAGAGTCCTTGCAAGAAACAGCGAGCGCACCGGTTCAAATACTCTTGATTCTGGGCCTTGAATTGCCTTACCTTTGGAAAAAACTCCTCTATTGCATGCCTAAGAGAGCCCTCCTTGAGATCATACACCATATCCGGATGTCTGAGCAACAGGCACAGCTGCAATGCGCCATACGCATCCACGCAGGCCCCGCCAACGCCAGCTCCGCAGGGGAAAAGCCTGCTGCCTGGAGGCTGTGTGAACCTCGAGCAAAACTCTCCCATCTGCTTCAGGTACTCCTCACGCCTCCGGGATAAGAACTCGATGAGATCCTCCGGTGAGATCCTGAGTGCCCGGATGCGCCGGTTCTTTTCCGTTGAGTCCCGTCGAGCCCTGAGATCAAAGATCACTGAGTACGACGGGGGCCTATCCATCCAGGGAATGGTAGATGCCCATTGCTCAAACCATTCTATCTCCAACCTGTTCGGCGGAAGGAGCGCACCCTTGACAATAAAAGGTATCCCCTCTGCAAGAAGCAGATGTATCCCCTGCCAGGCAGCCTCAAATGAGCCGGGCGTCCTGGTGACAGCCTCATAGGAATCCCTTTCCATGCCGTAAACGGTGATCTCTATAGGTTCCAGAGGCGGAATAGAAGCCAGGAGCCTGGCTATTTCAGGGGTGATGAGGGTAGCGTTCGTCAGGAGGGCGACCCGGAGCCCAAGCCTGCGGGCAGCCATATAGATCTCTGAGAAATCCTCCCTTAGAAGCGGTTCGCCGCCGGTCAATCGTAGCCTCAGGCAACCCAACGAGGCTGCTTGCCTGAGTATCTCCTTCACCTCTTCTGTTGATAGCTCTCGCCGGAGAGCATTTCTATCATCAGCGGGCAGATTTATATAGCACTGGATGCAGTTGCAGTTACATCGCTCAGTGAGCTCGATATCAAGGCTTTCCAGAGCAGGCCTTTTGTCTTTCCAGAGTTTCGCCTCCGCTGTATTGAGTTTTTCGCAGTAAGGATTTTCTATCGCTCTGCTCCATAACAAAGGCTTATAGTTCTTTCAAAAGGGGCACGATAGCTCCGCTTTTATCGAAGTAGAGCTCGAAGCAGGGCACCTCTGAGGCTATGTCCTCAACCAGCTCCAGCATGCTGTCCCACCAGTCCGAGGTGACGAGGGGCCTTACCAGGCAAGGAAGAAGTTTCCGGACGATCTCATTTCTGTCAGCGAGTGGAACAATGCGGTTCTCCCTGGCCTTATTCAAGAAAAATATCCCCTTTAAGGGGGCTGAGTTGGACGAAACGTCTTCCAGGTCACCGTGACTCCATGTCCCATGGGCCTTGAATCCCTCCGGCCATCTCCTCACAATCATTCGATCGTCACATAGTACCTCAGCCATGGGTTTCATCATAGTGACTATTGTTGTTTTACCCGCTCCTGAATGACCGATAAAGACAAACCCCTCATTTCCGAGCGCTACTCCCCCTGCGTGGAAAAAACAACCCCGCCTTTGAGCGAGAATCCGTGCGAGGAGGATCTGATCGGTGGGAAAAAGCGTGAGTGAGCCCAGATTCCCTCCGCGAAACTGATCCTCGCCACGGTTGAATATCCTGAGCCTCCTATGATCAGAGCTACAGAACGCCAGCAGGTGAATATGAGCCCCATTTGCCGGTTTGAAAGGATAGCCCGCCTTGCTTCCCTCATCTTGCCGAGATTCCCGCCCACCATATCTAATCCGATGCCACATACGGGGAAAGATCTGAAGGGGAGCCCATGGCATTTCATGAGAATAATTGATATAAATCCATACGCGCCCCTTTCTGTAGACCACCCAAGGCTCCCTGCGATAGACCTCCCGGCCCATCTCATGGCCATTCAGATCGGGAATGGAAAAGCGGTGCTCTATGGTAATGGCATCGGATCCAGGTCCGTCCACCTCGAAGGGCGTGAACTTGGCTGAGAAGGTATCCTCTCGTATGGGGATAACAGATTCTATCCGGATGGTTATTCCTGCAATCCGGAAATAGCGGAGGCGGGTATGGTTCGAATAAAGGGTCACTATATGGTTTTCGACATCCAAGACGAAACTGCCTCCGGTTATCATTCTCTCTGGGACTTACGCCCCACATACTCCAAAAGGGAGAATATGATAGCTATGAGGCCCGCCTGACAGACGAGCAGTATGCTATCTATCATCCTCGCATTTCTCAGCACTATGCTGCTGAGCCCCAGGGCAGCAGAAAAGAGAAATATGGTTAATACTGCTTTCCGTTTATCTCCTAAAAGGTAAAAGAGCCTGTGGTGGAGATGATCAGTACCCACATAATCTATCCATTGCTTCACCGATTTCACCTTTCCGTTCAAGACCCTTTCAACCGTAATATAGATCATGTCAAAGATAAGCACCCAGAAGATCAGCACCGGGTTTGCAAAGGATACAATCCTGCTCTCGCTCCAGTAGCCCATAACAGCCAGTCCCGCCAGCATAAAACCCAGGAATGTGGATCCGGCATCTCCCAGGAAGATCAACGCGGGCTTGGCAAGCCTGAAATTGAAGGGGAAAAACCCGAGGCAACTGCCGAGGATCGCGATAGCAATCCATCCCACAAAGGGTTGGTCGGTCTGGAAGGCTACTATGCCGATAAAGGCGGCCATGATGGCGCTCAAGCCGGCAGCAAGCCCGTCCATCCCGTCGAAGAAATTCATGGCATTGGTAATCCCCACAATCCAGATGGTGGTAAAAAGCAGATTCAGCCAAAATCCCCAGGTGGTGCGGGGAGGGAAAAGGTCCAAGATAATTCCCTGATAGACCAAGAATACCACGACAAGAATCTGTACGAGTAGTTTTGTGAGCGCCCGTATCCCCCTCACATCATCCAGCAGGCCCAGCAGCGCCATGATCATTCCACCAGTTAGGAGCACGAGCATTTCCTTGTCTAACAACATGTTGGCCGCGAGGGATAAGGAGAAGGCGATCGCTATTGCAATCCCGCCGAGCAAGGGGGTTGCGCTCTTATGGATTTTTCTTTGATCAGGGTTATCGATGATGCCGGCCTTGAGGGCAACTATCCTCATCAAAGGCGTCAACAGGTAGGAGAGCGAAAAGGAAAAAAGGAAGATATAGAGCCAACGAAGCCCCACATAGGTAAAATGGAATCGAAAGAAGGGCAGAAGGAGACCACCAAAGACGGCGAGTGCTACCAGGTAGAATATCCTCAGTAAGAATGAGTCCTTTAAGGCGAACAACGTGACTTCCTCCTTCAAAGAATGCTCTTGATGGTATCGATAATAAAAGAGGCCTCATCTCGCTCGAGCGCCGGATAGATGGGGATACTTACCGCCTTTTCCCATGCATGGTCCGTGTTCGGAAATCCGGGCAATCGTAGGTACCTATGTATCGGCTTAAATACAGGTTTCCTGCAATAAATATTTCGTTTCCTCATCTCATCCATAAACCGGATTGGATCCTCAACCTCTATACTATACCGGTAATAGATATGATCCCTTTGATCAGGAACAATCGGGATTCGAAGTTTTATCTCAGGCAATCCCACGTCATAGATCCTGGCAATCTCTTTTCTTCTGTCGATACATAAGGGCAGCTTTTGTAACCTGCTTTCGCACAGAGCTGCCAGCATTTCCGTCATCTTATAATTGAATCTTACAACGTATGTTTCCTTCTCATCATAATCACGCAGGTCTTTAATGGCATCAATGAGACCTGGGTCGTTGGAAGCAACCATTCCTCCCTCACCGGCCCCGAGCATCTTGGTGGCATAAAAGGAAAAGACCGATAGCGCCCCGAACGATCCGGTACATCTGCCCTTGAAGCGTGCACCAATCGACTGGGCGCAATCTTCTATGACCGGGATTCCAAGAGAGATAATGGGCTCAATATCCGCCGGCAGCCCGAACATGTGCGGTACGATAACAGCCCTTGTTTTCTTGCTCCTGGCTCCTTTTATGTTCTCAACGGTGATGTTGTAGGTGTCAGGATCAATATCCACCAGGACCGGCGTTGCCCTGACATACCGGACTGCATTCAGCAGGGCTGTGCAAACATAGCTTGGTATGATGACCTCATCACCCTCGCCTACCCCGAGAGCGAGCAGCGATAGATGGAGCGCAGCGGTTCCTGAGCTAACCGCAGCTGTGTGCGGTACCTCGATGAAGGATGCGGCCTTCTCCTCGAACGATACGACGTGCTTTCCCTGGGAAAGATAGCCCGAACGCAATACCGCTGCGATAGCGGCAAGATCTTCTTCATCGAGGAGTACCTTTGAGTGGGGGATCACCTTGCACCCTGAGTGAGCTAAAGTGACTAAAGTTACAAGTGACTAAAGTGAACTAAATTTGATGGTTTCGTAAAAAGTCATTTTTTCCATTTTTTTGTCATTCCGGCGGAAGCCGGAATCCAGTAAATTCAATAGGTTCTGGATGCCGGATCAAGTCCGGCATGACGATTAGAAGACTTTTTACGACTTTGTCAAATTTATATTTCGAAAACTTCAATTGACTTACTTTTTTCCAATCGAAGTAAAAATGGCAAGCAGTTCACTGCATTCATCATATTCGGGTTTTACATTCTCCCAGGATAACCACTTGGCATCAACAATAACTTCCGTCCAGTATTGAGTTTCACTTGCTTCGCTTTCGCAAATCTTAATCTTATTTCTGAAATCCGCCTTGCTTCTTGCTCGATTGGCCTCACGGTAATTTGCACCAATAGAGGTTCCGGATTTTGTGATTTGATTCCTTACTACCATCCCCTCGGGTGTATTCGGTAATGTATGTGATACCTGGATAATTCTTACTGCAAATTTTCGCGTCCTTTTTTCAAGTTCTTTTGAAAATTCCTTATTATCAATAACTTTAGTCACTTTAGGCATTTTAGCTCACTTTAGGCACTATCCTTTTCAATCAATATTAATGAAAAGCCTTTCTGGTATAAATCCTTCTGCCAGGGGGATCCTGCCCTGCATACCCCTAAAATGCGCTGAGGATTTGGCGATATCAATAATAGAGAAATCCGGAATCTTCGTCTTCATTACCTGGGAGCTATGGGCCTTCAGCGCCTCGAGTTTCAATTCGAAAACAGGGCCGATATCAACAAATATATTCGGTGTGAAGTTATTGGTGGTAGGTACCTCGTAGAACATCACGTTCCGTACATAACGGGTTGCTGACAGGACTGATCTGTTTACCGCCCGATGATCTTGATGGGTATCATCGTAGAAATTTACAAAGATAAAATCAGGTTGGATCCTCTCGATATACAACTCAACAAGGTGGATGATCTCATTGCCTCTATCAAGCAGTTCCGTATCCGTAAAGCCTCCCCAGAACACATCCCTGGCTCCTATTATTTCGGCCGCCTTGAGCTGTTCCTCGTATCTGGCCTCAGGATTCCCTCCTTTTTCTCCCCTGGTAATGATCAAGAGGAAAACACCGTGGCCCTGTTTGGCGTATTTGATTAAGGTACCTGAACAACCTATCTCGATATCATCAGGATGCGGTCCTATGGCAAGTATATTCATGTATCTCCTCGTAGTATCTTCAGGCTTTTATTCCCATGGTTAAAGATGAGATCAATCACCGACATAAACGGCTCAAACTCACTAAAGAGCTGATCGTAGACCGGATGCCTGAAATCCTGGAAGATCACCTGGACCCCGGCTTTATCGTACTTCTTCAAGTCCATGTATTCCCTTCCCCCGGCTCCTGCCAGATATGTTTCCGCACCGAAGTGTTGGGATATGCTGATGAGCCTCTCATCAGGATCCTCGGGAAATGCTCCTAACTCCGATGCCACGTACAGGGGGGTATCGATTCCGAGTATCCCGGTGAGCCTTCTTACCACCTCTATGTTCAACTGAGAGATGATCTCCCAGGCTGAGGAAAAGATCTCCGCAAAGAATGGTTCCAAAAGGTCATAGTGCGGTGCCTTTTTGTAATTCGAAATAATGGCCTGTCGGTGTTTGTGCTGCCAATGTACCTTGTTATTTATGGGCACCTCCTGTATCAAATGAGGATACCGATACAGCACGGGAACAGTCAACCACTGCCATCCTTGGGCGGTCTTGATCCTGTTCCTGTTCT
>Ga0307432_1001922_pt1 | contig 11829 bp, 9 predicted proteins | sample SalMarWE160150MG_FD_202158 | JGI IMG/M metagenome (GOLD analysis project Ga0307432, IMG submission 202158) | Salt marsh sediment microbial communities from the Plum Island Ecosystem LTER, Massachusetts, United States - WE1603-150 | ecosystem: Environmental > Aquatic > Marine > Intertidal zone >...
TAACGCGCAAGCTATTGGAAGTGGCCATTTTTTAAGAATAGCAGCCATGCCAATAGCGTCGGAAACAATAACGCCCTCGAATCCTAATTCGTTTCTCAAAAGCCCGGTAAGAATTTTTTCTGACAAAGTCGTGGGGAACTTATTGTCATACGCGGGGTAAACAGAATGACCCGTCATAATGGCTTTTACGCCTGCGGCTATTGCCGCCTTGAAAGGATATAATTCGACTTCCTGAATTCTCTTTTTATCGGCTTTTATTACATCCAGAACATCATGGGCGTCAGTTGCCGAATCGCCTCTGCCGGGGAAATGTTTTGCGGTTGCCGCTATGCCGCCGTCCTGAAAACCTTTCAGCAAAGCGACAGCGTGTTTTGCGCATGTCTCAGGATTGTCACTGAAAGACCTGACTCCGATTTCAGGATTCTTGGGATTTATATTCACATCGCAGACCGGCGAATACATTTGCGTTACGCCGATAGCACTTAATTGTTTGGCAATGGTCAAACCGATTTTATAAGTCAGTTTAACGTCGCCGATAGCGGCCATACCCATTGGAGGAGGGAACTGTCTTATGCCGCCGGCCATATAATCGTTCTTAAAATCGCCTTCAAAATCAATGGTCATATGAAGCGGAATCTTAGACCGCCTTTTCATTGCGATTTTCTGTAATTCATTCAGTTTTTTCGTATATTCTTGCGGCGTTATGCTGATACCGAAGGTTTTGCCGGCAAAATAAGTATTTGATATGGTGAAATAATCTTTCGGTTTTTTAAAATTCTGATCTATCTGTGAATTGCCCCAGTAAAGGTTTTTGCAGGTCTCAAGCGCGTATGGTTCAAGGCAAAGGCCGCCGCAGTGCAATCTTGTGATTTGTTCAATTCCACTTGGCGTTATCATTGCGCCGCGCCAGGTAAATGTTAAAAGCTGGCCGACCTTTTCCTCCAAACTCATTTTTGCTAACTTCTTACTGACAAATGCGTCTCTTTTCGCATCACTTTTCTTTGCCATTTGTTATCTCCTATTTAAACTTGCTTCGTCCTATTGAGAGAGTCATTTCGACCGAAGTCCCGATTCATCGGGACGAAGTGGAGAAATCTACTTACATAACAGATTTCTCGATTCGCCTTCGGCTCACTCGAAATGACAACTTGCATTGTTATTAGGACATCGAACTTATTTATGATTCCCATTTACCCCGTTAGAGAATGCCACCGACTCCTGTCGGTGGTAATAAATTGAATCGTAGATGTTAATCTAATGCCACCATCTACGGAGCGTTAGAGATTTACCCCGTAGGAAATTTCCAACGGGGTTTATCTCTAACGGGGTTTACCCTGGTTATCAGGCCCAACCCAGAATTCACGTTCTTTCTTCCAGCCGGCCTCGTTAATTTTCAAATCTTTTGTCTTCCACCCTGCTTCAATCCGTTTTGTTAAATCGTCAAATCCTTTGTTCCATGTAAGTCCATCAGGAACAGTAACGTTCATACTTCCAGCAGCATTTGCGTATCTTAAACAAGATTCGATAGAGTGACTCCAGATAAAAGCGGAAAGAAATCCTGCAATTGCTGAATCACCGGAGCCAAGCGCTCCAACAAATTTTTCCTCCTCATAAACAGGGAACCATAGCTCGCGATCAGCCCAGTTTTCAAGGTCAGAACATCGAGCCGCGCCTAACTTCTCAAGCCTATCCTGATTAGCGGTGCGAACATATAATCCTCTATGACCACATTTTATCATGGCTATTGCCGTACCCATTTCTATCAAATCATTTCCCACGTTGGAAATCTCTTTTACAGTTAGATGGTCAAGAACGCTCTCCTTGGGGCCGAGCTTTGCCTTTTTTTCGAGAAATTTTTCTTTATAAAGGAAATAAAATATCTCCTCGGCGCTTGGCACCATAATATCCGACAGCGGCACCCAGTCATTGAGAATCGCCTTCCAGTCAACCTGGCCGGCGTAACTATTTACATCGGGAAGTGAAAGGTCAAGTGCGGTTGTAGTCCCTAATTCTTTGGTTTTTTTAAGAATTTTTGTTAACTCAGCACCCGTGTTTTCATATAGCTTTCTCATCCAGGGCGGATAACCAAAAAGCATTAGTTTCGCGCGCTGCACAAGGTCGAAATCCATATCATCATAGCCGAATGTATCATTAGCGCCGCAGTGATGCAGATAAAAACGGTCTATGCCGGGTATGCAAATCGCGATGGTATATGATGTTGATTCGCCCTCGACCATTTTAATCCCTTTAAAATGACCTTCATGCTCCTCGTACCAGTTGAGTATTTCTTTGCCGAAGTCGTCGTTGCCGATTTTACCGATTAGTTCGGTTTTTACGCCGAGCCGGCGGATAGATACGCCGGCATTTGTGACAGGGCCGCCTCCCACAACGACGCATTGGCCCATATTAATCATTTTGCCCGGGACAAGGACATCTGTCATCTTGTCAACTTTTCCCTCGATTGTAAAAGCAGGGATTAAGTCAAGGCATGTATGCCCAGCAGCGACGATTTCAATATCTTTTGTATTCTTCACTTAAAGCTCCTTTCCGGCTACGGCTCCCCCGTTCTTGCTTTCGCAAGAAAGCACGGGGGCCAAGACGAGACAAAATAATTCTGGAGAATAATACCTTATAGAATCCTGATGTTCAAGTCAAAATTTACGGTGCTAAAAAACAAGTTGGCCACAAATAAGTAACCACAGATTTGTCCGCCTATGGTGGAGGGCACAGAAATTTACTTTGTTTAGCCCTGCCATTACTATGGCAGGGTTTTTGTCTTTTTTTCAACACCGATTTACACAGGTTAGCCCCGGCTCCTGTGGCCGGGGTCATTCCCGCGAACGCGGGAATCCAATTTCACGTCGGGTTCTTCTTTTTTTTACATCGGTTTACATATCATTGTATGTTGGGGCTTTTATCCTTTGCAATCTCTGAGGAACAGAGAATGGATGCCCCGGCACCTTTTCAACAGAGTATAGTGATTGGTAAGTAGTCCGATGCTTGCTGCTCGAAGCTGGAGCGAAGTCCGCCACGGGCGGATTCGCTTGTGGCGGGCTGGGTACTCCGCCGTCAGGCGTCCTGCGGAGATACTCGAATGTTAATCCTGGATACTCGACACTAAGTGCATGAGTCCTAATACCCAAGATACTTAGGTATTCTTGCCGATAGATGAATCCGTATTTGTTGTAAGATGTTGGATGCTTTCTGTCATTGCGAGCGCAGCGTGGCAATCTCGCTAACAGCTAATTATCAATCCTCCAATTCACTAATAAACTAATTCACTAATCAGCTAATCTGTAATTAACCAATAGAGAACCTGTGAGTGGTGGTTTGAAACTCGATGCCTGATGCTCGATACTCGACACTGAATACATGAGTCCTAATACCCAAGATACTTAGGTATTCTTGTTATCTAAGGAATCCTTATTTGAATAAAGCCGGATTTACCAAGGAAATCCGAAATCCTGTACGTTAATTCTGTCTCCTGTCTTCTGAATTCTGCCTTCTGTCCTCTGTTTTCTGTTTGAATGTTGACATTTTATCTCCGCTAAACTAAATTGTTCATGATACCTTATCACAACAAAACCGGAAGTGTTGTATATTATTATGTTGGCTTTTATAAAGGATGCTAAGTCATACATCTAAATACTCCGAATTGACTGATGCTCAATTCTCAGCACTAGGACGAGTTCTTGTTGAGAGTTCAAATACCGAGCATTTGCTTGAAATAATCATCACAAGACTTTTAAGAGCCCCTGATTATCCAATGTTGGCCATTACAAGCCAACTTGGCTATAAACAGCGTCTTGAAGCCATTAAAATCCTTATAGATACTCATCGTAGACGCTACCACAATAAATTGATTGATGAGACAATGTTAGACAAATTATCCGATCTGATAAAACAGGTTGATCAATTCCGTATCGATCGCAATCGATGCGCACATTACTTGTGGTGTCGCGATACTGATGAGAAAGTATTCGGCATAAAGCTTACAGGTAGGCACAGTGATTCTAAAAAACCGAATCGAGATTGTGTAACATTCACAGTCATGGAGCTTAATTCTATAGCTACACAGATGCATGCAATAGTTGATGATCTAATCACAATTCTAGAAGGTTTGCCAGGAATAGAAGAAATATGTAGGGTTTGATGAATCACACCGATAGATAATTAATAAATGATTAAGATAGATACGATATTCTATTAAAAAAGAGTCTCAACGACGTATCTGAGCAAGTATATACAATGTTATATGGGAAGTTCCAGTAAACTAAAAAGAAGGGACACGAATCCAATGAAAGTGAAAGAACTGCTTGAAAAGTTAAAGGCATTCGACCCGGACCACAATGTGATATGCTATTGCGAAGACAAAGGTGTCGTGAACCCTGGACATGGATTTCGACTTTTTGATATCACCAACATATACATGAAGGATGCAGAGAATACAAGGGTCAAAGACGGCGTCCCGTCCCTTAAATTTGGAAAGACCGAATACTCTCTACCCCATGCCCTGATTGAAATCAGTTCTGATTTCTAAGCAAAGTTGTGTTGAAACGTGAACTTACATATACAACTATACAACTAAAGTTCAACGCAATATTAAGTGCTGCGAAAAATCATACCCTACATTCTAATCATCTGCCGCACGGCAGACGGCATAAAAGGCTGGCTTGGGCTTACATTGGCGGTCGAACAGCATAGGATAGTCGGCCCGTCCGCTTATGGGCATGTAGCTTCGCCAGGATTGGCCGTCGTGTACGGCCCAAAATGTCACCCGGCTGAACTTGTCCCGGTGCTTGTGAAACAGCGAAAATAGTTCTGCGTAACGATTGGCAAGCTCTTTTTGCACGGAGTCCGGTAGGCCATCGGCGTAGGGATTGAACTTTTTCTGCGTTGCAGCATCAAAGGAAGAAAGGGCTACTAACTTGGCATCGACAGGATAAAAAGGCAGCACGCCGATGTCCATCTCTGTAACCATCAGCTTAACGCCCAATTTGGAAAGAGCAAGGATGGAGGTCTCAAGCTCCTCGATAGGTGGATAGTCGAGAAAGTAGTGTCCCTGTATGCCAAGACCGTCTATGCGGATACCTTTTGACTGCAGGTCGCGAATCAGCCGAATGACAGCTTCGCATTTGGGCTGCTTCACAAGATCGTATTCATTGTAATAGAGCTGGGCGCCGGGGTCGGCCTGGCGGGCGTATTCAAAGGCCTTGAGCACGTAGTCTTCGCCGATAATTTCGAGCCATTTGCATTTTCTATAATCCCCGTCCGCTGTAATTGCCTCGTTGACGACGTCCCAGCCGTGGATTCGGCCTTTATAACGGCCCATCACGTTGAAGATGTGCTCTTTCATTCGCTTAAGCAACGCCTCGCGGCTTAAGGGTTTGCCAGATTCATCCTGGAACACCCAGTCCGGCGTTTGATAAAACCAGACGAGAGTGTGCCCGACTATAAACATTTTGTGCTTCTCACCCAAAGCCACATAACGGTCAGCCGGGGCGAAATTATATTTGTTCGGCTCCGGATGGACCTCTTCCCATTTTAGAATATTTTCCGGCGTGATGCTGTTGAATTGTTTTTCCACGAGGGCCATAGCATCTGGCTCATTGCCGGAAATCTGATTTAGACTGAGGGCAGCACCAATATAAAAATCGTCCTTAAACACATCTTTCAAAGCAGCCTGTCCTGAGCCTGGTCGAAGGAGCTGTGCATTTTCATTGTTCTTCAATTGACTTTCCTCCTTGTTTATTTTGCTGTGTAGAAACCTTATGCCCATTGTCATTGCGAGGCCCGAAGGGCCGTGGCAATCTATTACCATATAGGAGAAAAAGCACCGAAAGGTTTGAGATTGCTTCGCTTCGCTCGCAATGACAACATAAATCACAATGTTTTCTATAGAGCATATTTGTTTTTGTACTCAAACCAATCGAAATCCGCCGGGCTTGTACTTTTTTGGCCGTTGCCTGTAGCGTACATTCCAAAATATACGCCGGTAAAACACATCCCTCGTTCAAAACCGATTATTTCGACGGACAAATCCTTTGTCAGGGCAGTGCCTAACACTTTGCGAGCTCCTGTTGACGATTGGCAGGAAAATTCATAAGACAAAGGAGATGCTTTTACCGACAGTATTACTGGACCGGGCTGTACATCAACATATTTCACGGGGTCGGTTATTTCGCCCCTGATGACTTTTCTAAAGAAGGCCTTGCGAATACCATCCTTAAGTGTGATTCCAATTTCATAGTGGAATCGGTCAAATGCGCGGGCAACAAGGCCGGCTTCTTCATTTTCACTTTTGGGGTCAAATTCGAGCAGCGTTGAAGCCGTGCAGTTGAAATCAGTCTGGCGACGACCCACAAAAGCCGGTGAGTCCTGGTCGTTAAATGTCACGGCTGAGCCATTGAGTCGTAGATATCCAGGCCGAGCGGTAAGAGAAAAATCATCCTCATAAGGATTCCTTAGAAAGTTCCACTGCAGAGCCAGTTTGTCACCGTCGAAATCATCTCTGGCGGGCGGTTCTTCAAAGGTATGCTGAGGCAGTTTCGGTGCGGGCAATGTTAGTTCAAGTGTGCCATTGCCATTGACTACAGGCCAGCCGTTCTCTCGACTTCGCTCGGGACAGGCTTGAGTCCAGGTGACAGGTGCGAGGAATGTTTCTCTGCCTATGTGGTGAAAGCGGCCACCTTGTGGCCGAATTCCCAGACAGACAAGCCACCAGCCGTCAGGAGCTTCGACCCAATCTGCGTGTCCGAGTGCCTGAATCGGACTGTCGGGGCGATTGCGATGGGTGAGAATTGGATTGTTCGGATCGGCCTCGAACGGCCCCCAGGGAGAATCGCTGCGTGCGATGGTCACTCTATGATCGTAGCTGGTTCCGCCCTCGGATATCATAAGATAATATTTTTCATTGATTTTATAAAGGTGTGGTCCTTCCGCCCAGATGCCTCCGGTACCACCCCATATTTTTTTCAAATCACCTTCGAGTTTGCCTGTTTCAAGATTGAGCGTTCTCTGAGCGATATAGCCGTCGCCCTGACCTTCATGCCGTGTGTAATAAACCGTACCATCGTCATCAAAGAAAAGTGACGGGTCCATGCCATCACGATCAAGCCAAATCGGCTCTGACCATGAACCTGCAGGATTTTTGGCAGTGACATAAAAGTTGCCTCCACCATCTACGTTGGTGGTCACCATATAGAAAGTGCCTTTGTGGTAACGAATAGTTGGTGCATAAATACCACCGGAAGCTCGAACCTTATCGAGGGGCAATTGACTTTTCCGTGTTAGGCAATATCCAATTTGTTTCCAATGAACAAGGTCTTTGCTATGAAAGATGGGAACGCCGGGAAAATATTCAAACGAGCTATTGACCAGATAGTAATCATCGCCTACGCGACAAATGCTTGGGTCCGGATAAAATCCCGGGATAATGGGATTTTGAAAGGTCTTGGATTGCTGTTGTGAGCTGCCAAACGCTAAAGCTGAGGATAAGACAAGCAAGAGTAGGTTGGGCATTGTCCACCATTTTATCAAGGTTTGTTGTGTGCATCTTTTTATCATAACTTTCTGCGTCCATCATTTTTTCCGGTGTGCGGTGCACACCCTACTTCTGCACTGTTTTAATAACTGCAAAAAAGGTTGATTTGGGTTGGTATTGCCGATCGAACAAGAGCGGATAATCGGTGCGTCCTCGTATGGGCCAATAGTTGCGCCACGAATGTCCATCATGAACGCCCCAAAAAGTCACCCGGCTGAACTTGTCCCGATGCTTGTGAAAAACTGCAAATATGTCGGCATAACGCTGGTCGTGTTGTTGGCGTGCTTCATCCGGCAAGCCGTCAACATACGGATTCATCTCTTTACGTGATTCAGCCCTTTGGGAGATATCGGCCCCCGTAGAATCGAAGGGATTGGGAAGAATCGAGATGTCCAACTCCGTGACCATCAGTTTTACACCCAACTCAGAGAAAGCGAGGATAGCAGCCTCAAGCTCATCGAGCGGCGGATAATCCAGACCCCAGTGTCCTTGCATACCGATACCATCAATGCGCAGACCTTTGGCTTGGAGACCCTTAACCAGTTTAATCACACCTTGCACCTGGCCAATCTTCCACATATCAAAGTCATTGTAATATAACTCAGCGTTTGGGTCGGCCTCATGGGCATATTCAAAGGCCTTGGCCACATACTCTTCGCCAATAATGCTATACCACCTGTTTGTACGGAATTGGCCTTCGTTATCGATGGCTTCGTTAACGACATCCCATCCTCCGACGCGCCCCTTGTAACGACCAACTACCGTAAAAATATGGTCCTTCATGCGTGCCAATAGTGTTTCGCGATCCGCGATGACGCCGTTTGAGTCCTGAAAGACCCATCGTGGTGTTTGTTGTTGCCACACGAGTGTGTGCCCTATGACGAACATCTTGTTTTTTTCGCCGAACTCCACTAAACGGTCGGCTGCTTCAAAATCATATTTGTTAGGCTCGGGATGTATGGGAGACCACTTCATAACGTTTTCAGCGGTGACGGAGTTAAAATGTTTTTCAACCAGGACAATCGCGTTGGGTTCTCCTCCTGAAATTTGCATTTGACTCAGAGCGGCCCCGATAAGAAAATCATCCTTAAACGCATCCTTCAATGAGGGTATATTGGAATTGTTGGCTCCAACAGCAACAGAAAAAGAGATAGCTAAAGACAATACTCCGCTAACTATCAGTTTTTTTGTTACCATAATCATCACCTTATGCATCTGCTGAACCGTTCTCGGCTTGTTTACGACGCTCGACCAGCTCGGTCTCAACCTGCATCATCAAATGTTTTTTTAATGGATAAAAGAACATAACGACCATGCCAATCACAGCGAAAATAGCCGGGTAAATACTCATAACTAAACGTATACCCAACAATCCTGTTGCAGTCTGTTCCTGATTGGGCTGATAATTATAAGCCGCCAGGATCCATGCCAAAGATGAAACACCCAGGGCTATCCCAAGCTTTAGCGCGAACAGCGAAGCAGACATAACAAGCCCGGTAGCGCGGCGTCCCGTTTTCCATTCTGAATAATCGGCCGTATCAGTATAGATGGCCCACTGTAATACGGAGACTGGCCCGACTGAAAACGATGTAATTAGCTGCAGGACAAACATGAGAATGATATCCTTCGGACCTAAAAAATAAAACAGCCCCGTAGATATACCTGCCAAACCCAAAAAGCTGGAATAGGTTACTGATTTGCCGAATATTTTACTAATAATTGGTGTTAGAACGACTCCGATAATAGTCATGACGGTTCCCGCCATCATAAATGTGGATGTCAGGCCCTTATAGGTGAAATTAAAGTCTTTTCCGAACAACGTCATCTGTTGATCTTTTACAAAATACTCGAAGTAGTACACGATACTACCACTTCGTATAACAATATATATGAGCTGGAAGACGGTTGCCGTACCAATTAATATCCATGGAATATTTGACATCAAATCGGTGAGATCCTGTTTGAATGGAGTTTTTTGTCCCTTTGGAGGTTGAACGCGCTCTTTGGTCGAAGCGAAAGCAATAAAAAACAGAACTACGGCTAACACAGAAAGAATGCCCATGGCCCATTGCCAACCCCGCGCTTCATTGTTTTCTCCGAATATATCGACCAACCTCAGGACAGAGAATTGGACGATGAGCTGTCCTACAAAAGCAGCCACGAATCGGAATGAGGATACCACGGTACGTTCATTGGAATTAGATGTCATGACACCCATTATTGCAGAATATGGTACATTAATAGCCGTATAGGCCATCATTAGTAATGTATAACTAATGTAAGCGTATATAAGCTTACCGGCGGAGTTTAATTCAGGTGTGGTAAAGGTTAATACTCCAAGTACTCCCATTGGTATGGCAAACCAAAACAAATAAGGCCGAAACTTTCCCCATCGAGTGTTCGTTCGATCTGCAATTATACCCATTATCGGGTCGTTAACAGCATCCCAGATTTTGGTAACCAAAAACATAGTTCCCACGGCTTTTGCAGTGATGCCGAACACATCCGTGTAAAAGATAGTGATGAATAAAATGAAGGTTTGAAAAAATATGTTTGATGCCGTATCACCCACACTATAACCGACTTTCTCCTTGATGGAGATTCTTTGTGTTTCGGATTGCATAGATCGCTCCTTTACTCTAATCCAGGTTAGTTCTTAAAACAGTAAAATCGCACCTAAAATACTAAAGATAAGATATAAATTTTACAATTACAGTGTGGAGGCACTCGTTCCAACAGTTGTACGTCGGAACGTGCAGCCGAGGAATCGCGGGACTATCATATAACATCCGAGAAACCTTCTCCCTTCTGCAATGTCAATCGACAAATCTGGTTATTAACGCGATTATCGATTGGCAAAGTTGGTTGATTATATGTTATCGTATCATTAGGATTGGCTGTTGCATGATGTGTTTGAATGGCTTGAGCTTGGCATAATACCATCTCAAATAGGGCGACCGATAGCCCTATGACCAGTAAAAAAGCGTTTTTTTTCATATTTTAATACCTTTTTTACTCCCTTTTTCCATACCGCCAACTTCGTAGCTGGTTGATGTAAGGGATTTTAAGGGGTATTTTACTGGCGTTTAGACGATTCGACAAGGGATTAAATATTAATTATATTGGCTAAAATAAAGTAATCGGTCAGTTATGGGTGGATTAAACCTGCATGGCTAAAATAAATCATTTTTTTCTTGACTTGTTCGAATGAACCTAATATTTTCTACTATCAATAATGCCACTAAGCTACTAAGCTACTAAGTGAGCACAAGCCAAGATGTGTTGAATCATGCTCCAAGCGCCAAGGGAGCGAGGGTCAATAGGCGTAGATTAAGGAGCGAAACTCATGGTATCGGAGGAGTGTAAGAGCAAATCTGAATTGCTCCAGGAGTTGGAGGTTCTGCGCAGACGATTGGCTGAATTTGAGCAAGGCTCACGCGACACCAAACAAGAGGGTGATTTGCTGGACGAAAGACAATCTAAGCACGATATTCCGTGGGTAGTCAAACCACTTACAAGAACTGAAATGAAGGTCTTACGCCTTATTCTTAATGGCAAGAGTAACAAGGAAATAGCTAGCTTCCTTCACCGCTCAGTAAGGACTATTGAAGTACACCGTAGTCATATAATGCACAAGTTTGACGTCGATAACTTAATTGATCTTATCAAGAAAGCTGCTGCGATGGGACTAGTTCATCTGCCTGAAAGTACATATAATCGAAGATAAATTATTCTACGATGTGGTAGCTGCCTCGAACATATACATATCAAAATCTGTTAGACTTTTTAGATTTTAATATTTGCAGATTCTACTGTTTTATGATTATTCCTGTTCAGCCTAAATCGCTTTCTTCTTGTTTTTATATGTGATTTACAACCATCTTTTTTTCAGTCAGTTATGTTTACGCATAATCAATAATTCACAAAGGAATTGTGAAATTTATCAGGCTAAAGTTTTCCTTTCCACCAGTTTTTTCCAAGTCTTTCTCTGCCATATAGAGTTCTTATTGAGAAATAAGGGCAATTTTACCTTGTGGATATCGCGTTAAACAAAAATTACGTAGTCCCCACAATTCCTTGCATGAAAGTGAAATTCCCATAATTCCGTAGCGTGAGGATTGGAGTGTGAGAAGAGAAAGTCACAGCCTTACGGTCGATAGTTAGTGTATTCGTATGTTTGTTTGCTTTACTCGCTGTTACTACAGGCGTAAAAGCAAGTACAGTAGGAGGATCTGGTGAGTAGAGATGCGTGTGTAAGAGCATTTGATCGAATAACTTTAAGTAGC
>Ga0307432_1001923_pt1 | contig 11821 bp, 4 predicted proteins | sample SalMarWE160150MG_FD_202158 | JGI IMG/M metagenome (GOLD analysis project Ga0307432, IMG submission 202158) | Salt marsh sediment microbial communities from the Plum Island Ecosystem LTER, Massachusetts, United States - WE1603-150 | ecosystem: Environmental > Aquatic > Marine > Intertidal zone >...
CTTCTCTATTCCAAGTTTCTGCCTAATCCAGATGTTCGGACCTGTTCTTCTCATAAGTCATTTCCGAGTTGTGAGAGTCCGTATTCCGCGCGGGCGCCGAACAATGATTAGTGTGCGAATCTGCACCATAGCGCCGACGGGTGCCGTTCGCAGCTACTTCCGTTCCCGACCATTCTAATCTGCTTTCCATCTCCTCATATTGACATTGGTATTCGCGCACACCATCCTACAGCCATGAAGCTGTTCGAGCAAATCCATCGCGCTTGCCGAGCAAAGCACCACTCCCCACGAAACGGCGCGCGCTTTCTTAAGATGTCTCCGGAATTCGCCTGCTCTCAGTGTTTCTCCCTTGGCAGCAGCGTCGCGAACGTTCCAATGACGCCTACTGCAACACCGGCATCACCAAGCCAGTCACACGGGCTAAGCCCCCAGGTGAACAGCGAAAACGCGACGGCGATGACAGCACCTGCAACCGCCCACTCGATCGCGCGCTTCCTGGCTCTGCCCGTGTTCGTGTGTAGAACGTAGAACGCGCCCAAAAGGAGCAAAGGCCGTAGGATGTTGTGGGCTCCCAGTGCCAATGGCAAGAGACGATCGTAGTCCGTTCTCAGGAGTCCCGACCAGGCCTGCGACGAGCTCCCGTAGTAGATCGCAAGGAATGCGATGACGGCGAGCACGGGCAGACCGAGTCGAACGAGTCGATCGATCAAGCGCCGCAACCTCGTTACATCCACCAACGCGAAGGCTCCCATCCAGGGCAAGTAGTAGAGGATGGAGACGGGATAGGAGTATTCCGTGAAAATCTTCGAGAATGAGACGGTACTACCACCGTCGGCAAGGATGCCCAATGTGACCATACGGTAGAGGTGAATGATTGCACCTAGCGCAATGAACAAGATGGCAACCCACTTTGCCCTGCGGCCTACACGAAGTGTCTCCCAGAAGAGAACAATCATCGCTCCCAGAAAGACCGCCTGTTGCAGACGAATCTGCGCTAGCGACACGTACGGGAAGGTGCTCATCGTCGATCGATTCCACTGCGATAGGCCGAACGCGATCGCTACCACAAAGACAATGAGCGCGAGCAGTCCCCAAAGGCCCCTGGCCGACTGATGGGAACCAACCGTCTGAACCTCGTCCATGCCCCTCCCTTTCCGCCCTGTCAGGTATGAATCGACTCTACATCTTATGAAAGAAGATGACAATCGCAGAGACTCCGGAGCCCAGTTCGTGAACCCAGTTCATTTCTAGTAAAACGCCCTCATTCGCGCGATTCGCAACTCTCAATTGGAGATCTGAGCGAGGCGTTAATAGATCGAATTCTTCGGAAGCAAAAGCCAGCCCTCACGTCCTCCGAGATAAGGTATGCGTCCCCGGAATTTCTCGGATTTCCATAGTCTCGCCTCCTGTTTCGAGTACATTTCTTACGTGAGGCAACGATACGGTTTGGAGTACCTTTTTAGCGAGGCAATTCGAGTGTTTGCCACGCCGGACAAAGCGTTCTAGAATGGAGGTGAAGAAGGGAGGAGATAGCGATGAAACCAGGCAGCTATGCAGGGCGGATCGGATGGGTCGATCTTTCGACCCGCGGAATCGACTATCGCAGCTTGCCGGAGAGGGACGCTCGCCTGTACCTGGGAGGGCGCGGTCTGGGAGTAAAGACGCTCTTGCCCGGAATTCAGAATTGGAATTCACGAATCGACATTTTTTGCCGGGGAGGACAATGTCTCGTTAATGCCTCGTTGGAGTAGAAGCCGCTTTGTAGCACAAAGCGTTTTTTGCAAGTTTCTGGTATTCGATGCACAGGCAGCCGGGAACTGTTGTCTGGGCAACAACTACGCGATGTGTAATGCCTTGTCTATACTCTAAGGGAAGTGCATTATGCTAGGGAAGAGCCACGAGATTCTGGAATGCGAGCGCAGGCTTTCAAGGAGAACCAGTGATGTTCGCCTCCTGGGGGAAGTCAAGCTATCTGCGGAGGAGCGCGATCGACTTACTAACTTACTTCGCCAAGTGATTTCGGCCGATCCTTCTGAAGGTCTAGGCTGGTTAGAGCAAAACGCGCCTACCTGCCTAGCATGTTTCCTAGTCGGGGTGGGAATTGTTGGCTATCACGACGGAGACTACTGGTCAGCTGTTCGAGAGGCCGCAGGTCTAGTCGAGGATCCGAATTGGGAACGAAAATGTGGGCAGGCATTCCTTGACTTTCTAGAGGCCAATGATCTGCCGCGGTTTGAGATTGAAGGTGGGCATACGTATGTCACCCCCATCTTAGCCCACGGTGGGATACCAAATAGCTGTCTAAACGAATACTTCGAAGACGTTCTGCTGCGAATCGTTCGGGATTTGCTTGATCCTAGCGATCTCGAAGAGATCACTCAGGAACTGGCTGGTCTCCGAGAGGACAACCGAGAGAGGATACGGGCAGAGCACCGGTATAACGATTTGAGAAAAGAGGTGTGTTCGCTTGAAGAGAAGGCTGAAAACTCACGCTGTGTAGCGGAGGCATATACCAAACTCACCGCGTTGTGGAGACTTGAAGAGGATGTCAAGACCTTCGATGTGCCGACGCAGCTGCCACCCGACTACGAAGCGTTCAACAGGCGGAACCGTGAAGAACTCCGTCGCGCCGAGGAAGAGATAGATGCTTTCGAGAGGAGACAACTACACTGCGAGCAGGTAGCAGCCAGATTCACTAGTCAAGATAGACAAGTGTTGGCTCGAGCAGGAGCGATCGAGACCAGCATTTCAGAGTATGCTGAACTGGAGAATGCACGCCGAATGCTCGACACACTGGGCACGAGAGAGAAAGAGCTGGTCAACCAACTTACCAGTCAACCCGAGGGCATCCTTGCAGCTCCCTGGAATGACAAATACGGTGAATTGCTTATTCAACTGCCATTCGACAGGTTGCGAGTGGAGATCAAACGGGTTCAAGCTATGATCTCTCAACAAGAAGAGATTCAAGGATCTTTAGATCATCTAAGGACTTCTTTAGATATGGTATCATCACCTATTGGAGTGATTTGTATTATCTCTATCTTTCTGATACTCGGTTTAACGCTCATCGTATTTGGCACCTTGGTCCTGGAGTTGTGGGAGCTGACGGTTGCCGGAACAGGATTTGCTGTCACAGCGGCAGTCGCGGCCTGGATCCGGTACGGGAGAGGTAGAGAGAAAAAGGGACAGCTGGAAGCGCTGGAGCAAAGCCTAAGGGAAACAATAAGCACACGCGAAGAGCTGTGTGATAGCAGCGCCAAGCTCTTGGGCAATCTGCCTCTAACTGACCAACAGTTGCGGTCGCCTTCCCTGGAACTGCATCAGGCGCTCGTTGCGCTCACTGATACGTATCGAGAGTTGTGCGAGCTTCGCCAACGCCGCGGACAGCTTTGGCAGCAGATCTCGCAACAAGCGCAGGGAATAGAGAGGGTAGCAGCCAGCGTAACCATCAATTCCACCGGCAATCCGATCAGTGCAATGGAGCAAAGATTAAAGGAAGCACGGGAGCAGGAGGCAGCAGCCGTACGCGCCGAGAGCGAACTCGAAGACCACGTACGGCCAAGACTCGCGGCGCTGTACAGAAGGCAGGAAGAAATACATGAGGAATTGATCCGTGTCGATAGGTTATTGATCGAACTAGGTGGAGGAGATATCCAAGCAGGTCTGAGGCAGGTGGAGGTACAACGCCAGCAGCAAGAGAGAACTGCAAAGCTAAGGGAAAAGTTGGGGGAGGAGTACCCTGACCTTGAAGCCGTAGAACAGGACATACGATATGCTCAGAGAGACGGTAAAGCGGACCGAAGCGTCCTGGACGCCAAGACCAAGCAGCTTACAGAACAGCTTGAGAAGACCCGCGCCCAAGCTGAGAGGGCGAGACAAGACCTTTCATATTGTCCCGCCGCATTCCCAGGGGTTGACGAGCCCATTCGCAGATATTTGCTTTACGGAGGCAAATCTGCCGAGGAATTTCTTGTCCACTCTGTATCATTGGTTCACCAGGCATTAGCCGAAGACAAGGTCCCGGACGCCGATAGCGTAGGCTTGCCCGAACGGGTGGTGAAGATATTTGAGCACTGGTGGACTGAGTATATCCAATACGAGCCCAAAGGAGCAGACCAACCGGATGAGAAAGATACAGCCACAGGCCGAAGGTTCCGAGCGCCTACACTCTCTCTGGTTCCAGGAACGGCCGAGATCGTAGTGCACTTCCATGCTCAACATTATCTGGCCTCTATTGCCGGAACAAGTGCTTACCTGGAAGTGGCAGGATCTATCTCGGATGCGCGACGCCAAACATTCCCGTTACGAGTCTATAAAAGAACGGAAAATCTGGTGGAGACCCAAGAACTCGAGTTTCCACTTCCTTTTCCAGCCCATCGGTACGAGTTCAGTTTGAAGAGCGATGGCAACGTAATCCATCGGTGGGAAGTCGCCGCGATGCGTAGCGAAGCGCCATACATGGCATTCGACCGGCGCTCTGGAAAACTAATCAAAGACAAAGAACTGCCAAAAAGGGAAACATGGTTCCTCGCCCGTCAGGATTTCTCACTTGAGCCTGCTGACTGTATCCTTACTGAGGGAGGTTTCTTATACGGTCAATGGAAGGACTATACTTATCTGGAACTGGATCTCGGTCAGGTTGACGAGCTTCAGATCGTGGACGATCAGGGTCAGCGTTTCCTCATCCCAGTCTCCTCAGAAGTGTTACCTACCCTTGACCTCGTAGGCGGTCAGCGGTTAGAGAGTGTCCATTCAGAGGGAGTTGAGATCTACGTCGGTCCACCACCGTGCATTCGTGTTCCTATTGAGGACGAGGCGGAATGGCGGCTGTGGCGGATCTCCATCTTTCCTGACGAAGAGAGTAGTCTACAGGAGCGCAAGCACTATCGGTTGAGCGAGTTGCAAGAAGCCCTGGATGTTCATGCTGGCAAAAGATGGGTTGACGTTCTGCTGACAGATGAAACACTGTTGGGCCAGCGCCCCGTGGGAAGATTCATGATCCGCGTGCGGAAGCCTCCGTATACAGACTGGCGCTCCACATTCTGCGCCGTTCCAGACTTGGAGGTCGCCTTCGACAGAGACGTCTACTTGCCCTATGAAACAGGGAGAGCGCCCGATGTACGCACCAAGATCTTCACTGCCAAAGCTGCAGAGTTTGTTCCTCAGCCACCCGCCAAGCTCTACGAGACGGAGGACAACCTCTACGCTGTGAGAATCGACGGCGCGGAAAACATCCTGAGAGGTGCACTTCGTTTCCGTCCTCCAGATAGAGGGGGCCAGCGGATCCCACTCACGATCAGCATCCCCAAGGTAAAGTGGCGACTGCAAGGGTTGGAAGATGATCAACATGCTAGGTGGTGCGACACACTAGAGGAAGTATGGCTTGGTGATTGGGAAACAGCACCAGAATTGTTCCTCATTGTGGCACTGCCTCCATTCGTGGATGGACGCCTCAAACTGAGCCTGGATGGTGATTCGGCAGGAGAACAGGAAAGAGACCTTCGCGAAGGGAAGGCCCGATTCGATTTGTTAGCATTCGGGGATGCACTGCGAGCGGGTCCCTCGGTCCAAACATTCATGCTTACGCTTCCTGAGTCACAGTTCGGAATTGAGCACGTGCCAATTTTCAAGGTTCGAACCCGCTGGGAAGTGGAGAATGTAGAATGTGTTCAGGAATCACAAGACCGAACTATCATTTTGAACGTGACATGGACCGAAAAGGGAAAAACAGGCAACAAGGACAGGATTGTTCGATTGTGGAGCGCGTCCGGTGTACCGTCACATCCCATCATAGAGCAAAAGGTGTTGGAAGGTACGCGCGTGACACTACAGGCAAGCGTGAAGGATCTACCGCCAGGTACATATCTATTGCAACTAACGGTTGAAGACCCGTGGTCAACGACAGAGGTCTCCTGTCCTGCACAGAATGCTCCAAATACGCAAGTGATCGAGATTGTTCCCCAGTTCTTATCAGGCTTCCACCCCCAGGCCTGGGGGAAGAAGGGAAGGGCTATCGCTTGTGTCCAGTTGACTCCCACGAGAGGGAGGTTCCTTATCAGTGGGGAACCCCTAGAAAGATACTTCTTAGAAGATCAGCCCCTTTACTTCACTAAATTCGGAACAGTCAAACGACAACATATAGCTCTTGAGCCATTTGAGAAACTGGGCCTTGATCCAAAAGGTTTCACCGTGGAGGCCTATGTCGAAGGAGGCAATCGGGAGGCAGGCAAGAAGCAACCCCGAGCCATCGCACACGCCGTGGCTGGAGCGCTGAGCCTGTTGGATGACTCTCGGAGGCTCCCTTTGATCAGAGCCGGCTTCAGGTTCCAGTTTGATCCTCCTAAATGGGTAAGGAGAGATCATCCTCGTTTATTGGCCCTGTCGAAGTGTTCAAAATCAACTGGGGATCATAGTGTGAGCACTTATGAATCCCGGAACGGAGGATAAGCCAATGCCCCTCGACCCGATACAAACGACCCAGGTCATTACAGAGAGCTATCTCAATTACCTCTCGACTACATTCTGTCTTAGAGACGCGGAACTCCAGAGGCAATTCGACGAGGCCCTCAGAACTCCAGACAAGTTCGTCAAAGGGCCAATTCTGGAGGCTACACCGCCGTTTGAAACTGGGAGCACGATCGAGGCGCTGATCCAAGAGGGGGTACTGTCTCCTCGTTTTCGAGCGCTGCGCTCTGAAAAGAAAGGTGGCCCGCTCTACGACAAGAAGTGCCACCTCTATCAGCATCAGGAAGAGGCAATTCGCAAAGCGGTTCTACACAACCGAAATATCGTTGTAGCCACCGGCACGGGCAGTGGCAAGACAGAGGCTTTCCTGGTGCCGATCCTTGATCACTTGTTTCGGGAAGAGACCAGTGGCGGGTTGAAACCTGGTGTGCGAGCGCTGCTTCTGTACCCGATGAACGCCCTGGCAAATGACCAGATGGCGCGTATGCGTGATCTCCTGAAGAACTATCCTCGTATTACCTTTGGACGCTACACTGGAGAGACCGAGCGAAGAGAGCGAGAAGCGGTCGAGAAGTACAGGAAGATGTTTCAACGGGATCCATATCCCAACGAGTTGGTTTCCCGAGAGCAGATGTGGAAGGCCCCGCCTCACATTCTGCTGACCAACTACGCCATGCTCGAATATCTTCTGCTGCGCCCCGACGATCACGTCTTCTTCGATGGTGAGTATGCCAGGCATTGGAGATTCCTGGTCATTGACGAAGCTCACACCTATACCGGAGCCAAGGGTATCGAGATGGCGATGCTGCTGAGGCGTCTCAAGGATCGGGTTGTGGAGGGGGAAGCAGGGCGGCTTCAGTGCATGATCACGAGTGCAACCCTCGGAAGGGGCGAGGAGGACTTTCCAGAAGTAAAGACCTTCGCGCGACAGCTCTTCGGAGAACGCGTCGAGTGGGTAAAGGACGATCCATCCCGACAGGACGTCATCAAGGCCACTCGCAAGCGCATGATTGCTTTGAGCCAGAACCAATGGAAACCGGATCCGACCCTGTATACGAGATGGCAAGAGATTGTCAGAGAATCCTCCGGACGCGAATGTGTCTCTGCCCTCATTGACGATGGAAGGGATGCGGGAATCTCGGAGGAGATGTTGCGAGCAGCAGTAAGGGCCCCTGGCGACAATTGCCCGCTGTTCCTATACGAAATCTTACGAGGTGACGAACGGATTGCGGCATTGTGCCGAACTCTTGAAGCAGAACCACGATATCTAGGTGATGTGGCAGTAGAGCTATTCGGCGACACGCCGCACGCCAGGGAGCGGCTGGTTGCCCTGGTTGATCTGGCTGCCAGGGCGAGGCCGGCCGGAGACGATCAGCCGCTCATCCCTGCTCGCTACCACCTGTTCGTGCGGGCCATAGAAGGCGCCTACCTGGCCCTTCGCCCAGAGAGACGTTTATACCTGGAGCGGTGTGAGCAGGTTGACGTCGCCGGGCAACAGTACGCCGTCTTTGAAACAGCCGCCTGCCGTCAGTGTGGCGCTACCTACCTGGTAGGGGAGGAGCAGGAAGTTGATGGGAAAGTCGTGCTCAAGCAACCGGGGAAACAGTATTTTGAGCACGCCGGCAAACTGAGATTCTACCTTCTCCTGGATGAGAAAACGGACAAGGTACCAGACAATGAAGACGAAGCGGTCAGCTACGGTGAAGATGTAGAATTAGGCGACACATACAAACTCTGTGCGGCCTGCGGGGCCATTGACAAGGATACGTTGCTTTCACCACTGTGTGACTGCGACGCTTCCAATTATCTCAACGTCATCAGAGTCCCGTCCAAGGAAGGTAAGGTTCACAAATGCCCTGCCTGTGGCAGGCAAAGCCCAGCGAATCTTGTGTGGCGCTTCCTGACCGGCAAAGACGCTACGGCCAGTGTGCTGGCCACTGCGCTCTATCGGCAAATTCCACCGCGAAGGAAAGAGCCCGGTGAGATCGGCGAGGATCAAATGACGGCTGAGGATGCCTGGAGTTCAACCGCAGTTTCACAGCTTGCGGCGGCGCTTGAGACAGGCTCGAATGGAGGGGGCCGGCAGTTACTGGCCTTCTCAGATAGCAGGCAGGATGCGGCGTTCTTCGCACCCTATCTCAGCCGCACCTATTCACAGATCCTTCGCCGGCGGCTGATCCTCAGAACCATTGAAGAGCACCGCGAGAGCGTCATAGAAGACAGGTGGCGCGTTCAGGATTTGATCAACCCGCTCCAGCGAGCGGCCGATCGGCTGGGTCTCTTTTCCGGAAAAAGCATTCAGGAACGGAAGGGCGAAGCATGGAAATGGGTCCTCTACGAGCTATTGGCAATAGACAGGCGAAATAGCTTGGAGGGGTTGGGCTGCCTTGGCTTCTCTCTGGTGAAACCCGATGGTTGGCGTGCGCCAGGAAAATTAATGGACTGGGGGTTGAGCGAGGATGAAGTCTGGATTCTCTTCCAGATTCTCCTGGACAGCTTCAGAACGAAAGGAGCCATACTCTTCCCCGACCACGTTTCGCCAGAAGACGAGTTCTTCTACCCCAGGAATCGAGAGTACTATTTTCGGGGAAATAGCTCCAACAGTCAAAGGCACATCTCTAGCTGGAGCCCCTCCAGGAAAAGTGTGTTGAACACCCGGTTGGATTTCCTACTTCGCCTGATGCAGCAGGGGCTAGGAATGGAGATGTCGATAGAGACGTGTAACGAGGTGTTAAGGCAGATATGGAGCAGCAGCCTGGAACTTCATAATACCACAAGCTGCTGGCATGATCTCTTTTCGGTTATTCCGCTACCGGGGGAAGGCGTTGTCTATCGCATGAAACCGAACTTCTGGGAACTGCGCCTAGGCACCATTGACCCGGAGATAAAGTGGTATTATTGCGATACGTGCAACAATCTCACTCTGCTCAATCTCAAAGGAGTGTGTCCTACCTATCGATGCGACGGACAACTTCGGCAGTGTGACCCGGCGGAAGTCTTCAAGGACAATCACTATCGTAGGCTCTATACGGAGATTGAGCCGATCAAACTGGTGGCCAAGGAGCACACGGCTCAACTGACAAGCGACGCTGCCGCAGAACTGCAAACACAGTTCGTTCGAGGCGAGGTTAATGTGCTCAGTTGCTCAACCACCTTCGAACTTGGTGTGGACGTGGGACAACTTGAGTCCGTTTTCATGAGGAACGTACCGCCCTCTGCGGCCAACTACGTGCAACGGGCCGGCCGGGCTGGCAGGCGTACCAGTTCGACGGCCTTTGCCTTGACGTTCGCGCAGCGCCGATCACACGACCTGACGCATTTCAACGACCCGAAGAGGATGGTGTCCGGTGAGATCACCGCGCCGCATTTCAAGATCGCTAACGAGAAGGTTGTGCGAAGGCACGTTTATGCAACTGCCTTGGCTGCATTCTGGAAGGAGTATCCTGAAACGTTTGGACAGGTGCAATCGTTCTTCTTCAGAGATGGTAGGAACGGGCCGGATTTGTTTGCGGATTACCTGGCTGGTAGGCCAGAGGCTCTTCGCACTTCCCTGCAACGCGTTGTGCCAGAAGAACTCCGTCGGCGGATGCAGCTCGATGACTGGGGATGGACGGGCGGCTTGTTCAACGAGGAAGAGGGAGTCCTGTTGAGGGCCTCAAAACAGGTTACTGGTGACGTGCGAAAGTTGGAAGAAGCACGAATGCAGCTTTTCCAGGCGAATAGGCCCGGGGTGGATTACATCCGCCACGTCATCAACACCATTAAGAAGGCATACCTCCTCGGTTCCCTCGCAAGGCAGAATGTCATCCCCAAGTACGGTTTTCCTGTGGACGTCGTAAGCCTGCAAATACTCCACCATGCAGATGAGGCAAAACGGCTAGAACTTGATAGAGATCTGAGAATTGCACTGTCGGAGTACGCACCAAGTGGTCAAGTGGTAGCGGGCGGCAAGCTGTGGACAAGCCGTTATCTGAAGAGGCTGCCTGACCGAGGCTGGCGGAAATACAGATATGCCATCTGCGACCATTGTCAATGCTACCAGAGTGTGCCAGCGGAGACAGGGCAGACTCTTGAGTTTTGCAAAGCATGCAAGCGACCACTGGAGGGTAGAAATCAGGGTACTTTCATAGTCCCCCAGTTTGGCTTCATAGCGAGTGTGAAACCACCAGCAAAACCTGGCGAAGCACGACCGGAACGGACGTACACGACCCGAACCTACTACTCGGGGGAATCAAAGGAAAGTGACAGGATAGCGCTGCCGCTTGGACAAGCAACCCTCGTCGCCATCCCCGCTTCTGAAGGGGAATTGGCCGTCATAAACCATGCCGGATACCAGGGTTTCCAGGTGTGTCACAAGTGTGGCTACACACTTCTGGGCAATGAACAGGGGCAGAGCCCCCACAAGACATCTTGGGGGACAGATTGTTACGGAAAGCTCACTCCTCGTTTATTTCTCGGCCACGAGTTCAAGACCGACATTCTCCAGTTGCGATTTAAAGGATACACCAATGCCGAGCGCGGGTTCTGGCTCTCGCTATTATACGCCTTGCTCGAAGGCGCCAGCGAAGCGCTTGACATTGACCGTCGAGACCTTGATGGTTGTCTCTACCCCTATGCGGGCGATCCGTCAATGCCCGCCTTGGTGTTGTTCGACGAGGTTCCTGGAGGGGCCGGCCACGTCCGGCGCATTGCCCGCGATAATGATACACTGATAAAGGTCCTGAAAGTCGCGCTGGAGAAATTGGAGGGTTGCAAGTGTGGTGGCGAGAAAGGTAATGCAAGCTGCTACGGTTGTCTGCGCAATTATCGGAATCAGTTCTGTCACGATGAGCTGAACAGAGGAATTGTGATAGCGTTTCTTAAGAAACTGGGCGTATAAGTACCAGACCGAGTTGAACGAACTCCGTAGGATCGAAGGGGCCAGAGCGGCTGCAGGAATCTCGGGGTCAGATCTTTGATTGCCACATCTGGCAGTGGATCGTCAGCATAGTCAAAATGGGCCCTACCATTCAATTTCTACAGTGGCGGGCCCTGTGAAGTAGCGGGATCGGACTTACTTCACGGGGCGGGTAGGCCTTGTTGGGTAGCAGGCTGCTATGCAGCGGCTCTCTTTTCGGGTGGACTGTCTACTTGACGGGGCCTGCCTGTGCGTCGGCCTGTCTGCCGTCCTAATGGGACAGGCAGGCACGCAGACAGGGTTGTGGCTCACCGGGTCTGCAGACCTCTGAGCAGGTACTGCTTGACTCCGAAATGCCGCCCCCGTTTGTGTCTGTATTGTTACTGGGATGGAGACCCACTACAGCTTTCAGTGAGCATCTTCTATGGACAAAACCCTCTTAACCTGATTCAGAAGCTC
>Ga0307432_1001931_pt1 | contig 11793 bp, 11 predicted proteins | sample SalMarWE160150MG_FD_202158 | JGI IMG/M metagenome (GOLD analysis project Ga0307432, IMG submission 202158) | Salt marsh sediment microbial communities from the Plum Island Ecosystem LTER, Massachusetts, United States - WE1603-150 | ecosystem: Environmental > Aquatic > Marine > Intertidal zone >...
ACGGACCCGGATCGCATCCTGCGGGAAACACAGCGCCTTTTAGAAGACCCTGATGCCTATGCTGAGATGTCCGGCGCAACCAATCCCTACGGCGACGGTCATGCCGCTGAAAGGATCGTAGAAGTCCTGCTTAACTGGCGGAGGGATGCCTGATGGCGAAAACGGACTTTTACACCCGTCTGGTTTACGCCCGCCAGCGTCCCGTGATCGGCAAATTGGCGTATTATCTGTTGAAGCTGCTGGGGTCGGAGATTCCCCTCTCCGTGCCTATTGGACCAGGTTTTATCCTCGAACACGGGGGGCACGGCGTGGTTATCCACAGCAAAGCCAAAATCGGCTCAGGCGTGCACATCTACCAAGGCGTCACCATCGGCCGGGCGGATATCTACCTGCCCAGCGAACGATCAAAATTTGAGGGGGTTGAGATCGGCGACAACGTCATCCTCTGCTCAGGCTGCAAAGTATTATGCAAAGAAGGTATCCTGCGCGTCGGCGATGGCACCGTGGTCGGCGCCAATGCCGTCCTTCTGCAGTCCACCGGCGAAAACGAGATCTGGGCAGGGTCGCCCGCCCGCTTCGTCGGCAAGCGTCCGAATTTGGGTGGTGAGTGACCATGAAGGGACAAATCTGCCTGGTGCCCAAACTGGCGGGGCTGGGGGGCATGGTTTCCTTCCAGGCGAAATTGATCCAGGGACTAACCAAAAGAAATATCCCCATCACCTTTGACCTGAATCACCCTGACAATCAGTCCATCCTGGTGATAGGCGGCACCCGCAATCTGTTGGCGTTGTGGCGCGCCAAACGCCGAGAAGTGCGTATCGTGCAGCGGTTGAACGGAATGAACTGGCTGCACAAGGCCGAAAAAACGCCCCTGCGCATCACACTGCGGTCCGAGATCAACAACACTATCCTGTCCTTGATCCGGCGTTCCCTGGCCGACCACATCGTCTATCAGAGCCAATTCAGCCGAGATTGGTGGAACCGAGTCTATGGAAACCCATCGAAACCCAGCCAGGTCACCTATAACGGCGTGAACCTGGAAACCTATTCGCCCCAGGAGCCAGAACAGCCTCCCAAGAATCACTACCGCATCCTGTTGGTGGAAGGGCACCTGACCGGTGGGTATGCCCGTGGGTTGGAAACCGCCGTAAGGATGGCGCAAACCCTTCAAGAAAAACACGATTTGACGGTGGAACTCATGGTCGTCGGCGATGTCAGCGATGGACTAAAAGCACAAATTCAATCCCAAGCGCCGGACCTGTGGATCACCTGGCGTGGTGTCGTCCCACGGGAATCCATCCCGGGCATTGACCGTTCAGCCCATGTCCTGTTCAGCGCCGATTTGAACGCCGCCTGTCCCAACAGCGTCATTGAAGCCCTGGCTTGCGGGCTGCCCGTCGTCGCCTATGACACAGGTGCGCTGGCTGAGCTGGTGCAGGGTGGCGCTGGCGAGGTGGTGCCCTATGGCGCCGATCACTGGCAGCTCGAAGATCCCAGCATCCCGCCCTTGGCCCATGCTTGTGCCAGGATATTGCAGGATAACCCCGCTTACCGCCAAAGTGCCCGGGCACAGGCGGAAGCCGTCTTCAGCCTGGACGAGATGGTGGAGTCCTACTTGAAAGCGCTGGTGGCGTGATGGAGACATTTTCAGGAAAGGTTGGATTGGTACAGCGTGTGGTGCCCCATTATCGGGCATGCTTCTTCAACGTCCTTGGGCGCGCCTGCTCAGGCGGTTTGAGCATCTTTGCCGGCAAGCCCCGACCGGATGAGATGATCAAACCCGTGGATAACCTTGAGGATGCCCTACTGAAGCTCGGCAAGAACCTGCACTTATTTGACAAATCTTTTTATCTTTGCTTCCAACTGGGGCTGATGGACTGGCTGAGGGATTGGGCACCGGATGCCCTGATCGTGGAAGCCAACCCCCGCTACCTGCGCACGCCAGCCGCCCTGCGCTGGATGCACCAACGGGGCAAGCCCGTTATCGGCTGGGGACTGGGTGCACCCCCGCTTTCGGGACCGCTGGCTCCCCTCCGGCGCAAAAGACGCCAAGCCTTCATTGGACAATTTGACGCCCTGATCACCTACAGCCAGACCGGTGCTGAGGAATATGCTGCTTTAGGATATCCGGAGGAACGGATTTTCATCGCGGTCAACGCCGTCACGCCGGCGCCCGCCCATCCCCTGCCAAAGCGAGAACCTCCGGTTGAAGGTCAAAAAGCAAGGGTGCTTTTCGTGGGGCGTTTGCAGGAACGCAAGAACCTGGATAACCTCATCCGAGCCTGCGCCCAGCTACCAGATTCTCTGCAACCCAAGTTGGTGATCGTGGGCGACGGGCCAGTCCAAGAAAAATTAGAGGACTTAGCGGAAGAGTTTTACCCTATAACAACTTTCACCGGCGCGCTTTACGGCGACGCCCTGACAGATCAGTTCCGAACTGCGGATTTATTCGTCCTGCCTGGGACGGGGGGACTGGCCGTGCAGCAGGCGATGAGCTACGGCTTGCCCATCATCGCCGCAGAAGCCGACGGCACCCAGGCCGACCTGGTGTGCCCCGAAAACGGCTGGCAGATCCCCTCGGATGACCTCCCAGCGCTGACAGCCGCCCTGCAAGATGCCCTGTCGGACATCGCCCACTTAAGGGAGATGGGGGTGGAAAGCTACCGCATCGTTGCAGAGGAGATCAACTTGGAACAGATGGTTGAAGTTTTTATCCAAGCCCTCAAGGAGAGCGCCCGATGAAGAAAGCGCACCTGCTGTTCATTGCGGATGGGCGCAGCCCCACCGCGTTGAGCTGGATTGAACGCGTCCAATCCCTGGATTTTGACGTCAGCCTGATCTCCACCTTCCCCTGCCAGCCGCCAGAGGGCATCCTGCACTTTCACGTGCTGCCCGTTGCCTTCAGCCAGTTCAGCGGAAGCACAGCCAGGGAATCAGGCGATGCAAATCAAAAAACCCCCGCCGGACTCAAAAGTCTCATTCGGCGGTTCTCGCCCCTTCTCCAAAAATTGCGCTATCTCCTCGGTCCCCTCACCCTTTTCCGCCACAGAAAGACTTACCGGCAATTTATTCGGGAGATCCAACCGGACCTGGTGCATGCCCTGCGCATCCCCTTTGAGGGGATTTTGGGAAGCGCGACGCCAGAGGGCATTCCTTTCCTGACCTCCACCTGGGGCAATGACCTCACTTTGCACGTCAGGGGCTCCTTGCTAATGCGTTCGTTTACCGAACGTTGTTTACACAGAGCGGACGGCCTTATCTCTGACAATCAGCGTGACGTCCGTCTGGCAAAACAGTGGGGACTGGATGAAAACGCGCCCACGCTGGTCGTGCCCGGCTCCGGCGGGATTGATCTTAAAAAAATTCATCAGGCGAAAGGTTTTGACCCTAAGTTGTACGCCATACCACGAGAAGGTGACTGGGTGGTCAACCCGCGCGGTCTGCGCCCCGGCTCTGTCCATCAGGATGTGTTCATTACTGCTGCGGCTGAATTCCTGACTCAAAAACCAAATACGATATTCATCTGCCCCGGCCTGGCAGGAAAACCAAAGATAAGCAAATTAGTTAATCAATTAGGCCTCTCTCAAAACGTTTTTCTACTCCCTACCCTCCATCAAGCTAACTTGTGGGCTTTGATGAAAGAGTCGAAAGTATATGTCTCCCCCAGCAGCCACGACGGCACCCCCAATTCCTTCCTGGAAGCAATGGCCTGCGGCTGCTTCCCAGTGGCTGGAGATATTGAATCCCTGCGGGCGTGGATTGACCCTGGTGTTAATGGGTTATTGGTTAACCCGCGCGACCCCCAAGCGCTGGCCTCTGCCATCCTGACCGCACTGGAGGACTCCAAATTGCGTGAGGAAGCCGCTGCATATAACCGCACCCTGATTGAAAACAAAGCAGCCCTCAGCACGACACTGCCCAAGATCAAAGCCTTCTATCAAGGCTTCCTCAAATAAACATGCCTCCTCCTGAAAATTCAAACCCCATTCACTTGAAATATCCTTTATAATGGGAGCGTTCCCAGCATCGGGAGTGAACCATAACACCAAAAGGACAGGTTATGACACAATACAATTTTCCAAAGGACTTTATCTGGGGCGCGGCGACCGCTGCCTACCAAATTGAAGGGGCATGGGATGAAGACGGCAAGGGCGAAAGCATCTGGGATCGCTTTACACACCAACCCTACCGGATTTGCCGTGGCGATACAGGCGATATTGCCTGTGATCATTATCATCATATGCCCGAAGACGTCGCTATGATGAAACAACTTGGGATGGATTCTTACCGCTTTTCCATCAGTTGGCCGCGCATCCTGCCACAAGGCAAGGGCGCAGTGGAACCCCGGGGTCTGGATTTTTACGATCGGCTGGTGGATCACCTCCTGGAAACCGGCATCACCCCCATGGCGACCCTCAACCACTGGGACTTTCCCCAGGCTTTACAAGAGTTGGGCGGTTGGCCCAACCGTGACAGCGTTGGATGGTTCAGGGACTATGCCCGTGTCGTCTTTGAAAAACTGGGCGACCGCGTGGCGTTTTGGGCAACCCACAACGAACCCATGATCGTGTCTATTCCGGGATATGCCCAGGGCAATTTCGCCCCCGGGGTTGCCAGCTTCCCTCAAGCGCTTCGGGCTGTGCACCACCTGCACCTTGCCCATGGGGAGACGGTAAAGCTTTACCGCCAGCTTGGTTTGGCAGGCCAGATCGGCATCGTCCTCAATTTGGCGACCTTCCAACCCCAAACGGATGACCCTACGGATATTGCCGCAGCGGGAAGGCTTGAAGACCTGATCAACAACCTGTTCTTGGATCCCATCTTCAAAGGCACATACCCAGCGAATTTCATGGATTGGCTGGGCGAGATGGCGCCCGAAATCCAGGATGGCGACATGAAAACCATCAGCCAACCTATAGATTTTCTCGGCGTCAACTTTTATTTTGGGGATGTCGTCAGCTTTGATCCACACAGCTTCCTGAAGCTTCAATCCAAGCCCTACACCGAACCGGGCTGGGGACAGACCCTCAAAGGATGGGGAATCTGCCCGACCCAAATGACCAAACTACTCATGCACCTCAAGGAAGATTACGTCGTCCCACCCATATATATCACAGAAAACGGAACAGCATTGGACGAGCCTGCTGATGAGCATGGCTTTGTGAACGACAGAGGGCGGATCAACTACCTGCGTGCCCATTTCATCGCCGCACATGAAGCCATTCAAAAGGGTGTAGATTTACGGGGATATTATGTATGGAGTCTGATGGATAATTTCGAGTGGGCAGAAGGTTATGAACCGCGTTTTGGTCTGGTGCATGTTGATTTTGAGGATCCAAACCGAAAACGCACCCCCAAAGCCAGTTTCAATTGGTATCGGGACGTAATCGAACAAAACGCTGTAGGTGGATAAGTATTAGTGAATATTCAATTTCGTACCGTTCTTTTTAAGGCTTCCCCTCAAGGAGCGAAGCGACGCAGCCCCCGCAGGGGCACAGGGGAAGCTGTCTGCTGAGCAGACTGATGAGGTGATTTTGTAAAAGAGAACACCTCATCCAGCTCCCAATAGGTGTTCGACTTCGATATAGTGCTTCAATAAAATCACATCAGTCAACCCGTAGAGACGCCCGGCCGGGCGTCTCTACGCTTATTTAATTTATTTGTTCTCAAACTCCAACACCCTAAGCTTCTCAAATACGATCGGCCCCAGCCAGGAGACCCACAATCCAATCAGCGTATAGCGCACAAAGCGCAAAGCGAAACTGATGGCGTCACCATTGTCGGGGAAGAGTTGCCCCAATCCCAGGTATAGGGCCAGCACACCAACCAACCCCACCAGGAAGCGCACCAGGCGGCGCCAATCGCCCTCTCCCGCCAGGAAATGCCCCTTCGTTTCGGTCAGCAGTGCGAACCCACCCAGCATTCCAACCCATGTCCCGCTGAGGGTGAAAACCCCCTCCATATTTAAAGGATCCACCTCGCCAGCGCGTTCCGCCCAGGCTGGATTCATAACCCATGAACTGGCTACCCAGCGGCTTAATAAGACCAGAGCGATCATTAGGACAGCGCTGCCGAAAACCAGCCCAAGCTTCGTCCCCAGAGACTGCTTTCCCAGCCAACGCCCGGCTTTTTCATACCAGGCAGAGAAAGCCCATACGAGCAACCCTGCCAGCAGCCACCCCATGAGCACATCGCTGAGAAAATGCACCCCCAGATACAATCGTGATACGCCGATCAGGAATACCAGGACTAAAGACGCGATGGTGAACCATTGTTTCCTGATCTCACACGCCAGCCAACCCCAGATTGTCGCCGGTGTTTGGGCGTGGTTGGAGGGGATGCCAAATGAAGACTCATGATAATACTGCTTCACATTTTCACTGATCCAATAGGGACGGGCGTTATGAAATAGTAATTTAATTAAAGAATTAACAGTATTGCCGATCAAAAAGATGATTCCCACCCGCAGACCGACCATCTGATCAAAACACCAATAGATGGTGGGCAACAGTAAGATATAAAACTGTTCATTGCCCAGGGTGGTCAAGGCCAGCATTGGCCCTTTGAGCCACTCCCCCAGGCTCTGTAAGAACTCATTGACGATAATTTCAATTGCGTTGATCTGCCCCATCAAAACACTCCTCCTAAAACAAATGATGATTGAAACACATATAAAACCTATTCTAACCGATGGTTTAAAAACGAACCATGAAAATTGTGTTTTGGTATTTAAAAATAATAACATTTCCCATTATTCGCGTAGGTCATGCATGGCGGCGAAGCCGCCTGCGTGACAATGTTTTTTGTTTTGATAGAATGACACACATGGATTACTGTGAGTATTGTCACCTGGACGGCTCTGACGAACCGCCACAGGTGACCTACACTTTTTAAGAATCTGTCGTTGCGAGTAGGCTTCGTAGAAGCCGACGTGGCAATCTAAGAAACACATTCCAATAATCTTCTCGATGGTAGAATGTGTCATCTTCAAGGGGGGATGTAAAAATTGATATTAATTAATCAGGCTAAAGCCTGTACGCCATAAGGTATTTATTTAATCAATCAGTATTGCTTATTAAAATACGTGATAGCGTGTGGACTTAAGTCCAATAAATTCACTCAATATGAGTCTTTTCTAATAATGAGCTATTCCCGCACTTATTGCTCGATATCTTCATTGACTAAGAAGGGGTTCAGAATTCCCTTCTTTACCAGCGGAAAACCATACCGTTTCGTGATGACAAAGATGTGGTGGGCAGGAAAGCGCTGCCCACCCTACGACTAATTATTTTGTTCACTTTAAACGTTCATATGAGCAGAAAGAAGAAACAGCCAAAAGTTTCACCCGGTTTGGGAATAAAGGTATATAATTATTGTTGACGTAGAATTTCGATATTATTTTATTTAGATTCAAAATCCATACGATCTACCAGGAGGTGATTAATGTCAGAGGATAAAGAAGTTGTATTAATTGAAACCAAAAATTTTACATACAAAGGCGTCACAGATCTGTCTGGGCTTCTCACTGACGCCGATACCTGGTCGCCTGAGATTTGCTGGTACTGTGAAGAACCAACTTCGGAAAATGGTGGGGCAATTAATCACTGCTTCGTGCGTGAAATTGATAGAAAGTGGACAAATGCTGGAAAAGAAATTTCTTATGAGGAAGTGTGGGTCACTATACCCAGATGTGCGAGATGTGAGGATGCACATCGCAAAAGAAAATTTTCAAAATTTATCAGTGCCGTGTGGCTTATACTGGGTATTGTCGTTTCTATTTGGCTGGGATTCAAAACCGAAAACCAAGCGCCGGTGGTTTTCGGTGGAATCGTGGTAAGTATGGTTATTTTTATTCTATCTTCTTACCTTCTTCCAAATATCATTATCCAAAAAAATAAGATTATCAAGGGAAAAGATATGGGAGAGTTCGAATTCCCAGGAATCGAGAAACTTAATGACGCCGGTTTTAGCAGGTATTTATGGTAGCAAACCATCAAATACCCCAGAAACTGGACAAACAGCTAAGTCGACATCAAACTGAAATCGCGTCCCAAATAGACGATCAAATAAAGGAAATCTACATCGGGCATATTGAACATTCAAGCTTTAAGGAACGCAATAGCGGTCTATTTACATTGGGACATTCATCATTCAATTTATAGCATTATCAAAAACATCGGCTGTAGATCGACAACACCGCCCTACGAGGGCCCGCTGGCGGCGGCTTTTGTCATAAACATTGTCTGGCATCAGGCTTGATCCGCCCCTTCCCGCCGCAGCCGTTTTGGCCTTAATCATAGTTATTAAATTTATCACAGTAAGAATTTCAAAGATCACAGTTTTTCCTTAAACAGTTTCTCTACAATACCCTGTCCCTCATCCAAAATGGCATCCAGGTGGTCCTGCCCCTTAAAACTCTCAGCATAAACTTTGTAGATATCCTCTGTTCCCGAAGGGCGCACAACTACCCAGCCGTTCTCTGTCACGATTTTCAATCCCCCGATATCTGCATCATTTCCCGGCGCTCGGGTTAATTTCGCTTCAATTGCCTCACCTGCTAACTCCTCCGCTTTCACCATCCCCGGTGTCAACGCATCAAACACCGCCTTTTGCTCCCGGGTCGCTTCACGTTCCAGTCGGGCGTAGAATGTCTGCCCAAACTGCTCTTCCAGATCAGCGTAATGCGCTGCCGGGTCCTTGCCGGTCACAGCTAGGATTTCAGCCGCTAATAATGCCAAGATGATTCCATCCTTATCCGTTGTCCAGGTCGTGCCATCCTTACGTAAAAAGGCAGCGCCTGCGCTTTCTTCCCCTCCAAAGCCCAACTTACCTGCCAGTAATCCAGGGACAAACCATTTGAATCCAACGGGCACTTCGGTCACAGTGCGTCCCAAAGGTTTCGCCACCCTATCCAGCATGGCGCTGGTGACCACCGTCTTACCGACTGAGGCTTCATCCAGCCAGCGATAACGATTTTGGAAGAGATACCAAACGACCACCGAAAGATAATGATTGGGATTCATCAATCCGCCCTCAGGTGTCACGATGCCATGTCGATCGTAATCCGGGTCATTGCCGAAAGCGATATCAAACTTATCCTTCAATTCAATCAAGCGTGCCATGGCGTAAGGGGATGAACAATCCATGCGAATCTCACCGTCGCTGTCCACCGTCATAAAACGGAATGTGGGATCAACTTTACGATTGACAACTTCCAAGTCCAAGCCATAAGTCTCAGCAATGGGATCCCAATAAGCAATCCCAGCCCCACCGAGGGGATCTACACCGATTTTTACACTGGCAGCGGCAATCGCGCCGATGTTAAGCACGTTCTTGAGATCATCGATATACGGCCGCATGAAATCAATGCGATGGGTGGTAGCCGCTTGCAATGCTTTTTCCCAGGGCATCCGTTGTACCCCCTTCAGCCCGTTGCGAAGGATCTCATTTGCCCGATCCTGAATGGTTTGCGTGGTCTCCGTCCCCGCAGGGCCGCCATTGGGCGGATTGTATTTAAAGCCGCCATACCGTGGCGGATTATGTGAAGGGGTAATCACAACGCCGTCCGCTTCACCGCTGCTGCGCGCCCGATTATAGGTCAAAATCGCATGGGAGATGACAGGCGTGGGTGTATATCCCATTCCTTCCTGAAGCATAACCTCTACATCATTGGCTGCGAAGACTTCAACAGCCGTCCTCAATGCCGGCTCGGACAACCCGTGCGTATCTTTTCCAATATAAAGGGGACCGGAAGTACCTTGTTTGTTGCGGTATTCAACAATCGCCTGGCTGATCGCCAGGATGTGATCTTCATTAAAAGCCCCTTCAAAAGAAGATCCGCGGTGTCCGGATGTCCCAAAAGACACCCGCTGTGTGGGATCATCGGGGTCTGGCTTTTCCGTGTAATAGGCTGTAATTAGTCTGGGGATATCAATCAATAATTCCTGCGGCGCTGGCTTTCCTGCAAGGGGACTCTTCTCCATCTCGTTTTCCTTATTCAATTAGATTGCTGATTATTCAAATTATACCCCAGTGAAAAACTAAGCTCCTCATCATCTGCTGTTCTTGCAATGTAATCGCAAAATCGTACTTTTTATTCTTTCCATTCTCAATTTCAAGCAATCACTTCTTTATTAATGGTATTAAAGCCTTCCCCTTGAGCGCAGCGAAACACCCAACGGGTGCCAAGGGGAAGGTGGCGCTCGAAGGGCGACGGATGAGGTTTTTCTTGACGATGTTAATGATGAAGAAATAATGTGTGATCTTTGCAATTGCCCTGCTTTTCTTGCTAATATGCTTCAAGGAAACTTTACCAGCTCCCTTAATATCGAAAGAAAGTACAGTTAGAATTTTCCTCTGAATATTAACGTGCTATCAGAAAACTGGCGAAGACTGGCATATCATGACCCATCCAGTATAATGAACGAAATTATCGATTGATTAGTTACGGCAAAGGTTTCGGTTTGTTCCGACATCTGAACCATCATGGAGTGAATAATGAAAGAAAATAAAGGTAATATTATTGAGAAAAACGTCGTCGTCACCCTGGAGTACAACCTTAAGGTGGACGACAATGAAATTGATTCCGGCCCAATCCAATTCTTGCATGGATATGGCAACATTATCCCTGGGTTGGAAAGTGAATTAGAAGGTTTGAAGCTGGGAGATGAAAAAGAGGTTCTGGTCAAAGCAGAAAACGCTTACGGTCACTATGATGACGATTTGGAAGTTGAAGTTTCCTTAGACTCCTTTCCAGAAAATTTTGAAATCAAACTCGATCGTCCCATGCGATTGCAAGATGGCAAGGGGCATACCTTCACCGGTGTTGCCATTGCGATCACCGACGACACCGTTAAGTTGAACCTCAACCATCCTTTAGCCGGAAAAGACCTGCTCTTCAAGACAAAGGTACAAGAGTTGCGCCCCGCAACAGATGAAGAAATAAAACGAGGACGCCTTAACAGCACTTGCAGCGGCTGCGCATCGGATGACTGCAGCGATTGCGGCTGATCTTTTCGAAAATATGATTATTGCGCCAGTGGAGATTCGCTAGCGCTTTTTCGTTCCCAATATGACAGTAAGGACGTCCCCCACCTTATTGACGTTGTTTGCCGTCTGTGTTAGAATATCGTGCACTTGCCCCCATCGTCTAGCGGCCCAGGACGTGGCCCTCTCAAGGCCAAAACCGGGATTCGAATTCCCGTGGGGGCATCTCCTATTTAATAACAACAATCAAGTTAGCCCTCGCAATACCCGTGGAGGGTACAGGTGCCAAAACCAGGATTCGAACACAGTGCCCGAATGGGTATTCCCGTGGGGGCATTTTCTAATTAAGGACAACATCATCATGGCCCTCTCAATACCCGTGGAGGGTACAGGTGCCAAAACCGGGATTCGAACACAGTGCCCGAATGGGTATTCCCGTGGGGGCATTCTCTATTTAAGGACAACAACATGATGGCCCTCTCAATACCCGTGGAGGGTACAGGTGCCAAAACCGGAAACAGATCTCTTGTTGGTATGAGTAAACTATAAATATTATCTGTGTCTTTTTGGGACAACCCCAAATTGTTGATACTAACTATTTCTTGCGTAAAGCCCGATAGAGGATAAACCCGCCCCCAATCAACAAGGCAAGGGGCCAGACATAGTTGATCAAGTTTGTCGCGCCGAGCACCACTAATAGACCGATCAACGTCAGAATTCCAGCGGGGTACAAAGCCCAATTAAGCCGGCCAGCAGGTTTCGGCAAGAGCCACACCAACCCAAATGTGGCAGCCATACCCAGGAAAA
>Ga0307432_1001939_pt1 | contig 11769 bp, 12 predicted proteins | sample SalMarWE160150MG_FD_202158 | JGI IMG/M metagenome (GOLD analysis project Ga0307432, IMG submission 202158) | Salt marsh sediment microbial communities from the Plum Island Ecosystem LTER, Massachusetts, United States - WE1603-150 | ecosystem: Environmental > Aquatic > Marine > Intertidal zone >...
TGAGCCAGTCCTGCGGCAATAGCAGAAGAAAGGGTACAGCCTGTGCCGTGGGTATTTTTAGTATTAATCCTTTCTGCCTTAAATTCTCTAAAATTCTCACCATTATAGAGAAAGTCTATCGCCTTTGCAGATAATAAATGTCCTCCTTTTATCAAAACATTTTTTACCCCCAATTTATGTATCTTTCGGGCTGCTTCTTTCATATCTTCGATATTTTGAATCCTTAATCCTGACAAGACTTCTGCCTCACCAAGATTAGGAGTAACCACCATTGCCAGATGAATTAAATTCTCTTTTAATTCTTTTACCGCATCTACTCTTAACAGACGGTCTCCTCCTTTGGCAACCATCACTGGGTCAATTACCAGATTTTTTACTTGGTATTTTTTTATCTTCTTGCTTACCGTTTTAATAATCTGGGCATTAGATAACATCCCTATCTTTACTGCATCAGCACCTATGTCTTGCATTACCGAATCAATCTGCAAACCTACAAAATCAGGAGGAAGATCATGGATGCCCTGTACTCCTAAAGTATTCTGAGCAGTAATAGAAGTTAAAACACTCATTCCATAAACTCCCAGGGCTGAAAAGGTTTTTAAATCTGCCTGGATACCTGCTCCTCCACCCGAATCCGATCCAGCAATAGTCAGCACTATCTTCATTATAATCACCTCCTATCAGGAACAGGAACAGGGGACGTCCCCTGTTACTGTTTTTCTAAAATGATTGTAGCCTTTAGGTTGGAGGTCACTTACTTTTCCCTGTAAATCTTCTAATTTAATACCTTCTTGCTCTTCTTTAATCTCACCGATTACCGATACTCTAGTGCCTAATTCTTTTTTTAATAATTTAATAACATCATCTGCTTTTTTGGGAGAAACAGTAAATAATAATTCATAATCCTCTCCTCCATAAAGAGCCAAATCAAGCGGACTCCTTTTTATTAATCCCCCCACTTCTTTTGCTGCAGAAAGAATGGGAATCTTAGAAGCATATACCTTTGCCCCCACTGCACTTGCTCCACATATTTGGGTTAAATCACTTGCCAGGCCATCACTAATATCAATCATAGAGTTAGCTAATCTCTCTCTGGCTATAATTCTTCCCTCTTTTATCCGGGGGACAGGAGAGAGGTGAGCCGATTTTACCTCTTCGGCAATATTTAAAGGAACTGAAGAATATTTTTTTTCTTCCAATAAAATTAATCCAGCAGCAGAACCCCCCAATTCGCCAGTGACCATTATCAAATCACCTGGTTTTGCTGTGCTCCTTTTAACTATTAAATCTGGCTCCACTTCTCCGATTAAAGTTATATTAATCACTAATCCTAAAGGTGAACGAACTGTATCTCCACCAACTATATTAACCTCAAATAGTTTAGCTTCCTCTTTCATTCCATCAGCTAATTGATCGATAAATTCAACAGAAGTAGAAGAAGCAGTCCCTAAAGAAAGTAGGGCCTGGCAGGGAATTCCTCCCATTGATGCAATATCGCTTATATTAACTGCCATAGCCTTTCTGCCTAATTGCCGGGGAGAACAGGTGGAAAGAGTAAAATGAATATTTTCCACCAACATATCACAGGTAGCCAGAACTATTTTATCAGGAGAAGCATAATAAGCAGCACAATCATCTCCTATGCCCAATAAGATATTTTTAGGGTTAATGATAGTATCTTTACTTATTCGATTAATTAATCCAAATTCACCGATCTCTGAAATTTTCATTTTTATTTTCCTAATCTTTTTTTAATATATTCTATTTTATTTTTTAGTTTTCGGCAAGCTTCGGTTATATCAGGAGCGCTAACTACTGCAGAAATAACCGCTACCCCATCAGCTCCTGCCCTTAGTACTTCTTCTAAATTATTTTCATTAATACCGCCGATAGCTACAATAGGGATATTTACCGACTCTCTAATCTCTTTTAATCTGGCTATTCCTAATGCTTTGCCTGCATCAGGTTTGGTAGCAGTGGGATATATCGGGCCTATTCCTAAATAATCTGCCTCTCCTTCTACTGCCTTTAGGGCCTGCTCAACCGTTTCTACTGAAATCCCGATTATTTTTTCTTTACCTAATATTTTTCTGGCTGAACTGAAAGACATATCCTCTTGCCCTAAATGAACACCATCAGCATCTACTGCTTTTACTATTTCTACTCGGTCATTCACTATAAAAGGTACACCTTTTTTCTTGGTTAGTTTATGAATCTTCTGACAAACTTCAATAGCCTCTGAATCCTCCATTTCTTTATCCCGAAACTGAAGAACTGTCGCTCCTCCCGCAAGAGCAGCTTCGGCAACTTCCAAATGAGACTTGCCATGAGAAATTCTCTGATCGGTAATTATATAGAGATCATAATTCATAAATATTCACCTTCAAACCCTTGCAGATTATTTTCTCATTCAAATTGTATACTTCATCAAATAAATTTACTTTAAAACTTCCTGGACCCTGGGCTTTTACCGCTGCCCTTTCTCCAGCTAACCCAAAACAGACCAGAGCCCCGGTAGAAGCCATAACATAATCATTACATACTGCAGCAAAGGTTGCGATCAAAGAGGTCACCATACAACCAGTAGCGGTGATAGTCCCCAGCATTGGGGAACCATTGTTTATCTCTATCACCGTCTTACCATCAGTAACTATATCCTGTTTACCAGTAATTATTACCACCTGATTATGTTTACGGGCTAAAGACCGGGCTACCTCAACAGCATTTTCTCCACTACCAACTGATTCCACCCCTTTTATACTCCCTTTAAGGCCCGCCAAAATAGAAACCTCCGCATGATTTCCTCTAACTATATCAATTTTAATCCTTTTCTGTAGACGAAGGGCACTCTCTGTGCGCAGATGGGTTGCCCCCGCTCCTACTGGATCAAGTACAACTGGTTTTTTTAAATTATTTGCTTCTTCCCCGGCAGCAATCATTGAATCAATCTGTTCAGGGGTTAAGGTGCCAATATTTAATACTAATGCCCCGGCAACACGCACCATTTCTCTTACTTCTGCCTGGGCATGAGCCATCACCGGAAGGCCGCCAATAGCCAAGATAATGTTAGCAGAATCATTCATCGCCACCATATTGGTAATATTATGGATTAAGGGTCTTTCCTGACGAATCCTCTCTATTATTTCAAATATATTTCCCCCTAGATTTATTTTACTAATACCTGTTTTTATATTCATCAGCTATCTCCTTTTGGTCTTTTTCATAATTACCAAATATAAAGCACCTGCTACAATCATACTTGGTATTGATGAGCCTATCCACAGACTGTATTTTATGCATTGTTGATATAATACTACGCCAATTATCCAGGAGACAACTGCAACTATATTCACTCCTTGATAATACCAATATTTTCCTTTTTTATATATATCTTCCACAAAACATTTTCTCTTGCGAAGAATAAAATAATCAGCCAAAACAACTCCAAAGAGAGGGCAGAACATAGCTCCAATGAAGAGCAAGAAGTTCTCATAATGCTCTATAGGAAATACCAATGCTACTAAAGTGCCTAAAACTCCTCCCACAATAACACCTCTCCTCTCACCTAACTGAGGGAAGATGTTTAAGGCAGAAACAGCGGTAGAATAAATATCTAAGAAAGTGGTGGTAAAAGTAGAAAATAACACTATTACCAGAGCGGCAACTCCCAGGCCCAGATTAAGAAGCATGGGAATAGGGTCAGCACTGCCAGTTGCCAGAGCAGCAGAAAGCCCTACAAAATACATCCAGGAACTGACTAAAAAATATCCCCACCAAGTACCCCAAAAGGCAGTGGAAGTATTTTTGGAAAATCTGGAATAATCGGCTGCCAGCGGTAACCAGGAAATGGGCATAGCAATTACAATATCTAAGCCAATAGCAAAAGATAAATCAGAAGTTGAAGGTATACGAACTAATTCCATAAAACTATGTTCCTTAAAAACCACATAAGTCATCACTACACACAGTAAAAGCAAGGCAGATACTGATATTTTATGCAGCCACTTCCAGGTCTTATGACCAAAGAAGGCCCAAAGAGTAGTGATGATTCCGGCCAGGACTATCCATAATTTAAAATTAGAATAATTAAAAATCTTCTGGCTTATTACTTCCGCAGATTTTGCACAAATGATAAGCATTATTGCTGTCCAGCCGATTAATTGAACCACATTTAAAAAAGCTGGTAAATAAGAACCTCTGTTACCAAACGAAGGTCGTACAGAGACCATAGAAGGGATACCCTGTTCGCTGCCAATTATTCCCCCTAAAGCAAAAGGAGTATTTCCAATGACATGACCTAATAAAATTGCCAAAATTCCTGCTCCCAAACCAAGGGGGACAAGAATTCCTCCAGCTAAAATCTCAGCCAATGAAATAGCTGCTCCACTCCATAATAAGATAAAGTCTATTCCGACAAGATTTCTCTCTTCTTTTTTAATAGGTTTTATTCCGTTCAAGTTAACCTCCTCCTTATTATATTTTATTATAATTTAATAAATAGTTTGTTACTCCTGTCTTGCGTAAAATTCGTAAAGCTAAAAAACCTAATATACTGCCAGGTATAGAACTGGCTAAAAAGGCCATTTGAAAAGCAAGAAAAGGCATACTCTTTCCAATCCATGGAGCAATAAGATAAGCACTTATGAATGCGCCTATGAGACCAGTCCCTAAAGGTTCGGCAAAAGCAGCATAATCTTTAGACCAAAAACGATGAACAATTCCCACTACTAATGCCCCGGGTATTCCTCCGGGGAAAGCGAAAATAGTACCTGTCCCCAACATATTTCTAATTATTCCTGAAATCATAGCACTAAGCGCTGCATACCATGGACCTAACAACACACCGCAAACTGCATTTACTGCGTGTTGAAAAGGGAAACATTTGGTAGGACCAAACGGAAAATAAATTCCGGATAAAATAACGGCAATAGCTGCAAATAACCCGGTTAAAATAATTTTTCTTAAAATAGATTTTTCTTCCAATTAGTTGCCTCCTTAATCTTTCTAACTTATAAATTTTCTTTATACACCTTCAATGACTTCTCTACTCTTCTTTAAAGCACATAAATCCCCACACATTGTGCATACTTTCTCATCTTTGGGTCGGGATTCCTCTCTATATTTTTTAGCCTTCTCAGGGTCAATTGGCAATTTTAGCATTTTCTCCCAATCCAATTTGGCTCTCGCTTCACTCATTTCATAATCCCATTCTTTTGCACCCTTTGCCCCCTTAACAATATCTGCAGCATGTGCTGCTATCTTCGCAGCAATTATCCCCTCTTTTACATCTTGCAGACCAGGAAGTTTTAGATGTTCCGCCGGAGTAACATAACATAAAAAATCCGCTCCGTAACTTGCAGCTATTGCTCCCCCTATGGCGGAAGTTATGTGATCATATCCGGGTGCTACATCTGTTACTATCGGACCCAAAACATAAAAGGGTGCACCATGACATAATTTTTTCTCTAACTTCATATTGGCTATTATTTCATCTAAGGGCAAATGCCCTGGTCCCTCTATCATTACCTGCACATTTTCTTCCCAAGCAACTTTGGTTAACTCTCCCAAAAATATTAACTCCTGTACTTGGGGAATATCCGTAGCATCATTAATGCTGCCCGGTCTTAATCCATCTCCCAAACTTAAGGTTACATCATATTTTCTGCATATTTCCAAGAGTCTATCAAAATGTTCATAAAAAGGATTCTCTCTGTCATTTTTTTCCATCCATTCTAAAAGTATACTTCCTCCCCTGCTCACCACATTAGTAAGTCTTTTATTCCTCTTTACCCTCTCTACGGCTACTTTATTGAGCCCGGCATGGATGGTAAGAAAATCCACTCCATCTTTTGCGTGCTCCTCTACCACTTTAAAAAATTCATCTACAGTAATATCTTTTATATCTTTACAATATTTCGCCACTGCATCATAAACGGGTACAGTACCTATCATTGAAGGAGATATTTCAACTATCTTTCTTCTAAATTCTCCGGTATTGCCATAGGTACTTAAATCCATTAGAGCATCTGCTTTCAATTTGATGGCTTCTTTTACCTTCTTTACTTCTTCTTCTATGTTATGGCAATCTCCTGAAGATCCTAAGTTGACATTTATTTTTGTTCTAAGACCCTCACCTATACCGGCTGCTTTTAACTTCTTATGATTTCTATTTGCAGGAATTACTATTCTCCCCACTGAAATTCTTTCTTCTAACAACTCAAGGAGCATGCCTTCTTCTGCAGCAACCTGCCTCATTTCTTCTGTTATTAAACCTTTTTTGGCTGCCTCCATTTGTGTACAATATTTCATTCTTCGCTCTCTCCTATCATCAATATTTTTTATAAAACTTCTTTAAATCAAAGATCTTGGTTCTCGGTAGTTTGACTTGAACCGCTTTAAAATAATTTATTCAAAATAAAAAAACCGCAGACCTGATCTTTTAATCAAAATCTACGGTGTAATCAAAACATTATGTTTTAATTCCCTCCGCTGGCATTACCCAGATCAGGTTTTAAGGGTCTGTTTACTAAAAACATTCTCAGCCTTAACAAGCTCCCCTATTGTATTATTCTATTTTTTAAATGTATTTAAAATGGCTGGTCCCATTTTTTTTATATATATTAACTGTAAAATACTAAATTAGTATCTGCGATATTCGCTTTTTGGTCTTGGTGGACGGGCTTCGTCAATCTTTAAAGGACGACCATCGAAATCGGTATTATTTAAAGCATCTTTGGCTTTTTCAGCTTCTTCCGGAGAAGACATTTCTACAAATCCAAAGCCTTTTCCTTCGATGATGTTGACGCTCTTAACTTCACCGTAAGCGGAGAACACTTCTGTTAGTTGATCATTAGTTACAGAATACTTAAGATTTCCTACGTATAATTTACTACCTTCCATATTTCCTACCTCCTTTTCGTTATTATTTCTCTTTAGTCCAATAACGTTTCTTATAGGAGGTAGAAACAAAATAGTGATTCCAACCTCTTTAACGATAACATTATTAAAACACAAGAGATCCCTCATAAACAATCTCTGTTTTCAGAGGACTAATGGATTGTTTTTAGCATCTCTTTTAAGTAAGAAGGACCAGCCATTTATATTAGCTTTTCCTATTATATTTTACCCCTTTCAGCAATTTTGTCAAATTTTTGTTTGTTTTTGTTTACTTTTATAAAAAACTACTATCCGTCTGATATTCTCTGTATTGGTTAGAAGCGCGATTACAAGTAGAGCTAAAAGAGGCTGACTGGTTATAGCCCCCAGAAATATAATAAACATCCGGATATCACGACCCATTCTAAAATAGTGCTTCCCCGGGGCAGTTCTTTTCTTCATCAACCCATCATATTTGTCAGCGGTATAACTATTCATAAAGGAACCGATAAGGGCCAAAAATCCGATTAAAAGATATAAGAAATTTTCACCAGGAAAATATGCATAGCAGGTTAGACCAAAAAGGAGGAAGGCATCAGCATAACGGTCTAAAACAGCATCATACCATCCACCAAAATCAGATGCTTGAAATTTCAATCGAGCAATCTCTCCATCGCAGCCATCAATAATGGAAGATAGTTGGGCTAATATTCCGCCAGTTAATAAATTAACATATCCCCCTAAAAAGAAAAAAAAGGCTCCGACAATAGAAAGGATAAAGGAAAAGAAAGAAATCTGATTGGGGGTAATATTTTTATTTAAGAGATATTTAGAAATTCGAGTAGAGATAGGACGGTTTAAGTGCCTGGATACAGGACCATCGGAAGCTTTTTTTAAATTATTCAAAAGGACATTTTCTGCCTTCTTAAAGGCCTTTTCATCATCCACATCAATCCAGTAGCGTCCTTTAATATCAAAGACTCTCGCTTTCTCCTTTTGGGCCAGGATCTTAATCCCTGCTGAAAGAGAGGTTTCACCACGAGCTGAACTTTCTTCTAAAGCCTCGAATATCGCTGGAGAACATAGAAAGATTCCGGTGTCATAAGCATTATATTTTCTAATTTTTTTTCCAATATTTATAATTTTGTGGTCATCGTCAGTCAATACTTTGGTTACATCATCAATATCTACATTCTTATTATCAAGGGAAGAGTCTACCGCCAGTATAACTTCTCCATCAAGGTTCTTCTCCCGGAGCAATTCTGGCAGGATAGTCCCGTCAAAGATATGATCACTCATCAGTAGAATAAAATTCTCCTTTATCTCCCCTTTTGCTTTTAGTACAGAAAGTCCATTCTCTTTTTCCCAATCATCATTTACAAGATGAGTTATTTTTAGATTTTTTTCTTGACCAAACTTGTTGAGGTGATCCCTTAACTTCTCTCCATTGTATCCTGTTACCACGTAAAAATCAGATAAACCTGCTTCCCTGGCGGTTAATATTACTCTCTCAATAAGTGGTAATTCTAAAATAGGAATGAGGGGCTTGGAGTCTCCCCTGGTGGATAATCTGCTTCCTTCTCCAGCAGCGATGATCAGACATTTCATCTCTAGTCACCTCTTTTTTAATAATTTTAATAAAATCTTAATCACTACTACTCTTTCCTGTTCCCAAAGCCTTTACCACTGCCGGTAAAAAATCACAGACATCTTCTTTGACTATCACTTCCGCTAAATAGTCCAAATGGGTAGACATAAAATTAATAATAATCAATTTACCTCCTCTATCCAGACAATATTGTGGTAACATATTCACCGGGCTAACCTGGAGTGATGAACCGACAGTCAGCATTAAATCTGCTCGCATAGATTGATAAATAGCACTATCTAAATTGGGAAGCATCTCTCCAAACAGGACTACATTTGGTTTAAATACCCCACCACATTCACAATAAGGGACTTTCTCTTTATTTATATTTAGCTTTTCTATTAACAATTCCGAAGATATGATCTTCTCACATCTTTGGCATACTGCTTCTCTTAAGGTTCCATGAACTTCGATAATTTTCTTTGAACCTGCCCTCTGGTGGAGATTATCGATATTTTGAGTAATGAGACACTTCGTATAGCCCATCTCTTCTAACTGAGCGATAGCTTTATGTGCAGGGTTGGGAGAAACCCGAGATAATATTTCAATACGAGGTCGATAAAAATAATAAAATCGCTGAGGATTTTCTTTAAATGCTGTTATAGAAGTAACTTTAAAAGGGTCTACCTTCTCCCAAATACCTTTGCCTGGAGTCCTAAAGTCTGGTATCCCCGACCCGGTGCTTACTCCTGCTCCGGTTAAAACAACTGTATATTTAGATTCTTTGATCAATTCTGCTACTCGATTGACTTTTTCATTATCAATTTTATTCTCCATATAAATTACCTTTAATAAGGATTTCAGGAATAGTCAATCTCTGGAATTCCAGAAGCATTTAATATACTTTTGGAAGTTATCTCTTTTATTTTAATCATTTTCAATATTATTTATCGATACTCTTTTAATTACTCTATCTAAATTCGGTATCCCTAAAGCCCCTTTCTCTTCAACGGCAAAAGAAGCTACACAATTAGCAAAACGCGATGATTCTATAGGGTCACCGGTCTGATAATATTTTACCAAAAAAGCAGCGGCAAAGACATCACCCGCACCGGTTGGGTCTTTTTCTTCGGTCTTAAAAGCAGGAAAAATAAATTCTTTACCATCCCAATATAAAATCGATCCTCCATCGCCTCGGGTAATAATAACTATCTTTATTAAGGATTTATACTCTTCCAGTACTTCAGGAAAAGCTGCAATATCCTCATCGCTAAATATCATAATTTCTACTTTTGATGCTATATCTGAAGTCGGAATCCACTTTTTGGGATAGACTTTGCCATCCCTTCTCCATCTTCTCATCAAACCTTGTGGAGTTAACCCAACCAAACTATCCTTAAAAAGGTTAAATATCTCTTGATTAACTTCGCCTGCTACTGGACAAATATGCACAATCTTTGCCCTATCCCATCCTGAAGGAATGTGTTCTTTTTTTATCTTATTTGCAACGTGCTTAACAATCTGTTTTCTCTTCCCCTGATAATAAGAATTGCAAAATGTGGTAGTATTACGAGATAAGGAACCCACAATACTAATTCCTTCCAATAAGCCATCACAGGAAAAGTCTAATCCTTTACTGGTAATCATTCCTGTAGATATGCCAAGTTTATGAGCGGTTAGAGAAGAATAGGCTGCTGAACCACCAATTATTTTTTCTCCGGGATAAATATCATAAGTTACATGCCCTATAGCAATAAATTCTGGACATTCCATTACCTATCTCATCTCCTTCTATTTTTACCTATTCTTTTTTTCAGCTTTTCTTTTTCCTTTTTTACTTTTATCAGTTTTTAAAAGTTACATCGAAAATATCCTATAATTTTTTAATTTTATTACTTATTAACTTTCGCTGTTAATCTTCTTTCGCTTTTCTAAAAATCCTATTACCCCTTCCAATCCTTTCTTCACTTTAATTGTTTCCTCTAATCTCTCTTCTGTTTTTTCTAAGTGAAATTGTAAAAAAGTAATCATTTTATCTAATTCGTTTTTATCTACCTTTTCTAAAATATTTTGTTCTTCCACAATCCCATTTATTTCTTCCATTTCTTTAACTTCCCTTAAGGAAAACCCGGCTTTTTTTAATTGTCTGATTCTTTCCACTAATTCCACTTTATCATTTTGATACAATCTAAAACCACCCTTAGTCTTTTTAAAGGGGCTCAGGAGTCCCTTTTCCTCATAATGTTTGAGCGTTCGAGGAGTAACCTTCGTTTTTTTTGCTAACTCTCCTATCTGAATAAATTTTTCTTCTTTTTCTTCTTTATTTTCCATAATAATTTTCCCCTTAAAATATTTTATAAATCCATAAATCCAGAATAAAAATAATATTCTAATTAATATATATCATACTTGCACGTATAGGTCAAATGATAAACTAACAAAACAGTATCGAGTAAAAACAAAGAAAAGTACCATAGGAAAAAGAAGATAGAAAAACAAAAACAATAAATATTCTTTTCCTTATCTAACTACCCTATTCGATAGCCCAAGGGAGCTTCGCGTTCCGGTTGAAGTAGAATAACTTCTCATCCTCTTTCATTACTCCTAAAATTAAAACTTCTGATTTAAACCTGGCTATCCTTTTGGAAGGAAAATTAACTACCGCTACAATTTGTCGGTTAAGCAAATCTTCTTTAGAATATAATTTAGTAATCTGTGCAGAAGAGACCTTTATACCTAACTCTCCAAAATCAATCTTTACTTTATAGGAAGGATTCCTGGCTTCTTTAAAATCTAAAACTTCAATTATTCTGCCAACCCTAATATCAATTTTTTGAAAATCTTCAAATGTTGCCATAATCTTCTATTTTCTCCTTTAATCTATTCATTATGCTAAAAATACTCCTCCACCCTAATTTAGCATTCATAACTGTTTCTTTTTTTATTCTTAGACATATTTACTATTTTATCACAAACTAATTTAAAAAAAATATAACCACGGGTTTCTTTCTTTTAGATATTTTGCCACTCCCATCAGTGTTCCTCCGGTCCCCATACCGGCTACAAATACATCTATTTCTCTCTTGGTTTGCGAAAATATTTCTAGCCCGGTGGTCTTATAATGATCAAGAACATTATTCTAATTTTCAAATTAATTGGGCATATAATAAGCAAGACGGTGTTTGATTGACCCGCCAGGATTACTTCCTTCAAGCTTGCCGAAAATCCTTACCTTTGAATTTCCATTTAGATTATTTAACTCAACAAGTGGCGTATTACCGATAGCTGATGATATGCTCATAAAT
>Ga0307432_1001942_pt1 | contig 11760 bp, 10 predicted proteins | sample SalMarWE160150MG_FD_202158 | JGI IMG/M metagenome (GOLD analysis project Ga0307432, IMG submission 202158) | Salt marsh sediment microbial communities from the Plum Island Ecosystem LTER, Massachusetts, United States - WE1603-150 | ecosystem: Environmental > Aquatic > Marine > Intertidal zone >...
CCCAAATAGCAGCCTGGCAACATCGACCCGTATGCTCTCCCTCAAGCGGTCCAGTTTTGCCTCAAGGGTGTTGTCAACCTCAAGCTGTTTTTCCAGATCCCTTACGATAACGCCTCCAAGGCAGGAAATTGTCGTATTCGCAAGGGAAAGGGAGATATCCCTCCCCGTCTTCTTCTTCACAAAGCTAGAAAGCTCCCCCATCATCTTCTCGTCGAATCTGCCGCTGTCCCGTCTGTTTAGGGCGAGTTCCACCTTTTCACCGGCAACGATCTCACAGGCAGATGCCACAAGGCTGAACAAGATATCCTTATACACGAGGTGATCCTGCTCTCCCTTTTCGGCCACTTCCTCTAAGACCGTGGTAACTGCCTCAAATGAGGCGGCAATCACCTCTTCTTGAGCATCCATCTTCCTTCGTCTCGCCTCGAGCTTCTTCTCGGCGATAATCCTCTGGCTTTCAAGTGCGGCAATCCTCTTTCCCTGGGACAGAATCTTTTGCGCCTCTTCCTCCGCCTTTTGCTGGGCGGCCTTCTTGATGCTCTCGGCCTCTGCATGGGCCTCTTGAAGCACCGCTGATATCTCCCTGTCCACATTTGCCTTAATGTGGGATATTATCTTGTCAATGCCTTTATCCGACATGTCTCCCCTCGTCTCGAAAGAACGGGCGCTATCGGCAAGTCCTGAGATCTGGCTCACATGACCTTTGTTCCCACAAAGATCAATATGGCGATCAGCAGCCCGAAAATAGCAAAGGTCTCGGCCATAACAGCGAGCACAACCGCCTGACCGAAGGTCTCGGCCCTCTTCGCTACAGCGCCCATGCCGCTCGCGGCAATAGCGCCCTGGGCAATGGCCGTAAAACTACTCAATCCGATTACAATCCCTCCCCCAAGGGCCGCGTAACCCATCGTCAGGGGTATCTCCTTTGCCGCACCGCCGAGCACGCCAACGCCGATAAGGATCAATACGGCCCCCAAGAACCCATAGATTCCCTGAGTCTGTGGGAGGGCCTGGAGTACCAGCACGGGACCGAACTTCTTTGGGTCTTCCGATATCACCCCGGCCCCCGCAACGCCGGCTAAACCAACTCCAACCCCAGCACTAATAGCAGCCACCCCCATAGAAATTGCTGCCCCTATAATGGCAAGCACGACCCCCATAGACAGTTCCATAATACATACCTCCTTGTTAGGTAATCTTCGCTACCTCATAGTTCCTTGCAAGGGGCGTAAACTCAGCCCCCCCGCTCTGATAAAATTTTGTGAAGAACTCCACATAGTGCAATCGGAGCCCGTGAACAAAGCTCCCCATGGCGTTAATAACGAAGTTGAACAGATGGCCGATAAAAAACACAACAATGGCAAGCAGAACCCCTGCCGTGCCCAGCGCATAGAGCATACCGGCGAGCACATTGACGGTCATAGCAATTCCCGTTGTACATAACCCCAAGGCCATGAGCCTCGCATAGGAAAGGATGTCGCCCATGAACCCCGTTATCTGGAACATGGCCATTGCCTTGTGCCCCATCAAGAGCAACGCGAGCGAGACCACCATGAAGGCCAGGCCTGCCGCATTGTAGCCAAACAGGTAGAGCGCAATGCCCGGCTGTGCGAATAAAAACCAGAGGTTGCCGGTAAGCGCATTCCACAGTTGTCGCCTCTTGAGGTTATCCACCACGTTTATCACCACCCCTATGTTCACGTGGGCTAGGCCAATGACAAGGGCTATGATGAGAAAGGCTGTTACCTGGACCATGGGATCGAATACCATCATCGTCTCCAGGACGGATAGCCTTAGCCCAAAGCCCCCAAACCATCCTCCTGAGAGGGCCCCAATGATAATCGTGGCGGCACCGGCCGAGAACAGAATGATCCCCCCGTCTCGTATCGCCTGATTATATCTTCCTCCTCCTCGTATCAGAAGGAGGCCCAGGGCAAGGGCAATTACCCCGTACAGGGCATCGGTGAGCATGATGGAGAAAAACAACATGAACCCGGGAGCGAGAAATAGGGTTGGATCAACCCCGTTATAGGCAGGCAGTCCATAGAGACGCGTCAAGAGCTCAAAGCTCCTGAAGAACCTCGGGTTTTTTAGCAAAACCGGCACAGTATCGCCCTCCTCGGGATCGGATGCCTCTACTACACATGCCCCATGGGTGACCTCCCGTATATCCTTCTCCGCCTGTACGAAACTCCCTTCCGGAATCCAGCCCGCAATCACTACCACGTGCTCCATTGAGGCGAATTTGTTCTGGCTCTCTTCCCTCTGTCTCTCGGCCGACAGGAACTCCCGGTACTTCTGAAGCTCATCCCTCCATCCTCGCGCGATACCCGCGATCACCGCCTCATATCTTGATTTCTCCTCGGTCAAGGCCTCCAATCGCTTTTCAACGGACTCCATCGCGTCCCGCGGCCTTCCGCGCTGACCCTCCAGTTCAACCCTCTCCCAATTCAAACGACGGAGGCTTGCCAACACAAGCGAGTGCTGTTCTTTGAGGCATATTACGAGCGTTATCCATCTGTTGCCGGGCAGTTCCGATATCCCGAGGTAGAAATTTCCATCGGTCACCTCTTCCAACCGTTCTCTTGTGGTATCGATCTCCTCCCTTGCTGCTATCCCCAGCAAGACGGACAGGAATTCAGACTCTCCAATATCCCCGAGATCTACCTCTAAGGACAGAATGAGCTCCAATAAGCCCCTTACCCTCTTCAATTCACCAATCTCCTCCTCGATTCTCTCCAGCGCCTCCACCGCTCCTTTTGTCTCTCGTTCGATCTTCTCAATGCTGATGTCAACCGTCTCAATAAGCTCGTTACCACACATCTCCCTGGTCTCAAGCCTCTTAGGGGGTGAAGGAGCGAAAATCCCCTTGATAAAGCCCTCTTTCGGCTCCGGATCATAGCGTTCGAAAAGATCTAATAGCCGATTTACCGCGATATTCTGAGTGGCTATCTTTCGTATAGTGGCGGAGACGGGATGAGGTCTGAGCAGATCTCCTAACGCTGGGTCAGAAAGTTGTTCGGAATAATCGGTGAGATGGACCGTGCCGAGCTCCTGTAGCCTCTTGACTGCTTCATATCGGTAGTCCTCGAGGGCGAGGATCTGTATCTTTTTCATCCTTACTGGTCTCAGCATGCTGTCAACCTAATAGCGCTTGCAATATGAATTCTCTTGCCTTTCCCAAATGGTCCCGGGCACCAGCTCTGATCCTCTCGATCTCCTTGTTCCATTGTTCGGCAATGTTCCGGCACTCATCCCGCGCACCCCTTTCAGCATCCTCTCTCATCTTCTCAGCTTGATCTTGGGCGTTGCCTCTCCTCTCCACGATAAGCTTTTCAGCCTCGGCCTTGGCATTCTCCACCACCTTACTCGCCTCGGCCTTGGCATTCTCCGAGCTCTTCAGGGCCTCCTTCTCCGCATTCTTTATCATTTGCAAGAACTCTATTATCATTCTAAACCTCCCCCGCGGATATGGTCTTTCTTGGGGAACACTGCTTTAAGGTGGAAAGGTCTTCAACCTTTTGAGGAGGCAGGGCGGTCTTGTAGTGGGTTTCTTTCTCTAAGCCCTGCATCGTGCAGTTTCCCTCAAATATAACCCCTTCCTTGATGACCAGTTTCGGGGTCTGGATGTTCCCAAAGAGCTTGCCAGGAACATTGATCTCTATCTTGTTTTCCGCAACGATATCGCCGTGAACCTCTCCGCTTATTATCATGTCGCCAACGTGAACCTTCGACTTGATAACCGCGCTCTCGCCAATGATCAGGGTCCCGCTGGAAAAAATCTCACCTGAGAACTTTCCGTCTATCCTCACCGTACCCGTGAAGGAAAATTTACCCTCGAATTCCGTATCCTTCCCTAAAAAGGCGTTTATCTCATCCTTGGCTTTTTTCATGGGCTGCTTCTCCTCGTTGTCGGTTTTCCAGCGGCTCCATACCATAGTCGTGTTATCGATTGCAAGTAAATTTTTCCGTGCCCCCAATCAACGGAAGCCCCCTCCTGCTAAGATAAAATAGGGATCGCTTGTGAGATCGTAGGCCCTTATTTCTGAAACATAAATCTCCTCATGCTCACGTTCATCACCAGACCCATGGAGGCAAATGTAGAGACCACCGATGATCCCCCATAGCTAAACAGCGCCAATGGTATCCCCACCACGGGAAGGAGGCCTGTCACCATGCATACGTTGATTATAAGGTGCCAGAAGATCAATGCGACTACGCCTACCACCACAAGGATACCAAACCTATCCTTGCTGTTCCTGGCTATATTGAGACACCATAGCATCAAGAACAGATAGAGCGTTAATAGGATTGTTGATCCTATGAATCCCCATTCCTCCGCCAGAACTGAAAACAAAAAGTCGGTATGCTGTTGAGGCAAAAAATTTAGGCTCGTCTGAGTCCCTTTGAGGTAACCCTTACCCCAGAATAGCCCCGATCCAATGGCAATCTTAGACTGCGTAACGTGATAGGCGGAGCCGAGAGGGTCTGTCTCAGGTCTTAGAAACGCGATGATCCGCTCTTTCTGGTAACCCTGAAGGCTCATCCAGAAAAAGGGGGCTGAGATACAGGCGATGGAAAGAAAAATAAGCATTGATCTCCGGTTCATATGGACAAACATGATAACAGAGAAAGAGACGATGAGCACTACCAGGGCAGTTCCCAGGTCTGGTTGAGCGACGATCATAACAAACGGCACGCCAATCATCACCAAGGGTTTCCATAGATCCCTCATTCTATAGTCGCCCGTTTTCTGAGAGGCGGAAAAATACTTTGCGAGCATCAGGATAACAGAGACCTTTACCATCTCCGAGGGCTGGACCGAGAAGAATCCCAGGTCTAACCATCGTTGGGAGCCATGGGTTACCCTGCCTATTTGAAGAACGGCCAGCATAAGGATTAAACAGAGGAAAAACAGAGGATACGCGATCCTATCGAGGAGGTGATAATCAAAGGTCGTCATGAGCAGCAGGACCAAGAAGCCGATCCCGTACCAACAGATCTGCTTCACATAGATCCCGCTCCCCCCGATCGAATATGTGGCGCTGTAAAGATTAACGACGCTCAGCAACCCAATCATCATTAAGATGCCCAAGAGAATCCAGTCGAAATTATCCAGCAATCGTCGATCAAACATATAGCCTTATCGCTCCATTGCCCTCATCAGGATTTCTGTCTGAAATAGCCCTCGATGATCATCTTGGCGATAGGGGCTGCGGTCCCCCCTCCCGTGCCGCTGTGCTCTATTAGTATGCTCACCGCGAGCTCCGGTCTCTCGGCAGGTGCGACCGCCACGAACCACGAATGGTCTCGGAATTTATAGGGAACCTCTTCTTCCTCTATAGTCTCTTTGTCTTCGGGAAGGGCTATTACCTGGGCGGTACCCGTTTTACCGGCCACCTGTATACTGCCAGTCCTCGCCGATCTCCCCGTTCCCTCCGGCTCGTTGACCACCCCGATCATGGCCCTTTTTATCAATTCCATGTGCTCCTTCCTTATGCTCCAATGCCCCATAACATCGGGCTGAAACCTAAAAACAGTGCCCCCCTCCCCCTTGCCTACCAATCTCGTTACCTGCGGCCTAAAAAGGATTCCCCCGTTAAACAGGGCCGAGATAAATCTCGTCATCTGGATAGGGGTAACAAGGGTAAAGCTCTGCCCAACGGAAACCGACAGCGTTTCCCCTTCCTGCCAAGGGATATGCCAATGGTTGAGCTTCCATTCCCTGTCCGGGATAAGCCCTGGTTTCTCGCTCCCCAACTGAAGGCCTGTTCTCGAGCCTAAGCCGAGCAAACTGGCATATCTCGCGATGGTATCTATGCCTATCCTTTGACCCATCGTGTAAAAATACACATCACACGACTCGACGAAGGCCTTGTGCAGGTCCACCGACCCGTGCCCTCCCTTCTTCCAGTCTCGGTAGCTCCTGCCTTGAAAATAGTGGCTCCCAGTGCAGATTATCTTCTCCTGCGGGTCAATTATTCCCTCCTCCAACCCAGCAAGGGCTACCGCTATCTTGAATAATGAGCCCGGTGGATACTGCCCTGTGGTCACCCTGTTTTGTAGCGGAAACCGGGGGTTTGAAACGAGGCTCTCCCACCCCTTCCTGTCCATGCCCCTTGCAAAGTCATTCGGATCAAATGCGGGGCTGCTGGCCATGGCCAATATTTCCCCAGTCATGGGATTCATGGCGACAATCGCGCCCGCCTTATCCTCAAGGGCCTTCTCGGCCAGCATCTGAAGACCTTTATCTATGGTCAAATAGACATCCGAACCCGGCTCCGCGTCCTTTTGAAAGAGCACCCGCAGCCTTCTGCCATACGCATCCACCTCCACCTGTTGGCCTCCCCTCATGCCATTCAACTGTTTTTGCCACTTTCGCTCAATGCCGAATTTCCCCACAAGATCTCCGGGTCTATTCTGCGTATACTCCTCACTGGTTAACTGTTCTCTGTCGATTTCCCCGAGATATCCGATGAGATGGGAGGCAAATGGGCCATAGAGATAATGCCTCCTTGGCTTCACCTCCATCACAACGCCGGGCATGCTGAACATATTTGTCTCCACCTTGGCCAACTCATCTCGGGTGAGACCTTTCTTTATGTGGACGGGCTGAAAGGGATTACGCTTTTGAGCCATTCTTATCGTCTTTCTTGCCGAGGCATCGTCTATCTCGACCAACCCTTGAAGCCCTGCCAGCAGGCTATCCAGATCACCGATATCCTCAGGAACTGCCCCTAATATGAAAAGGGGGCGATTGTCGACCAGCAGCTCGCCATTCCTATCGTAAAGCAATCCGCGAAAGGGCACAACATCACGCAGGTAGATCCTGTTGTTCTCCGACTGTGTCCTGTATTTTGACCCATGAATAACCTGCAGAAACCACAACCGTACAAATAGCACGCCAAAGGCAACGAGGATAAAGAAGGTAATCCTCGTGAGTCGCCTCTGAAATATATCGGTTTCTGCGGGGTCAAAACCCGAACGTCCTGCCATGATGATCACCCGAGATTGCAATAGGGGCCCCAGAGGGCTTCTCGCCGCCAGCTAGGTCCAGGAAATAGAACAAGGGTAGGGCAAGGAGGCTCGTTATCAAGGCGGATAAAAATACAGAGACAAAGGAGATTGATGGAATAAGTCCCCCGGCCGGGAAGAGCCTCAACACGGCCAGAAGAAAAGCCCATTTAATCAAAAGGTAAATACCGACAAGTAACCCTAATGTCTTGGTGTTGTTGAAATCCAAAAACTGGCGAAAGCGGTTCAATCCAACGGTAATCGCGGTATAGGTGAGAGCAAACAGTCCCAGCTGACACGGTGCGAGGATGTCGGTCAAAATCCCCATGCAAAAGGCGAAGCCTCCCGCTCTCAATTCCTCATCCCTTCCGAGCAGATGTATGAGAACGATGGGAATGAGATCGATATCCAGCCACTCAATGCCTAAAAGCCGGCTCATGCTCCCCCTTAAGAGAACAAAAATGCCGCTTATTATACAGAGGAAAGGAAACAAAAAGCCCGCCCCTGCCCTCCAGTGTTGTATGAGGCCCCCGGTTCCCATCTCTATGCCTTACCTTGATGAGCCTTCCGTCATCTGGGTCCTGCCCTTTCCAAGGGGTATGAAGTTCTTGTTTAGGATTATGAGAACCTCCTCGAGTTTATTGAAATTCACAGCAGGAACAACCTTCACATCCTTGAACAACTTATAGGGGGAGTCATCAACGCTTTTTACCCTTCCCAGGCAAAGGCCTTTTGGGAATATCCCCCCCAAACCCGAGGTTACAATAGTATCGCCCGGCTCTATCTCACATGTCTTTATTACGTAATCGAAAGAGCACTCGTCTGATCCACTCCCCTTTACCATGCCTCTGCCCCGTGAGCTCTGTACTACTCCGTCAATAGCGGAGTTTTGATCCGGGACCAACAAGACCTGTGAATAGTGGGGTGAGACCGAAACCACCCTTCCCACAACCCCTTCGGAGCTCACTACCACCATGTTTATCGCAACGCGTTCCCGGGATCCCTTGTCAATGATAATGGATTTAAACATCCCGCTGGAATCCCATCCGGTCACCATTGCCGGTATGAGCGTGGCGTCAGTGCTGTCCTGAAATTTGAGGAGCTCTTGCAGGCGCTCGTTGGTTAGCAGTACCTCTTTATACCTGCTGTTCTCGAGCTTGAGCAGCTTGATCTCGTCCTTGAGCCTAAGGTTTTCCTTGCGAGCCTCCGCCAGGAAGAAATAGTTACTCCAGATATCCCGAATGAAGCGAACCGTGCCGATGAAGCACTTCTGAATGGGGGCGGTTACCTCAATGGCAAGCTTCTCGGCCGTATTCCACTCTTGCCCCTTGCCGAGGCTCAAGGACAGCAAGATTAAGGATAGTACAACAAGGGCATAGGTAACCCATTTCGGCTTATGCTCTAAAAAGATGGTCAATTGCAGTTAGCCTGAACCCTTCGATTACTTAACAAGAATCTCCTTTAACAGTGCCAAATTATCCAAGGCCTTTCCCGCCCCTATGGCCACCGTGGTGAGTGGATCATCTGTGATCGTGATCGGCAGCCTGGTTTCCTCTCTCAGCAGGGTGTCCAGGTTCTTTAAAAGCGCACCGCCGCCGGTCAAGACTATTCCCTTGTCAACCACGTCGGCGGACAGCTCGGGAGGGGTCTGCTCCAAGGCGATTCTCACCGTTTCAACAATGGTATCCACCTGCTCTGATATGGCCTTTCTTACCTCCTCTGAGTCTATAGTGAGTATCTTCGGGATGCCGGTGACCAGATCCCTTCCCTTGACCTCAATAAATTCCGGCTCATCCATTGGATAGGCATTTCCAACGGTAATCTTTATGAGCTCAGCAGTCTGGAGCCCTATCAAGAGATTATATTTCCTCTTGATATGCTGCAGGATGGCTTCATCCATCTTGTCTCCTCCCACCCGTACAGAACGTGAATACACGGTTCCAGACAGGGAGATAACGGCCACCTCCGTGGTTCCGCCCCCGATGTCAACTACTATGTTGCTCGTAGGCTCCGTGATGGGTAAACCGGCCCCTATCGCCGCTGCCATGGGCTCCTCTATTAAATAAACCTCACGAGCCCCGGCGGATTCAGCCGATTCTCGAACAGCCCTTTTCTCCACCTGGGTGACCCCCGAGGGCACCGATATTATAATGCGAGGCCGCACCAGAGACCTCCTGTTGTGTACCTTTCTGATAAAGTAGCGGAGCATCGTCTCGGTAATATCGAAATCGGCGATAACCCCGTCCTTCATGGGTCTCGTTGCCACAATATCCCCAGGCGTCCTGCCAAGCATTATCTTCGCCTCTTTTCCCACCGCCAGTATCTTGTTTCCACCCCGTTGGTCCTTTTTTATCGCGACCACCGAGGGCTCGTTCAACACGATACCCCTGCCTTTCACGTATACCAATGTGTTAGCGGTACCCAGGTCAATGGCCAGGTCGTTTGAGAACCAACCAAACAGAGGATCTAGCAACATCTGCGTCTCCTTTCTCAATCCGATATCTTTGTTACTTTAAATAATTTTAAGAGATTTATCAATAAAAATAGCGCCTACCCCGATAAGGCGCGGCGGCATTTCGGCATAGAGTTTAATCGATGCCCTTCTTTTGTCTTGACAACCCATAAGAGCTGTGCTTATTAAACGGTTGATCTCGGGTGGGAGGGAATCATATTTCTATGAAGCAAACATTTCAACCAAGCAATATAAAGAGGTCTCGTGTCCACGGTTTTCGGGCGAGAATGAGCACCAAGGGCGGAAGGAGGGTTCTCGCGAGAAGGAGGGCCAAAGGGCGGAAAAGGCTCGCTGTATAACGTGCCGCATGGTTCGGTCATTGTGCGCGCTATTTGCCTCAGCCGTTCTCCCTGCGGTTATGCCTCAGGATGAAATCATTATCCCTTACGAAAAAGGAGCGGGTTCTCAAAAGGGCCGATTTTATCGACATCAGTGTTCGCGGCCATAGGCTTCGTACAGAGAACTTCACCATTATCGCGCAGCCAAACGGTGGGGATATCACGAGATTAGGCATAGCGGTCAGCAAGAGGGTTGGAAATTCCGTAAAGAGAAACCGCGTGAAACGATTGATTAGGGAATTTTTCCGTCTTCACAAGCACTCGATACCCACGGGTTACGATGTCGTAATTATCCCCCTACATAAAATCGAAGCGCCGAGCTTTTCTAAGGTATGTGATGAGTTGCGTAACGCATTAATAAAAAATGACGAATTCATTTCCTAAAGCAAGCACGTGTATCGTTGCGTTAATCAGGTTTTATCAAATAGCAATATCGCCCTTTTTCCCAACCTCGTGTCGGTTTATGCCCACATGCTCCACCTATGCCTCCCTTGCCATCGAGAAATACGGGATCATGAAAGGAGGGTTCCTCGCAGTAAAAAGGATCTTTAAATGCCATCCTTTTCATCCGGGCGGCTATGATCCCCTCAGGTGAGCCCTGCGAGACCTTCATGCGCGTACTATCCCAGCGGTGAAAGAGAAGAGCCTGATCGGGAAGCGATTCTATAAACAGAAGGGTAATTCCCGCAAGCAAACAATCTCCTTTTTTCTGTTGCAGTTCGCGTATGTGTTGAATTTTTTAATCGCTCGCCGGGCGTCATGAGTTGTTAGTCACGGGACAATCGATTATGATTTACTTAAATGAGGGCTGGGTTTTTGATGGATAAAAGAACATTATTGGCCTTGATCCTGTCTTTTTTTGTCTTTCTCGTCTGGTCGCTCCTCTTTGCCCCAAAACCAACGGACAAACCGTCCGAGAATCCCCCGACCCAGGAAAAAGAGCAGGAACAGCTGGTTGTGCCCGAGAGCCGGACACTCTTAGGCCCCCAAAAGGAATCGATGCTGGAGGCAGGCTTAGAAGCAATGGATATCAAGGTCGAAACAGAACTTTACTCTGCTCTGTTCTCCGGTTCCGGCCCAATGATCAAGGGGTTCAAGTTAAAAAAATACCGGGCCACCGCTGAAAAAAACTCCCCTTTAAAGGAGTTGATTCACGTCAACAATAAAGACGGATATGGATTCAACCTCGGATTCTCCGGTCAAAATATACCGAATATTGCCTGGTCAACGTTTAGCGTAGAGAAAAAAGGCATCACGCTTGAAAGGGGCGATCAACCAGAGGAGTTGGTTTATACGTGGAAGTCTCCTCAGGGCGTAGACGTACAAACGCGGTTCCTCTTCCACGCCGAAGAGTATGCCATCGATCTCGCGATCACAGTCGACAACGGCTCCGGATACACCGTCGATGATGCCCTTTCGCTTCACCTTGCACACCTTCCCCGGGAGACCAAGAAGGCGTATGGCGTATTTGAGGGCATGGCCCTTTTGCTCGGCAACAAGCTCGAGGAGATAAAGGCAGACAAAGTAAAGGAAAAACAGTTCGAGGGCCGGATACCGTGGGTGGCCTATGAGCAACCGTACTTCATGGCTGCTATAGCCAACGAAAACGATACCACGCTCACCGCAAAGGGTGCCACGCTTCCCAACGGAGAAATCAGGGTGTCGTACCTAACTCCATCTCTCAATGTGAAGCCCCTGGAAAAGATCACCAAAAATTTCACCCTCTACCTGGGGCCAAGGGACCTCTATGTGCTGAAAGGGTTAGGGAAAAAACTTGAAAAGGCAATCAACTTCGGCTGGTTCGATATAATAGCCAAACCCCTGTTGGTCACGCTCCGGTTTTTCAATAAATACGTCTCGAATTACGGCCTATCTATTATACTGCTCACCATCCTC
>Ga0307432_1001943_pt1 | contig 11757 bp, 9 predicted proteins | sample SalMarWE160150MG_FD_202158 | JGI IMG/M metagenome (GOLD analysis project Ga0307432, IMG submission 202158) | Salt marsh sediment microbial communities from the Plum Island Ecosystem LTER, Massachusetts, United States - WE1603-150 | ecosystem: Environmental > Aquatic > Marine > Intertidal zone >...
TGATACATCCAGAGCTGAGGTTGGCTCATCGAGAACAATCAATGATGGATTTGATGCCATAGCTCTGGCAATGGCCACCATCTGTTTTTCTCCTCCGCCGATTGAGGGGGGAGATTTGTAGAGGTAATCTGGAGAGAGCTCTACCTTTTCCAATAGTTCAACCATTTTTTCTCGGACCTGTCTTTTAGGCATCTGAGTATGAATCCGGAAGGGCAAAGCCAGGATTTGTTCAATGGTTTGCCTGGGATTCAGGGAGGACCCAGGATCCTGAAATACGATCTGAATTTCTTTTTTGGAAGATAAAGACCTCCTTGATGCCTCTACGCCTATATTTTTACCTTTAAACATAATCTGACCAGAGGTTGGACGATACATACCCACGACAGTGTAGGCAATGGTGCTTTTCCCGGATCCGGATTCTCCTACTAATCCTAGAGTCTCACCATACTTAATGTTAAGGCCCACTCCATCTACTGCACGAACGTATATCGGGCCTTGCTTGTCCTTTCCAATGTGGAAGTATTTCCTCAATTTTTCAATTTTTAAAATCTCATTATTTGTTGCTTGTTTCATTTATTCACCTCTGAGTTAAATAGCACGCTACTAAATGATCCTTCTCAATCTCAAATAATTGCGGTGGCTTTTCTGAACAGATCGGTCTCTCCTGTTCACATCTGAGCTGAAATCGACATCCGGAAGGTGGATTCAAATAGCTCGGAAGTTTCCCAGGAATGCCCCTGGTTATTCCACCTCCTGATATTTTTGGGACCGAGGCGAGTAGACCTTTGGTATAAGGATGAACAGGGTTTTTGAAGAGGACCTCAGGCGTAGCAGTTTCTACAATCGTTCCTGCATACATCACATAAATTCTATCCGTCATTTCTTTTGCTACACCCAAAGAATGGGTAATTAAAATGATGGAGGTCTTCCTCTTTTCCACGATCTCATTTAAAAGCCGATGAATCTGGTCTTGAATGGTGACATCCAGCGACGTTCCAGGCTCATCCGCTATGAGTAAATTTCTCGGAGAGGATATGGCCATGGCGATACAAACTCTTTGTTTCATACCCCCACTTAATTGAAAGGGGTAATTGATAAGCATCCTTTCAGGATCAGGAAGATATACTTCTTTTAGTGCCTTCACAGACTGCTCCTTGATTGTTTTCTTATGCTCATTCTCTTCAAAAGCAGATGAATACTTAATCACATCACCAATTTGAGTTCCGATAATAAAAACTGAGTTCAGAGCTGCGGTAGGGTCTTGAAAGATCATGGCAATCTCCCTAGAGCGAAGGCTTTGGAGCTCTTTAAAACTCATCTTTAAGACGTCCTGCCCTTTATAAAATATCTGACCTTGAGGAATGTGGAAGTCTCCGGGGGGAAGTATTTGCAGAATTGATTTCATAGTGGTAGTTTTTCCACAACCGGCTTCTCCTACAAGGCCAACCCGTTCACCTTCTCGCACTATTAAGTGAACGCCATTAAGTACTTTTAAATAACCACCATACACTCTGTACCAAACGTGTAAATCTTTTATATCTAATAGAATATTTTCTTTGGTTTTCATATCTCAATCCTTTCCTATCTCAAGCATATCTCTAATGCCATCACCTAATAAGTTGAAACCCAGAATGGCAAGCACGATAGCTAGGGCGGGGAAAACAATAACCCACCATAAATCGGGCATGTAAATCGCTCCATCCGAAACCATCTGGCCTAATGCAGGGGTAGGGGGTTGTTCTCCTAGACCTACAAAGCTCAGGGATGCTCCGATTAAAATTACCCACCCTACATCCAAAGCCATCTTAGTAAAAACTGGAGACAAACAGTTAGGGAGGATTTCTCGAAGGAGAATATGAAATTTACTCGCACCGGTTAAATCTGCTGCAATAACAAAATATTCGTTCCTTACGGAAGAAGCCATTCCATATACCAACCTGGCATACCATGCCCACCACGTTAACGAGATTGCAATCATTGAGTTCATCAAGTTTGGCTCTAATACTGATGCTATTGCTAGCGCCAGCATCAGGGGCGGGACGCCAAGGAATACATCGGTGATACGCATGATTATAGTGTCAATCCAGGTATTCTGTGAATACCCGGCAATTAACCCCAGGAGAATACCTGGTGGTACTGCTATAGCCAGGACGACGACTGCCATAATCAAAGCACCACGAAAGGCAAAGATGACCCTTGAGAAGATGTCCCTTCCTATATAATCTGTCCCAAAAAGATTCTGCAAGGAAGGTGGTTTCATCGCCTTCTCAAAATCAACAAAGGGGCCAGTGTGATCAGGGTAAGGAATTATCCAGGGCGCAAAAATTGCTGAAATAATCATCCCGGCGACAATCACCAGGCCTACTATTGATAACTTATTCCGGGAAAACTTATACCAATTTTTTCCCAGATTGATCCAGAACATGGATTTGGGTCTTACTAAACTGATAGCTATTGAATTATTAGGTTGATTCGAGTTTCTCATTTTATATACCTCGGCTAGTGCTAAATCTGACTCTGGGATCCAGAAAAGCTAAAGTAATATCGACGATAATGTTCATGACCATGAAGATGGCGCCAAATACAACGAACACTGTGGAAATAACGACTAAATCTTTGCTCATCATCGCGTTGATACCGTAGCGCGAAAGCCCGGGCCAGTTAAAAATCATTTCCACCAGGAAGGCATTAGCAAATATGTTGGCAAGCTCCATGCCCATCATCGATACCGTGGGAATCAGTGAAGGTTTAAGAAGATACTTAAACATTATCACTCTCTCAGGGATACCATACCCCCGTTCTGCAGAAAGGAAGTCCTTACGCATATTGTCAACCATAGCAGAGCGGTTAATGCGGGCATCCTGAAAAATATGTGCTAAGGATAAGGCAATGGAGGGTAAGATCAGGTGTTTGAACGCATCCCAGAAGGCCACAAAATTTCTCTGGATTAAACTGTCCAGGGTCAATAGACCCGTGATCCTGGTAGGATAGCTTATTCCAGGACTCAGCCTGCCCAAGACTGGAAATATTGGCCAGTAGTAACCAAACAGCAGCATAAAAATAATCGCTACCACGAACGCCGGAATAGCCACTCCAAAATAGCTCAGAGTCCTAATTAAATTATCTACCCAGGTGTCCTTATATCGAGCTGCAAGGGTTCCGAGGAGAATACCAAAAATAACCATTAGTATCCCCGCAAAAATAGCCAGTTCCACCGTTGCTGGAAGGTATTCCTTAATATCTTCTGATACCGCCCTTTTAGTAACCAAAGAACGACCAAAATCCCCAGATAAAACCCCTCTGATCCAGTAAAAATATTGCTCCGGTAAGGGTTTATCCAGATACATTTCCTGCCTTAGCCTCTGAACCACCTCTTCAGGAGCTCTCGGCCCGAGGGCCATGCGAGCCGGGTCACCCGGGACAACTCGCGCAATTATAAAAATCACTATCGACAGGCCAAAAATTACAAAGATCGAGAGTAACAATCGCTTAAGAAGGAAACTGCCAAATTTCATTAGATAAACACTCCTTTATTCCATATTAAGCAGGCTCTTAATTAAGAGCCTGCTTAATTCCAACGTGCTTAGAGAATTTTACGCTAGAGTAAACATTATGGTTTGAACGGCGTATATGGCGGCTGTGCCTTTTCAGAAGTAACCTTGAAATCCCGATAATAAAAGTTATAACCCGTATTGATATTAGGCAGTTTTCCTTGCTTAATAGCCTCTACGGCAGGGAAAACCACGTAATCACTTCGATAAGCTTGCTTTACTGCTGATTCATTAATCCATATTGATGGACAGAGTTCTACGATTTTCTCCTGAATGGCATAGTATTTTTGGAATCGTTCTTTTTGATCAATGGTACTAATCGCATCCTCAATTATTGCATCAATTTCGGGGTTCTGCAGCCATTCTCCTTGATAATAGGTTCCACAAGAATTAGAATGGTAGCGAGACTCTAATAACGATCCCGCCTCAGCATAATGAGGGGGGACAGAGATGAGGACTCCATGAGGAGTAGTTTCGAATTTAGACATAATATCACAAATGGCGGGCCAGGTCATCTTAACGACGTTTAACTTTATTCCCAGCTTGGCGACATTAGCCTGAATCATCAAAGCAACTTTTTCCCTATCCTTAGTGCCCCCTGGCCAAATAATATCAATGGGGTACTGGTCCAATTTCCCGTAATAGGGAGACTGTTTTATTTCTTCTTCTGCTTTTGCTAGATCCAATTTATATGGCTTAAGATTGGGGTTGCAGCCAGGAGTGCTGAAAGCAATAGGACCAGGAACAGGTTTGGAGCCGGGGAAAACCTTGTCAATAATTTGCTGGTAATCAATGGAGTAAGCAAGGGCTTTGCGGAAATGAATATCGTCTGTCGGAGGCTTCTTGTTGTTAAGCATTACGTTCAGGACTTCACCCTCTACAAAAGAGGCCACTTCCACGTTGGGAAGCCGATCAAGAGCAGCGAAATTTTCGCTGGTTTGCCTTTGGTCAGTAATTTCCAGTTCCCCTCTCGACATAAGGGTCCTTACAGTAACCGCTTCAATGGTTCCTATTTCTTTCACATATTGCGGGGCATCTTTATTCTCCCATCCAGCCCAGTAATCGTTGAATTTCTCCATCAGGAAATATTCCTGGGTTTTCATTTCCTTGACTTTATAAGGACCTGATCCGCCGTCATGAGAGACCAACCATTTCTTGCCATAATCACCGAACTCCCCATAGGAACCCTCTTTTTGTAGGTGCGCCATTACCTGATTTTTATTAAGAATGTAAAGTCTTATCAGCGCTCCCAGGAAGGGTCCAAAGGGCTTTTTGAGGGTGAACTGAACCTTGTATTTTCCGAGAGCCTTGGCTCCTTCAACGCTCATGGTGAAGAGATAGCCAAATCCCTCTCCGATGGTCATGATCCTCTCCAGAGAGAAAACCACATCATCTGCTGTAAGCTCGTCTCCGTTGTGGAACTTGACTCCGGGTACCAATTCAAAGGTATAGGCCAATCCATCCCCAGATACTGTCCAGCTCTTTGCCAGCCACGGTTTCATGCTGCCATCCGGATTTGGAAATACCAGCGAATCATACAGATTAGGATAAACAACGGAAGCTGTAAAGTCTCCTCCAACTGCTGGATCGATATAGCAAGGCCACGTATTGGTCTGGCGAATGACTTTAACCTCTTGTTGTGTATATCCGGCACAAGATAGAATCAATACCAGGCTCACTACCAAAACTAAAAATAATCCATTCCTTAAAAATCTAATAAACTTACTTGCCTTCATAACTTCTCTCCTTTCCTTTATAAGGTTTAATTTTTTACTTTTCTTTTCCTCTAACCATTAATAATTTTGTATCACATTATTCCCTTCCTCCCTCTTTATACCTTTTAAATAAGGTAAACTTTCTGCTTAGAGATCTGCTGTTATTCTTTTTGATATTTTCCACTACTTTACTTACGGCGTACTTTGGGGGAATGACCGTATACAAATAATTGATCTATGTTTTTTACTTTTCCTGAAGATAGTTTAGGAGGAAGAGCAAATGCTTTTTTTGAATGCATCAATCCAATGCTAACCAAGCTTTCTACCATCTTTAAAGCAATTTTTGGAGGATTAATTACAGGTATTTTTAAAAATTTTGATATTTCATCGGCGACATTCAAAAAGCCTATCATCCCACATCCTAATACCAAACAATCTGCCCCATCGTCTTCAATTGCTCTTTGACTTACTCTTATTATTTTTTCCACTATAGATTTTCTATTTACCGCTAAATCCAACACCGCAATATTTAAAGCACGCACAGAAGCTAATTTATCCAATACACCAGCCTTATATACAATTTCTTCGAAAGCAGCAATCTCTGATTCATAAAGACTAATAATAGAAAATTTATGCCCCAACATAGCCGCTGTTAATACACTGGGTTCTCCCAGACCAACTACTAACATTTTTGTGGTAATTTCTCGCATAGCATCTAAGCCAGGATCTGCCGCACAACCTACAATAGCGGCGTCATACCCTTCTTTTTCTAAACGAACTATTTCTTTAGCGGTAGCACTAAAACTTAAATACTCTTCATACTTAGATTCTATAGTTATTGGTCCTTCAGTAACAATTACAAAATTAACTTCTGTATTGGGGAATGCCCATTCTTTTAATAATTTCCCTCGGGGGGTCGCCCCCTGAACATCCCAGTACAAGGGAGCTGGAACTATGTATCCTATTTTCATTTTTGCACCTCCATTAAAGATATTTTGAGATATACTCCACTATTATCCTCCTTCTTAATTTAAACTTTCCCTGATTTTTCTGCTAACTTCTTAAGTTCTGGGTCTAAAAGGTGACCCTTGTCCATAATCTGGACGCCATCCAACCAAACAGAAGAATCTAAACATATCCCATCAGTATGTGAAGGGCCTTGAACACCATCTGGTTTAATTAATAAACTACCAATATGACCAATTCCCCATTCTGTAGAACCCCATACTCTTTCATCTTCTACTACTCTTCCTGTAAGTTTTGCACCTGGGTTAAAACCATAACATACATGAGCCATTTTAAGCATCTGGGGATGATCAAAGCTTTTCATCCACGATTCAAATTCTCTTGCTTGACTTCCTCCATCAACTTTAACAATTTCTCCTGCCTTAATAGTCAAAAAAATTGGTTCTTTAAGCATAGTATCACTACAACCATTACTAATTGAACCGTCAAATACAATCGTTCCATTAATCGTCTCAAGAGCTGGAGACCAACCAATCTGGCCAGATAGCATATGTGAGCCCGGAACGTGAGCATATCCAACGTGAGCTAAAACTGGATAATTTGGATCGGGCTTTCCACCGGAATTTTTTTTGTTATCAAATTCTACATCCGTACCAGCAGGTGTAGTTATGCGAACATGTTTAGCATTCCGAGTCAAATCTGCTATCTTATTCAGAAAATCCTTCAATGTAGACGAATCAACACGTGTTATGCATCTTGTCATCATATCAGCATCCATTCCAACAAGGTTCATATGTCGAAGCTTTTTGTTCTCCTTCATTGCAACATTATATGGTGTTGAATAGAGCAGTTGACTATATTCTGCCCAAGCATCAGCCTCTTTTAGGGCTGCTGTCAAAGTTGCTAAAGGTAATACCGCATCTGCTTCTTTCCCCTTTCCTTTGTGTGCTGGTACCCAAATCACCATAGGTCTTGCACCAATAGAAAATGCAGCAGCAGCAGTAGAATTTACAACTTGGGGGTCACTTTCCGTATCTGCTGTTATGATAAAATTCTCTCCTTCTTTTAAATTAAAAAGTTCTTTTGTAAGTATATTGCAAGCCTTCGTTACTTCAAATTGATTTTGCAACATTTTATTTTATTTTCCTCCCTTCAATAATCAATCATAAAAATTAAATCAAATTTTTTTATAATATAGCACAACAAATACTAAAGTTATTCTATGTCCCACTTCCATTTTAGCTTTATTTGCCCAACTAATGGAACTTTTAATTTAATAAATTAAATCAATCTAATCATCCCCCTCGTGCAAAAGGTATATTCCCTTCTAGATAAGTTATAGGAAAGTCTGGGTAAGTTCATCTATTATATCTATTATTATAATTTAAAAAACGATTCAGGTTTAAAGAGATAAAGAAATCCAAAAAACTTTTCCTTATAATTTAATTTTGGCATTTAAAGAATTCTTCCATCCAATAATTTCCTACAAAGAATTTTCAAATAAGATTTCTATTAAGATTTTCTACAATAGCAATTATATACTTTTTAGTTCTTTCTAAATCTTCTATATATATCCACTCACTAGTAGTATGTGCATTCATCATTCCAACTGCCAAATTAGTTGAAAGAATACCTTTTTCATTAAATATATTAGCATCGGTCCCTCCCCCGCCTGAACATAATTCTGGTCGAAGTCCAATTGATTCTGCCGCCTTTATAGCAATTTTTACTATTGGAGAAGTCGAAGATAACTTATACCCATCGAAATTTTTCTTAGTCTCAATTTCTGTTATAGCATTAGTTTTCTTCGCCAGATTTTCTAGTGTTTTTTGCAATTTATCAATATAGTTTTCAATCTTTTCATTATCTCTACTTCTAACTTCTCCTTTCAAAACAACTTTATCAGGTATAATATTAGTTGCTTTACCTCCTGAAATAATGCCAATATTTGCAGTAGTTTCTTCATCTATCCTTCCTAAGCTTATCTGTGAAAGAAAATCTCCTCCAATTTTAATAGCATTAATTCCATTCTCGGGATTCGCACCTGCATGAGCTGCTTTCCCTCTAATTACTATTTTAAAATTTCTAAGCGAAGGGGCACTTGTAATAATTTTACCTGTTCTTCCTATAGCATCCAAAACAAAGGCCATTTTGCTCTTTAGCCGAGAAATATCTAAACTTTTTGAACCTAATAAACCAATTTCCTCACATGTAGTAAATATAATTTCTATATCACCATGGGGAATGTTATTCTCTTTAATAAAACGCAAGGCTTCTAATAAAGCTGCTATTCCAGCTTTATCATCTGCTCCCAATATTGTCTTCCCATCACTTACAATTCTACCGTCTTCCTTTATTTGGGGATGGACATTGTTTCCAGGAGTAACTGTATCCATATGCGCAGCAAACGCTACTGGACAAAATCGTTCAACATCGCCCTTTAACCTAGCAATTATGTTCCCAGTATTACCTCCTATTTCTTTAGCCGTTTTGTCTATAATTACTTCTAATCCTAAATCTTTTAACCTCATTAGTAATAATTTAGCTATTTTCGCTTCATTTTTGGATATACTATCAATTTTAACTAATTCAATAAATTCGCTAACTAATCTATTGTTAATATTAAGCATGGAATACCTTATATCTCCTTATATTTTTAAATTGTGCCTTTCAGAAAACTCTGAAACCCTTGTCTTGCAAGGGTTTCAGAGTACCTCTATTTTATTCTTCACCTCCACCCTTTTAAACTCTTATAAGATAGGTTTTAGGAAGATTATTGATCAATTTCTACTTATTTTATCTTTTTTTATGGGCTTGGAGGTGATTTTTTTTAATCTTCTTGGGTTTTCTGAAACCCTCATCTCTATCTTAACAAACTATTTGCTAATCTGAATTTGATTTCACCTCCGCCTACCTTTTACCCTATAATATTTTAAGAATATTGTTTTTTAGTTCTAACAACTTTTCAGAAAAGTAGGGGGCAAGACTATGAATAGATTTAAGGCAAACCAGAAACTTTTATTTAAAGCTGAAACTGTTTTTAATTTAAGACCTTTAGAGAAATACGAGATTCTTTTCTCTTTTCTTAATACTTCATCATTAGAGATACTGTATCCTTCTACCGGTAGACCACCTATTCCCTATAAAGCTTTACTCAAAGCCCTTATTTACAAAAATATTAAAAATGTATCCTATCTTTCTGACTTGGTAAGAGAACTTCAGGATAATCCTGATTTAGCTTTAGTCTTCGGTTTTCATCCACTTCGTCTACCTTGTGTAGAGAACTTTTCGGCCTTCTTAGGAGATACTGAAAATAGTATCTTCCAAAGGGTGAGAGATTCTCTGGTAAGCAAATTAATCGAGCTTAAAGAAATTAAGGGAACTTATCTTACTTTCGATTCCTCTAATATAGCTTTACAGGTATTAGCTAATCTAAGAGCTGCCCATTCTGGAAACCCCAGCTTTTTATTAGGTTATGCTATCTGGTACGCATTTTCTTCCATTGTTTCCATAGACAAATTCACAATCTTCTTCTAATCCAACCTTCAACTTATTTATAGAAAAATAAGAATATCAGATAGAGAAAAATATTCTCTATACCCTCTTAAACAGAAATTTAGTCTTAGGATTCATTTTAAAGATATTTTAATATCCCTGATATGTTCGCACATCAATTCTTTCGCTTGTTCGGTATTTCTTTTTTTAATAGCCTGGACCAAATCCTTGGTAGTTTCAATGGTATTTTCCCTAGTATCTCCGGATCTTCCAATAATTCGCTGAGTTTCTTTATATAGCATTTCTCCTATAATTTTCATTAATCCATACATGAAGGGATTATGGGTTGCTTTAGCTATGGTTAGATGAAATTCCAAATCTTTAATGACAAAACTATTTAAATCCTTAGATTTAGCAATTTCATTAAAAATTCTTTCAATTACATCGATTTCTTCCTGGCTTGCATTTAAGGCTGCTAATCGTGCAAACTCACCTTCTAACATAATTCTTGCTTCCATAAGATAATCTAAAGAATAATTAGAGAATTCCGAAAAAAAATTAACGATTTCATCATATTGGGTAGCCATCTCTAAAATGTAGGTTCCTTTACCTTGAATTACTTCAAGGTAACCTGAAAAGGCAAGGGCTTGAATAGCTTCTCTAACAGATGCTCTACTTACTCCTAATAGATCGGCTAATTTTCTTTCTGAAGGCAGTTTTTCTCCGGCTTTTAAAATACCCTTTTTTATTTGGTCTTTTATCTGTTGGACAATTACTTCTAAAGTAGATTCCCTTTTTATTGTTTTAAAACTCATTTTAACATTACCTATAGGATAATAATTTTGAAATGTGGTGTGTTATCTTGTGGTATGACCTCTTACCTGTTTGTAATTTTATCATGTTATTTTAAATTTGTAAAGAATCATTTAACAATTTTTTTTATAATTTTTAAAACTCTCTGATTTTAGTAAGATTGGCATTCTGTACAGCTGATTATTCCATCTTGTAAGGTCTTACTTAAGTTATTAAAATAATCGCCGTAGCCTGCTACTCGTACAATAAGATTCCTGTATTTTTCGGGCTCTTTCTGAGCAGCTCTTAGAGTATCAGCACTTGTCTCCTGTCACCGTCCTCTGACAAAGTTTAATGATTTTTTGGGCGATTTTCTCAGGAGTAAACCCAAAATGATCAGCCAATTGTTGACCTGGTGCACTTTTGCCAAAAGATTTCATAAATACTGTATAATAAGAATCGTTTAATAACTGATACCAGCCCTGGCCGGTATTGGCTTCAATTACTACCCGAAGTGCGTTTTTGGCTCCCAGGACCTCTTCTATATATTTTTTCTCCTGTTTTAAAAATTCTTCTCTGTCCGGAATAGATACCACCCGACTGGTAATACCGTTCACTTTTAAAATAAGATTTACTTTTACGGCAATCGAAACTTCACTACCGCTGGCCACTAGTACTACCCGGGGCACTTCTTTTTCTTTGTGAGATATTACATAACCTCCCCGAGGAAATTCTTTTACACCGCGGCATTTTTCCAAATGAGGTAAATTCTGTCGGGATAAAACCAGGGTAGTTGGACCTTCTGTCCTTTTCAAAACTTCTTTCCAGGCTAACTTGGTCTCTTCTTCATCGGCAGGTCTTACGACTTTTAAATTAGGTATAAGCCTTAAAGATTCAAGCTGCTCAACCGGCTGATGTGTAGGACCATCTTCTCCTACCATTATAGAATCATGGGTAAAAATATAGATTACCGGGAGCCCCATTAAGGCAGCCATTCTAATAGCCGGACGTATATAATCAGAAAAAACAAAGAAAGTGGAACAATAAGGTCTCAATCCCTTGTGTGCTGCTATACCATTAACAATCGCTCCCATAGCATGTTCCCTAACTCCAAACCTGAGATTTCTACCTGTAAAATTCTTTTTTTGAATTTCTCCATAGTTATTAAGATATGTTTTGGTAGAAGGGGATAAATCAGCTGAACCTCCGATAAGATAAGGAATTTTATCGGCAAGTTT
>Ga0307432_1001945_pt1 | contig 11744 bp, 18 predicted proteins | sample SalMarWE160150MG_FD_202158 | JGI IMG/M metagenome (GOLD analysis project Ga0307432, IMG submission 202158) | Salt marsh sediment microbial communities from the Plum Island Ecosystem LTER, Massachusetts, United States - WE1603-150 | ecosystem: Environmental > Aquatic > Marine > Intertidal zone >...
GGAAGCTACCGGGCAGTCGCCAATATCGTATCAATCCTGATAATCCCTTGCTGGTTGAGAAATACATAAAAGGGAAGTGGGAACACATAGCAGACATACATTCCTCAGAGATAAAACCTGACGTATCACAAATCCCAGGCTCTAAGCTAGATGTTACCGGCGAATACTCGTATGGTAGGCTAGTTGCCGAACCTGCCATAACGGTTAAATACCCAGGTTCGGTTAAAATCAGCATCATGAGGCTTTCCGAATCAGGTGTACGGAAGGCTGATACTATACTAAGGGTCAGGCAAACACCAAAGGGGACTGCCTTTAGACCACCGGCACGGGGAATAGCAAAACCAGGAGTACCAAAAGATGCCGCTGACTTCTACGTTGTCCTACGAACCCTCAAAGGGCAGAAGATTGCAGATAAGTGGGCTGCATCGTGGGCAAAGGCAATGGGCTATACACAAGCAGAGCTTTCCAAGGTATTGCCTAGAATCACAAAGGCAATGAGTGCAATTGCCAGCAAAACCCCATCAGACATGATTGGCTACAGGCTTACACCCTTAAAAGTACCTACTAAGGCATCCCCTACCATCACTATCCATGTTCCAAGCTCGCTGACGGCATCGGTTTCGGGTAGCCTGAAGAAGATAATTTCAGCACCAATTTCACCTTATGCCCTTTCCAGTAGCGCAGCATTAAGTTTATCTCCTGCCCAGCTTGGTAGTATATCAGGGGTAGTATCGCCTAAAATAACATCGCCTAAAATATCCCCTTCGCCATCAGCCAGCCCTCGTATGAGCGTATCACCGTCTATTTCAGCAAGCCCCAGTCCATCAGGCGCACCCAGCCCAAGCCCTAAGACAACCCCATCACCATCGCCTTATCCATCACCCCCATCACCATCGCCTTATCCATCACCAGCTCCAGCCCCTACTCCTACCCCTTCACCTGCACCAATAGGCAAGAAGCCTCCCCCGATTCCGCCTCAAGTTGCACTCTCGCGATTAACCAAAAAGCAACGAGAGGGGATTATAGCCTGGAAGCAGGGCTGGTGCTACAAGCTAATATACCCGCCCTATGGGGTAGATAATATCATCAATAGTAGAAAGCCGTTGGCAGGGGTGAAATATTTTAGCGGGCCGAGGTCGGCTGCACGGTCTATCATCGCCAAGCACGGCTATGTACCTCCCGAGGTATTAAGGGATATGGGAATAATGGATGTGATTATCAGGACACCCTGGGAAAAGAAAAGCAAGCCCAAGATATTCTTCAAGCGTGATAGACACCAGCGGACCAGAACAACACCGGGTATATCGGGGGTAAGATGATTAAAAAGGTTATATGCTATGTAATCGGGGGGATACTTATAGGCTGGGCTGGCTATCTAATTGGGCGAGGGATACTACTAAACCAATTATTTATAGTGCATTACATATACCTACTACTAGGTATTTGCGTAGTTATAATTGGCAAGCTCATACCAAAGAAGAATGACAACAAATCTGAAAAAGGCTGAAAGGTATTATAAACTGAGCCCGGAGACCACCGATAGGGTTATAAAAGGCCGGCTGAAAGCAGACGGCACTCTTGTTGTCCACGGAGGGAAGGCGCTTAACGCTTATCTACCCGCCTGGCTGGACAAGGCTACTGAGGACTGGGACATATTCTCTCTTACTCCCCGGGCAACAGCCAAGAAACTTGAGGAAGTCCTGGAGAAGAAATATGAGGGCAATTATTTCACCGTCAAGCCGGCGAAACACAAGGGTACTTTTAGAATAAAATCCATAGTGACCAAGAGGGTTGTGGCAGACATTACCCTACCTGAGCGAGAGATTGAGTACAAAGAGGTAGAGGGCATCAACTACGCCACTTTAGATTACCATGCCAGGCAGATAAAGAGAACGCTGGCTATTCCTGAGTATAGTTTCAGGCATCCAAAGGACAAAGAAGCGTTGCAGAGGATCAAGATATACAAAAAACGACATCCCGGCAGGGCAAAGAACACAAAAATAATGGCAAAAGTGGGTACGGTAAGATGAAACGAGTGCCACTAAAGATTACCTACAAATACTACAAGCGTGTCAGGAGAGGTGAAGAGCCTATCCGGTACACGGTTCGCCAGCCGAAAGGGGTTGGTACGACTGCTTTCGCTGTTGTCTATCTTGACCCGATACTAAAGAGGCATCCCGATTTGAAGAGGGCGCTTGTAAACCATGAGTTGAGTGAGATAAGGGCATGGGCAGTAGGCAAGTCGGGTTCACATATAGGGGCAAGGCGCAGAGAACCAGCCCTGACAAGGAACATAGGTGGCGTTAGTGGTTTTTGGAAAGAGATAAAAAGGCGAGAGAACAGATGAGTAGGCGGATAATGTCACCGCAGGAGCTGGCAGACCGAGCCAAGGGTCAGAAGTATGTCAGGCCGCACATCGGGCCGAATTACTCGTACATAGTCACCAAGCAGGACGGCAGAATGGTATTGCTCGGCCCGTACAATGATGACCGCGAGGCGGGCAGTATAGCCATGGAGAAGATAACCGGGGATTACGAAATCGTACAGATGCCCACGCGGGACCGGGCAAAGGTGACACAGATGATGCGCCACAAATTATTGAGCGGGAATGGTGGCAACCTTACGGATGCACTGAGAAGGATGAGACATACGATATAGAAAGGAGGGCTTATGGCACGATTACCCCATGCAAGGAAACTCACAGGCCGGTCTTATGTGCGGATTGAACACGGACTCACAAAAAGGGATGCCCAGAAAAGGGCGGCACGAGAAAGACGAAAGGGGCGCAAAGCGCGGGTAATACTTGAAGGCGGTATGTTTTCAGTATTTGTTAGAGTCAGATAAAAAGGAGGCTAATTATGCCAGATAGAGATGGTAGAGGACCAAGAGCAAGGTCTCCAAGACCAAGCGTAAGGCGAGGTGGGTTGAAAAGAGGTGGCTGCAAGCCGACACAGAGTAAAGGTAAACGATAGGAGGTAATTCGCGTCAAATAAAAGTGTGCGAAATTTGGGAGCGAATACCAAATATGGTATAATTTACTGAATGATAGCCTATGATTTAGTAGGCCAAAAAGGAGGTTGCAATAGGATTAAGTGGTACAAATTTATGTTTATTCATTTCTTGTTCTAATTCTAATAGGGTTTTGTTATTTCTTTTATCTGCGCGACAAGTTTCAGAAGGCCGTTATCGGTCATGTGTGGGCTACCTTCATTCCGAAGGCTGGTGGGAGGGTAGACAAGCTATGTAAGATTGCTGGTGAGCGAGTAATACCACCGCCGGGGCTTTTTCCAAATAATCCCAAACCTATAGTTTATCTCATTCGTGGTGACAAAACACGCCCCTTTCTCTATCCGCCGCTATTCCCCCAGTGCTTACAGGCTACAGTTGATTCTGTTGTTTATGGGGAAGGTGATGGCGAGCCATTTGATCCAAATAAAAACCCACCAATATTCTCACCACAACTTATGGCTAATCTGCAGAATGAAAGTTCCACATTGCAAACACTGCGAGGGATGATGGCAGCAACTAGGCAGGAGGATATTATCCATGCACTTGAAACCGCCGGCAACAACAAAACAGTAATAATCATCTGCGCCGGGCTCGCAGTAGGGTTGGTGGTGCTGGGTTTATTTATATTCAAGCTGTCGGGCCAAGTAGGGAATCTGCTGAATCTTTATGGTTTATAAGGGGTAGGTCATGTCTAAAAAGAAGAAGGAATACACATTAGTCGATATTGAGCAGGATATGGAAACAGTAGGGCAGGCGCTCAAGACTATTGCGGAGCGCCTTAAGGCAGTAGAGGATAAGGTGGAAAGTAATGGAGATGATGTGTCTTTTGGATCTGAGGACAAACGCGGGGCCGTGCAATGGCTTTCTAAGACTGTTATAAGCCCTGATGAGAAGATGTTACCGCAGATGACAGAGACACCTGACAGGCTGATTGTTCCGCTAGCGGTGGAATGTGCCCGAAATGAATTTATTAAGATACGCATAGAGAACCCCAATAGCTTAGTGCTTTTTTCGGAGCTACTTGTAAAGTGGTTCAATATTATAATGCGTAGTCGGAACAGATCGTTGATAGGGGAAGCTCTAGGACTTTCGCAAATCCAGGTGGATAAGGATATAGAGGAGGAGAGCCGGAAATTAGCGTTAGGGCAAGACTAATATGGCTGTAGTAGTAGCAAAGAGGGATACAGTAGACTTCACTCGGCTAAGTAAGCAGGAGAGGAGGGAGTTAGAGTTCTTTGCTCCCTTGACCGATGCATTTATTTGGCTACGTGGCATAGCTCGTAGTGGCAAAACAGCAACCTCAATCTCGATTTCGCACAATCTACGGAAGTATTTTAACAAGACACCCATTATAGATTTCCGCCCTTATGATTCATTCGGTTATTACGAGTTTCTGCCTGCATATAATTTCATTGAGATGCTACAGTCATTTGGTGATTTAATAGATAGTGGCGTTCTTGATGGGCTGGATAATGTGGCACTCCGGGAGAAAGTCAAGCAAAAACTTGGCTATGACCTCATAGATTCAACGTTGGTATTGGATGAAGCATACAAGAACCTGCGTAGCAGGACTCCATCTAAAAAAGAGGTACTAGCCTATACTGATTTTCTCCAAACATATGGGCATTACCATATAACAGTAGTGATGATTTCACCGTTCAAGAATCAGATAGACAAGGATGCTGGCCGGCAGGTAACAGTAGAACTTATCTGTAGTTACGACCCACAGGAAATGCGTGTAATGGCAAAAGGGCGAGATGCGAGAACATGTGAGGAGGTCAGGCTCATTACTCCAATAAAAAAATACGGGGAGATGTACAACAGTTGGAATCCACAGACGATACTGCGTAAAAGGAAGATTGAGGTGGGGATATGACAACAAAGATAAATCTACCGCAGTTTAAGCTACCGCGGCATCAATTTTTTAAGCGGAAGCGTGTCGTTATCCGGCAGGGAACACCGCTTGTATTGACACCATTGGGTAAGCAGAAAACCAACAACTTTGGGTTGGAGGGTAGCAAGTTTGATGTGCTGACGACAATAGCGGATGAAGGTCCATGCACCATATCTGAGATTGCCAACAGGACAGGACACAATGACTCTGATGTGCAGCGGATAGTCAGGTCCCTAGTGCAGTCAGGATATGTAAGGGTAGCCAGTAGTGAAGAATAAAAGGCTGACGGTTTTAACAGCTATCCTTCTCATCGGAGTGCTATTTCTTATCCCAGGGTTGCCCAAACACGTAAACGCCGTTGCCACTATCTACGGAGCAGTCCATTACCTCGATGACTTATTAGACGTAAATGCCACAGCGCCCTTGGATAACCAAACACTCACCTGGGACAACGCCACCGGGATGTGGGTAGCGGAGAGTATCTCCGTAGCATTTAATTGTAGCAATTTAAGTATCTGCAACCTCACCGACCTTGGAGACATCAACATATCCGCACCGGCGGAAGGCTGGATTGTCTACTGGAATAATACTGCTGGCGAGTGGCAAGCGAGACCAGAGGATGTGTTCAACTGCACAGATTTAGGTAGTTGTGCATTAACTAACCTCGGGGATGTCGTCATAACCGCACCGACTAACTATGACTTCTTAATATACGATAGCTACAGCGGTAATTGGCTGAACCAGCTTTTAACCTCAGTCGCACTGCAGATAGGAGCAAACTTAGGACTCCACCAACTAAGTAATGTCAACGCCTCGCTTCTGCAAGGCTATATTCTCTACTGGGATGTCGCCGATAGTGAGTTCAAGATGCGCCCAGAGGATACATTTGTCTGCGGAGATTTGAACATCTGTAATATAAGCGAGCTGGCAAATGTCAACGCTACATCGCCGGCCGATGGCGATTTCCTGTCATATTCTATGGGCTTAGGATATTGGCAGGATAGGCAGCTAGCCGACACCGATATACCTTCAGACGTGAAACTCGTTAGCATTACATTCGTTATAGATGGTGTCTGTGCGGCGATTGCCCCAGGAGAAAAAGGACACCTTGAAATACCATTCGACTGCACTATCCAACGGGTTACTATGGAGGCAGACCAAACGGGCTCGGTGGTTGTGGACATCTGGAAGGATATCTATGCCAACTTCCCACCGACTAATGCCGATTCAATAACCTCAGCAACACCGCCAACAATTACCGCAGCACAGAAGTCTCAGGATGCCGCATTAACAAACTGGACAACCAGCATAAGTGCGGGGGATATCCTAGCGTACAATGTGGACTCATGTTCTAACATCACGAGGGTGACGGTATCCTTGAAGGCAATAAAGACATAATGAACACCAAACTAAAAGCATTACTAGCAATACTGCTAATAGTAGGATTTCTTCTGATACCAATCCCCGGGGATGCCGATTGTGGCGATTGGCTTGAAGGCTATACCTATAGAAAGCTAATCCCAATAACAGGACAAGTTGGTGCTGGTACTGATTATCAAGTTCCACTGACGGTGCATAGTGGTAGTAAATGGACAAGCCCTACAAGTTTTGATGACCCTGATTCTGCATGGAATACCGAAACTTTAATTTATGATGGCAATACCACTACTTCTGGATATACCTTTACCCATGACCATTATCTTGAATTGATTTTAGATAGTGCTATTGATACAGATACAGTCAGGATATACGGGCAGATAGTAGACCTAACACCTCCTGGAGCTTACTACGATATAGAGGTTGACATAGACCTTTTTTATGGTGCTGATTGGCACAATATCTTCTCTGGCACAATCGCTAAGAATACATGGGTGGAGAAGACAAACCCAGCAGGGATTAAGTCTGTAACAAAGGCACGGATTAAATCAAATAATGCCAGTTATATCACACGCATTTATGAGTTTGAATTTTTTGAGGCTAGTAAGGTAGGGTTGTGGGATTACTGCACAGACTTCCCTAACGACATCCGCTTCACAGATGATGGCGGGGAAACAGAATTAGACCATTGGTGTGAGGACTTAACCGCTGACCCTGCTAAGTTCTGGATAGAGGTTGCTGACGATTTAGACAGTAATCAGGATATTTATATCTACTTCGGAAAGTCAAGAGCTAGCACAGCAAGTAATGGAGTTAATACCTTCCTACTCTTTGACGATTTTGATGATGAAACCTTTGATGCAGCAAAATGGGCGAGGTCGGATGTGAGTGTTGTAGAATCTGGTGGATATATTGAGCTCCAAACAGGAGCTAATCGTTGGCTAAAGTCACAAGATGATATGCTGGCGAGCATAGCGGTTGAGGGAAAAGCTTATTCACATGATACTACTTACTATGCCTCAGCACAGATAGAAGCTGGATGCACAGGGAATCCAGCCCATGTATCTTATAGTAATCTCTATTGTATGCCAATTCATGCAAGCAATGGGAGAGAGCGACTTTATGATAATGGAGTTTTGCGGACAGAGCGAACTGGGTTAGGGTTGCATAATGAAGAGTGGCTTTCATTCTCCCTTAAGGTTAATGGAACAACCATTAAAGGTTGGTATATCTCAGAGAGCAATGAAATTAGTGGCACGCTCGGTAGTTCAAATCCTTCTGACCCATTTGGTTTCTTTTGCTACGGTAGCTTGGGTGGTATCTATACTCGCTATGATGACATTAGGGTTAGAAAGTATATAGACCCAGAGCCAAGCGTAGGAACACCAGGGGCGTTGGAGTTCAGAAATATATCACACGGCTACATTATGGGATAAGATGAAAAGGCTTATAGCTATTGTTTTACTCGGGCTTTTGGTGGTAATGCCAAGTTATACTCTAGCGACAGAATACCACACGCCCGGGGAGAACGGCACAATATACGCCCATGTCCTTTACGCCAACGGCACACCTGCCAACAACGCCACGCTTAACCTGACCTTGTGGAGGCCAAACGGAACAAAAGAGTTGGATAGCGTTGGTATGAGCCACATCGCAGGCAGCAATGGTATGTATTTGTACAACTTTACTACACCTAATACAGTCGGAGTTTATGCGGTTGATATAGTATCCACTAATCCTACAGGCTACGGGACTGACGAAGTTCATGTGTCAACAATAAATCTGACCTGCTCTAATGTCACCTGTAATATATCAGGTGCTGCCATCTGGAACACAACCGCCACGGGATATACTGACGAAAGTACATTTGGCGGGCTAATAAATAACTTTCTTGGAGGAGGCAATATGGGACTGATCGGAATGGTCGGCTTGCTTGCGTTGCTGGTGATAGTGGGCTTCTGGAGGAAGAACCAGGCCATAATGTGGATAGCAGCCCTTACTTCGATAGGGTTTGCCTTCTGGCAGAGGTCACTGACACCGGGCTGGGGCACTTGGGACCTGCACGAAATACTATTCTATATCGGCTTTTTGCTGACAATAGTGTGCATCGTGGAGGCGGTTATGATCTACCGCGAAACCCAGCCAGTAAGGGAAAGGGGAGTAACCGTGAGGCTAACACCTGAAGAGAGGCATCAACAGGTGATGGCTAATGTACGTAGCAAGGCCAGCGGATTCAAGAGACAATGAGTTTAGCAACCAACCTGCAATCTAGGTTCAAGGGGCTACAGGATGCCAGGCGAGCTGAACTAAAGAGGGCTATCCTTAATCTCCTGGAGAAGGGCAAATACAGCCGGTTGTTGGATCTCGGTTGTAGCAACGGTGACTTTACCGTGGAGTTGGGCAATAGAATAAATACCCCCTTATTGTACGGGATAGAGATAGTGGAAGAATCTGTCAATCAGGCCAGGCAGCAGGGCATAAATGTTTATCGTAGCGACCTGAATACACCTTTTCCTTTCGGTGATGAAAGCATAGACGTGGTACACGCCAAAGAAATGCTGGAGCATCTTCATCATACTGGCCTTTTTCTCAAGGAAATATACCGGGTGTTGGTACACTGGGGGTACACCATAATCACAGTACCCAACCTGGCGGCGTGGCATAATATCTTTTGTTTATTGTGGGGCTGGCAGCCTTTCCCGACAAACATGAGCGATGAGATTGTGCTGGGCAACCCGTTAAGCTACAACTACAAGATAAACCCGGCAAATGGTAGCTTTCCTTTGCATTTCAGAATCCCCACCTATCGCGCCTTGAAGGAACTGCTGGAATATCACAGTTTCAAAGTGGAGAGAATGATAGGGGTAGGCTACTATCCATTCTGGGGCGCAGCAAGCCGTCCTATGGCATATCTTGATCCCCGGCATTCAGCCTATTTGGTAATAAAAGGAAGGAAGCAGTAGTGATAGATACAGTCAAAACACTGATAACGGATATACGGTTAAAACGGATAATACGGATAAAACGGTTAATATGGTTAGAACGGTGGCAACGGCTTTTTGCCATAACCACCGTATCCACCGTCTCACCATGCGGTTACGCACCATAACAATGAAACACCTGAAACCCTGGTAGTGGTAGCAAGGAAGGAATGTTAGAGAAGGTAAAAGCTGACCTCAAAAAGAACTGGGTATCATGGCTGGGGCTTGCCGGGCTGATAGTAATTTTCGGTGTCTACCTTCTGCGCAATCCACAGCAGCTTTTAATGGTAATCTTTTTTTGGGTGCTGGTAATTTGGGGGATGGCAATAGAAGCAGGGTATGAAAAACAGAAGGAGACGAATGAACAACACAGATAAAGTAGATTCATGGTCGTGGTATCGTGTTTGGCTGACATTGTGCTGGCTATTCGGGATACAGCACCACTTGTACTATGAGAAGGAGCCACAAATAGGGGAAGTGGATATCGCCATGCAGCGGTTGGCGATAATCTTTAGCAGGGGCAGGTTTACCTGGGGCAAGACCGCATTAAGCGAGTGCCGGTGCAAGGTTTGTAGCAGGAAGTTCTGGACCTTGACCAGGGATAGCCAAGTATGCAGACGGTACGGGTGCTATATGAAGTTCCATCTTCACCCTGAGCGATACACTTTACGGAGAGCGAGGGCGAGATAATGGAAGTAAGAGGCACGATTCATTCAATAAGACAGTGGGAGAAGCTGTTTATCCAGAATATACCCTATGAATTGACACATGACGGTCATTTTGAGCTCAGCGGTTTTGATCCCAGCAAGAGTGCCAGCAAAGTACTGGCACTGAGCGAGGTCTACACCAAGAAGTACAAGCTGTTCCCTCATGGAAGGAAGGAATTGTGGGAAGAACGCGCCCGGGTAACTTTTTGGTATGATGAGAAGCGAGGCATTGCTGCAATGAGGATGAGCGACCGGGCTATGTACATCCTGGGTATAGAGATAAAAGCCCAGTTTGCCGTGGTGAAGATAAAACAAAGAGAGTCGCAGCTCGGCAATGGGCTAGAGGTAAGGTCGAGTAAGGACTTGTAACTTGGTAAAGGAATAAGCAATGTTTGGGCGAATAAAAAAGGGCGAATATGTAATAGGCATGAGGGCAGTACATATAAGTGGCCGGGTTTTCCGTTTTAGCCCAGCCCCGACTCAGCCCCAACTTCCAGGAGTATAAGCTATGGAATGCGCTGAAATTATTGAGAGAACTATTGAGAATCTAAGGCTCGAGTTCAAATGCTTACCCTCCGAGAGACGCATGCACATAATCACGCCATACCTGTATCCCGATAATGACCTGATCGAGATATTTGTTGAAGAGATCAGCCCAAACCGGGTTCGAGTTACCGATTTGGGAGAGACACTGCGCCATCTTGAGTCCCTCGGGGTAGATGTTCTAGCTTCGAGTAAGCGACGGTTTCTCCTAGAGCAAATAACTCAAAGGATTCATGTGGATATCCAGCGCGGAAAACTAGAAAGGGAGGGTTCAGTAGAAGATATAGGATCCTTGCTTATGGATGTAGTAGCAGCCGTTCAAGGTGTGGCTGACCTGATATATACATCAAAAATGCTGGGCGATTAACTAAGGATAGGCTTATTAAGACAGCCAGTTACCTTTAATCTTATCCGGTGCCGGCAGATGGTAATGGAGATGTAGATGGGCAAACAGGGGCGTAGAGTCACCTTTGTGATTCATCCAAAGGGCAAGAAGCCTAAAAGAGTCTCATTTATTAGCCGGCGGCATATCGCAAACGGCAAGAAAGTCTAGGAGGTTCTATGAAGGAAAAAGAATTGGAGCATAAGGATTGGCTCACGCGCCTACTAACCAAAATGGCATATAACAAAGGTCTATATGTAGTCTGTGCAATTATGATTTGGGGTATGTGGTATCTAATGGGGGTGTGTAGCTATATTGCAGTAGTAGACTTGATTGCCAATGAATGGGTTAGAACTGGTATTGCTTTAGCCATAGTAGGGTCATCCTTTGCTATTCTCTATCTGGTTGGGATAGCTATACCCACTCTCCTATGGGATAAAAACCTCTGGAGTAAAAAATAGACAAATATCTAGGGATAGTGGTATAGTAATAGTGAGGACAAAAGTCCAGGGGGCTACTTTGGGTAACTGGGCGGTGATTGCCAGCTGGCTCTCCTAGGTTAAGAGTTTAGCCCAGCCGGTAGCCCAGATGAAACTGGCAAAGAGTAGCCCCACCTTTCTATCTAATACCAAATCTTGCCTTAGAAAACGCCTCAGACAGCCCTTTTATCCCCTTCCACTACATCTAGGTAGCCTAGTACCGTTTTGACCCCATCTTTGTATGCCGATTTGGTAGTATTATGTTAGCCACCCTACATACTAGACATAACGCAATTCCACAACATACAGTAATCTCATCGAAGAGACCAAGGCTAGAACAGGGGAAGGGAGTAGTAGATGTGGTAGGGGGCG
>Ga0307432_1001951_pt1 | contig 11736 bp, 7 predicted proteins | sample SalMarWE160150MG_FD_202158 | JGI IMG/M metagenome (GOLD analysis project Ga0307432, IMG submission 202158) | Salt marsh sediment microbial communities from the Plum Island Ecosystem LTER, Massachusetts, United States - WE1603-150 | ecosystem: Environmental > Aquatic > Marine > Intertidal zone >...
TATTTTCCCTGATTCAAAAAGAGCTTCACAGACTAAAAGCTCTATTTTTAACCAAGTTCTATATTTGTTTTCCTCTTCCCAGATATTTTTCATAGCCGGGAGGGAATATCTATCAATCATTGTTGTCACCTCTTAATTAATTCTCCAATTTGCCAATTGACCAATTAAACTAGTTAGCTGGTTAGCTAGTTAATTGGTTAATTGGTTTAAGACTAAAGTTTACAGTTATCGTTGATCGACCAGTCTACCGGTCTCCCGGTCTGCCAGTCAATTTAGTTAACTGGTTTAATATTAATTCATTAACTAAGCAGGTAAACAAGTAACCACCTAACCAAGTAACTATTTAACCAATTAACTTTAATCATTTACTTAAATATTTTTTCTCGAAAAATTGTTTGACTTCTTTTTGGACCTACAGATATTATAACTACTTTTATTCTGACTAATTCTTCTATTTGGTGAATATATGCTTTTAATTGCTGTGGAAGTTCTTCGTATTTAGTTATCTGAGAAATATCTCCTTTCCATCCTTCCATCTCTTCATATACCGGAATACAGTTCTCTAAGATCTCTAAATTAACCGGAAACTCTTTTATTATTTCTCCATTATATTTATAAGAAGTGCATATTTTAATCTTGTCAAAATCACTTAGGATATCTATCTTAGTTAAAACCATGCTATCCATCCCATTAATTCTGACTGCATAGTTTACTAATACCGCATCGAACCAACCACATCTTCTAGGCCTCCCGGTAGTTGCTCCAAATTCTCCTCCTTTTTGACGGGTATATTCTTCCAATTCCCCTTGCATTTCCGTTGGGAAAGGACCTCTCCCTACTCGGGTAGTGTAGGCTTTGGTTATTCCCATAACTCTGTCTATCTTAGTAGGACCTACGCCTGTTCCAATGCAAGCCCCGCCGGCTATTGGATTAGAGGAAGTTACATAAGGGAAAGTACCATGATCAATATCTAATAGAGTTCCCTGAGCACCTTCAAATAATATTTCTTTATCTTCATTAATAGCCTGATTCAGGTATAGGGAAACATCCATCACATATTTTTTTAACAATTGACCATATTCCCTATATTCTTTTAAAATATCTTTCTTTTCCTGATTAGATATTTTAAGCCCGTATAATTTTTCAAAAATATTATTTTTTTCGTTTAAATTAGTCTCTAATTTTTTTGATAAAGATTTTCCATCTATCATATCAATCATTCTTATCCCGGTACGAGCAATTTTATCTACGTAGGCTGGCCCAATACCCCTTTTAGTTGTACCTATTTTATCTTTCCCTCTTTTCATTTCTTTTATCTCATCCAAGGTTTTATGATAAGGTAAGACAACATGTACTTTAAAATCTATAAATAAATTATCATCGATTTCTATGTTTTTATTCTTTAAATTTTCTATTTCCTGCAATAAAGATTGAGGATCTATCACCACTCCGTTACCGATAAGACATTTTACCCCTTTATGCAAGATACCAGAAGGTATAAGGTGAAAAATAAATTGATTATCTCCTTTTACTACCGTATGACCCGCATTACAACCCCCCTGATATCTAACAATAATGTCTGCTTCCTCGGAAAGCAAATCAGTTATTTTACCTTTTCCTTCGTCTCCCCATTGAGAACCAACTACTACTAATGTAGACATAAAAATACTAGCTATCCTTTCGATATTTTGTTATTTAAGAATTCAGGAGCCAGTAGACAGGAGTCAGAAAAATATAAAATAACTTAACAAGATAATATAACCTTATATTCTGAATACTGGATTCTGTCTTCTGGCTTCTATTTCTTAACCAGCTAACCAAGTAACTAACTAACCAACTAACTAATTCTTAGCGAGATACGATTCACTAGATACGAGATACGAATGTCATTCCCATTCGATCGTTGCTGGTGGTTTTGAACTTATATCATAAACTACTCGATTAATACCTTTAACTTCGTTAATAATTCTACTGGATATCTCACCTAATATTGCATATGGTATTTTAACCCAATTAGCGGTCATGCCATCATTGCTGGTTACAGTCCTTAAAGCAAGAACAAAATCATAGGTTCGAATATCTCCCATCACACCTACAGTCTTTATCGGGAGCAAAATACCAAAAGACTGCCAGACCTTTTTATATAAACCATTCTTTTTTATTTCCTGCTTAATTACCTCATCTGCTTCTCTTAAAATATCTAATTTTTCTTTATCAACTGTACCAATTATTCTTATAGATAATCCCGGCCCAGGGAAGGGTTGTCTCCAGATTACCTCTTCAGGAAATTTTAGCTCTTTCGCTACTTTTCTCACTTCATCCTTGAACAGATATTTTAAAGGTTCCAGAACTTTTAGTTCCATTTCTTCAGGCAATCCACCTACATTATGGTGAGACTTAATTTTTGAAGAAGGACCTTTTAAAGAAATACTTTCTATCACATCGGGATAGAGAGTTCCTTGTAATAAATATTCTACCTTACCTATGTCTTTAGCTTTCTCCTCAAATACTCGGATAAATTCTTCACCAACAATCTTTCTCTTTGCCTCGGGCTCGCTTACACTTTTTAGTCTCTTTAAAAATCTCTCAGAGGCATCAACATAGATTAAATCTATTTTAAAATTGACTTTAAATCTTTCCTGTACTTCTTCTGTTTCTCCCTTTCTTAATAGGCCATTATTAATAAAGATACAGTGTAGCTGATCGCCAATAGCCTTGTGGGTCAGTACTGCTGCCACCAATGAATCTATCCCCCCGCTTACTCCAGCTACTACCATACTTTTACCTACTTTTTCTTTAATCTCCTTTACAGATTGTTCGATGAATGACTCCAGATTCCAACTAGGCTTGCACTGGCATATCTTATAAAGAAAATTCCCAAATATTTTTTTTCCTAAAGGAGTATGGGTAACTTCAGGATGAAATTGGATTCCATAAATGTTCTTCTCTCTATTTACCATGGCGGCAACTTTGGTATTTTCGCTATGGGCGATAGCTTTAAAATTTAGAGGAAGATCTTCTATCAAATCCTGATGACTCATCCAACAGACGGTTTCTTTAGGAAATCCATAAAAAATATACTCTTGATTATCCAAAATAATATTAACACTACCATATTCTGCCTGAGATGTTTTTACCACTTTCCCTCCTGAAAATTGGGCTACCAGTTGGGCACCATAACAAATTCCTAATATAGGTATACCTAATTTAAATATCTTTTTATCACACACTGGCGCTTGAGCTTTATATACACTTGCTGGTCCCCCAGAGAGGATAATCCCTTTAGGTGGATACTGTTGCATTTTTTTTAAGTCAACACAATAAGGAAGTATTTCCGAATAAACCTTAGCTTCTCTTATTCGTCTGGCGATTAATTGGGTATATTGTGAACCAAAATCTAAAATTGCAATCCATTCTTTCTTTTTTTCTTTTTTCAAACAAATCCCTCCAGTTTATAATTTTCGATTTCATAATATATCCTGTAAAATTCTAACAATTTACTTTTAGCAATCCATTCATGATAATAATTATAACATATCTTTAATTTGTAACCATAGTAATTTAATATTTTTTAAATTTATTTTAAAAAAAAGAAGGGTTTTTTAAATTTATGTAGTATTATATTAATGTAAGTAGAAATATGTTTAAATTTTTTGATGCCAAATAACATATTCTCCAAATAGAATACAACAAACTGTATGAAGGTAGGGGGAGAAATCTTTTCTTCTTTGGAAAAGGGGCCGAAGGGGCAAGATGTGAAGTGCATTTAAACTCTCAGGCAAAAGGACCCTTACTGGACAGAACTCTGGAAAGTTTTTTAATAAACACCGAAGGGGCAATTTTCCATGCTGGAAAAAATCTCTCAGGTAACAAGACAGAGCGGTAATAATCTTTTAAGATTTCTGTTCTGTCTTTTTTTATTTTAAAATAAAATAGTAAAAAAACAAATCAAGGAGGAACCCAAATGAAATCTGATTTACAGATAGCTCAAGAAGCTAAACTGAAACCGATTACTGAAATTGCCAAATCGATCGGGATAAGGGAAGATGAATTAGACCTCTACGGAAAATATAAAGCCAAGGTCTCCCCCGATATTTTGAAAAGACTACAAGATAGACCTCAAGGTAAATACATTGTAGTAACTGCTATTACCCCTACCCCCTTAGGCGAAGGTAAGACAGTAACTTCTATCGGATTAGGCCAGGGTTTGGCTAAAATAGGTAAAAAAGTAGTTAACACCTTACGAGAACCCTCGATGGGTCCAGTCTTCGGGATTAAAGGAGGAGCAGCCGGAGGAGGGTATTCTCAAGTAGTTCCTATGGAAGACCTTAATCTTCACTTTACCGGAGATATCCATGCTGTTGGGGCAGCTAACAACTTGCTCTGTGCTATGTTAGATACTCACCTGCAGAAAAAAAACAAACTGGGGATAGATATCCATAATATCAATATTAACCGAGTGGTTGATATCTCTGATAGAGCTCTTCGCCATATTGTTATTGGTTTAGGAGGAAGAGTTAATGGCATCCCCCGGGAGACCGGTTATGATATCACGGTAGCCTCAGAAGTTATGGCCATCCTCTCTTTAGCTACCAATTTCTTTGACTTAAGAGAAAGATTAGGTAAAATGACTGTAGCTTATACCACTGATGGCAAACCCGTAACTGCCGAAGACCTAAAAGCTGCCGGAGCCATGACTGTTCTCTTAAAAGATGCCCTAAAACCTAACCTCATCCAGACTTTGGAACACGGACCCTGCCTGATGCACTGTGGTCCTTTTGCCAATATCGCCCATGGCAATAATTCAGTTTTAGCTGACCTGATTGCCTGCAAATTAGCTGATTATGTAGTGACCGAATCCGGCTTTGGTGCAGATATGGGCTTTGAGAAGATGTGTAATATAAAATGCCGCACCAGTGGCCTGAAAGTAGATGCAGCGGTAGTAGTATGTACCATAAGAGCCTTAAAGATGCACGGCGGTGCTATAAAAGTAGTTGCCGGGAAACCATTAGACCAAGAAACACTAGCCCGGGAAGATTTAGACTCTGTAGCCAAAGGGTGCGAAAATTTAGAGAAACAGATAGAAAATGTTACTATATTTGGAGTTCCTGCTGTAGTAGTAATTAATAGATTTACCACCGATACCCCAGCAGAGATAGAATTAGTTAAAGAGAAGGCTTTATCTGCCGGAGCAACTGCTGCAGTTACTCATGAAGTCTGGGCTAAAGGAGGAGAGGGAGGAATTGAATTAGCTGAAGCTGTAGTAGAGGCTACTAAAAAACCTACTAACTTTCATCATCTTTATTCCTTAGATTTATCTATCAAAGAAAAGATTGAGACTATTGCCACTAAGATCTATGGGGCAGAGGGAATTGATTATGCTCGCTTAGCAGAAAAAAAGATTAAATTATTTACCGAAGTAGGTTTCGATAAACTCCCCATGTGTATGGCTAAGACTCATCTTTCTTTATCTCATGAGCCTTTAGTTAAAGGCAGACCTCGTAATTTCCGTATACCCGTAAGAGATGTAAGAGCATCAGTAGGAGCAGGTTTCCTCTACCCTCTTTTGGGAACTATGATGACTATGCCAGGCTTACCTTCTGTTCCGGCATCTACTAAAGTAGATATTGATGAAAATGGGGATACAGTGGGACTGTTTTAGATTAATAAGGAGTTGATGTTTAAAGTAAATCAAAAAACATACTTTAACAATTTTAATTATAAAATAATTATAAAATAAAAAAATGAATGGAGGTAAAATACTAATGAGTAACAAAGTTATAGAGAATTTATATTATACCAAAAGTGACGAATGGTTAAAGGTAGAAGATAGTATCGGAACAATAGGAATTACTGATTATGCTCAGGATCAGTTAGGAGATATTGTTTATCTAGAAAAAATAGAAAAAAGGAAAAAATTAAAACAGGGTGAAAACCTTACCACCATCGAATCGGTAAAAGCAGTATCTGATGTGAAAATTCCGGTAACCGGTGAAGTAACCGAGGTAAACATAAAAGTTATTGAAGACGCTTCCATTATCAATAAAGAACCCTATGTTGAAGCTTGGATTGCTAAAATAAAGATAGAAAATAAGGATGAATTAAAAAATCTAATGAGTGCCCAAGAATACTCTGAATACAGAAAAGAATAGAGGTGTAATAAGTATGAGATATATCCCTACTACCAAAGAACAGAAAGAGGAGATGCTGAAAGAGATTGGGGTTTCTTCTTTCGAAGACTTAATTGAAAGTGTTCCACAAAGCCTTCAATTAAAAGAAAAATTAAATATTCCAGAGGCAATGTCAGAAAGCGAATTAGAAGATAAAATTTACCATATTGCTAAGAAGAACGCAGATTTTTACTCAATGAAACCTTTGTTAGGTGCCGGTTCCTACCGTCATTTTATCCCGGAAGCAGTAAAATTTCTTTTACAGAGAGAAGAGTTCTGGACCTGCTACACCCCTTATCAACCTGAATTGAGTCAAGGTACCTTGCAATCTATATTTGAATACCAGAGCTATATTTCCCGGCTTACCAAGATGGAGGTGATAATTCCCTCTATCTACGATGGTGCCTCAGCAACTGCCGAAGCAGCTTTAATGTCCCTAAGGTTAACTCATAAAAATAAAATTATTGTATCGAATTTACTTCATCCTCATTATAAAGAAACAGTCAAAACCTATTTAGCTCCTCATCAACCAAAAATTATCGATTTACCTTATAAAAATGGTTTGATTGACATAGAGAAATTAAAGACTCTACTTGATGAAAATGTAGCATCGGTAATTATTCAAAGTCCTAATTTCTTTGGTGGCATAGAAAATATGGTAGAAATTTCCGAAATAGTGCATTCTAAAAGTATACTGTTAATAAACGTAATTACCGAAAGTATGTCCTTGGGAATTTTAAAAGCTCCGGGAGAGATGGGGGCTGATATCGTGGCTGGTAATGCCCAATCCTTCGGAATGGATTTGAATTATGGTGGTCCTTACAATGCCTATTTAGCTACCAAAAAACAATATATCAGACAACTTCCCGGAAGAATTGTAGGAGAAACGGTAGATGTGGACGGAAAAAGAGTTTTTGTAATGACTATGCGAGCCCGGGAACAAGATATAAGGAGAGAAAAAGCAACTTCTAATATCTGCACTAATCACAATCTAAATGTTCTGGCTTCTAATGTTTATCTTTCTCTTATGGGCACTGAAGGTATTTATCAACTTTCTCTTCTAAATACTAAATCTGCCCATTATTTAGAAAACTTATTATTAAAATCCGAGAAATTTGAAAAAGTATTTAATTATCCTTTCTACAACGAATTTTTACTAAAAAGTAAAGAAGACATATCCACCATTAACAAAAAATTATTAGAAAATAATTTTATTCCTCCTCTTAAGATTTGTGAATTTTATCAGGCGGATAATCTAAGAAATGCTTTACTTTTTGCAGTAACTGAAACATTAAGTAGGGAAGATTTAAATAAAGCTGTTAAGATTCTTTCGAAATAAGGAGGAGAAAATATGAAATTAATATTTGAAAAAAGTATAAAAGGTAGAGATGGTTATTCACTGCCTCAAGATTTATTTGAGGAGATTAGAATTGAAAAATGTTTACCCGAATATGCTATTAGTAAAGATAAAAAATTACTTAGTGAAATATCGGAAGTAGATGTTGTTCGGCACTTCACCAAACTTTCTAAATTAAATTATGGTCTTGATGATGGTTTCTACCCTTTAGGTTCGTGTACCATGAAATATAATCCCAAAATTAATGAAAAATTAGCCTCATTAAGTAATTTTATCTATGCCCATCCTTTAGCTCCTGAAGAGACTGTACAAGGTTGTTTGGAGATTGCCTATGATTTAGATAAACTGCTCTGCGAAATAACCGGTATGGATGAATATACTATGGCCCCTGCTGCGGGAGCACACGGGGAACTAACCGGCATTCTCATTATGAGAAAATATTTTGTAGATCACGGGGACATCCGACATAAGATGCTAATTCCCGATTCCGCTCATGGTACTAATCCTGCTTCAGCCGCTATGGGTGGGTTTCAAGTAGTTGAAGTAAAATCAAATGAAAAAGGAACAGTTGACCTTGGAGAATTATCTGAATCGATGGACAAAGATACGGTCGGATTAATGTTAACCAATCCTAATACCGTAGGATTATTCGATGAAGGAATAGAAGAAATTGAAAAGATTATCCACGGTAAAGGTGGCCTGCTATATTATGATGGAGCTAACCTTAATGCCTCCCTGGGAATCAGCAGACCCGGAGATGCCGGTTTCGATGTAGTTCATCTTAATCTGCATAAAACTTTTTCTACTCCCCATGGAGGAGGTGGACCCGGTGCTGGAGTAATCGGAGTAAAGAAAGACCTTATTCCTTTCCTTCCCACTCCCAATGTTGCTTTTAATTCTGACCGAAAGAAATATTATTTCTCAGATATAGGAGAAAAAAGTATTGGCATGGTAAGGGCATTCTGGTCTAATTTCGCTGTATTACTTAAAACTTATGCCTGGATTCTTTCTATGGGACCTGATGGTCTTTACAATACCTCTGAAACGAGTATTATCAATGCCAATTATGTTTTAGCTAAAATAAAAAAATATTATACACCAGCTTATGACCGTTATTGTGGCCATGAATGTACGGTTACCGGAAGAGAGTACAAAAAATATGGGGTAAAAACCTTGGATATTGCCAAAAGAATAATGGACCATGGAATGCATCCACCCACCATTTATTTCCCTCATTTTGAACCTTATGCGGAAGAAACTTTAATGGTGGAACCACCAGAATCAGAAAGTAAAGAAACGCTGAATAAATTTATTGATATTATGATAAAAATCTCTGACGAAGCTAAGACAAATCCTGAATTATTGACTACCGCTCCTCATAATACTCCCATTAGAAGGACTAATGATGCCTTAGCTGTAAAGAGAGCAATTTTGACTTATGATGATGAATTAAAACTGAAAGATGAATTAAATTATCAAGAAAAGGATATTAATTTTTAACCAGGAGGTTTAAAAAATGGAAAAAGAAGAACTATTATTAACTCCTCTCCATGAGGAACATTTAAAATTAAAAGCACGGATGATACCGTTTGATGGTTTTGATATGCCGGTCCAGTACACGGGTATTATAGAAGAACATTTTACGGTAAGAGAAAAAATTGGCATCTTTGATGTATCTCATATGGGAGAGATTGAACTCAAAGGTAAAGATGCCCTTCCCTTCGCTGATTATCTGGTAACCAATTCGGTAATAAATTTAAAGGATGGAGATATAAAATATTCTCCTCTATGTTATCCTCACGGAGGTCAGGTCGATGATCTATTTGTCTATAAGGTACGCGACGATTTTGTACTCTTAGTAGTAAACGCTTCACCTAATTATTCGGTTAAAGATTATGATTGGATTATAAAAAATAAAGGTGATTTTGAAGTGAATATTGCCAATAAAAGCAAAGAATACGGAGAGGTAGCCGTTCAAGGTCCTGACTCTATAAAACTCTTAGGACCTTTGGTAAAGGCAGATATTTCTCCAAGTGAGTTAAAACGTTTCAAGTTTATTTTTGGTGAACTTTTTGGGAAGAAGATTCTTATCTCAAGAACTGGTTACACCGGAGAAGATGGTTTTGAAATTTATACCTTTAAAGCGGAAGACATTGTAGATATCTGGAAAAGTATTTTAAAAGAAGGAGAGAAATTTGGTATAAAACCATGTGGATTAGGAGCAAGAGATACAACTAGATTCGAAGTTTGTTACTGGTTGTACGGTAATGATATTGATGAAACTATAAATCCCTTAGAGAGCGGTCAAGGTTGGACGGTAAAATTTGACAAAGGAAACTTTATAGGAAAAGATGCTTTACTTAAAATAAAAGAAAAAGGGATTACCAGAAAATTAGTTGGACTTTATATTCCTCAAAGTGGTATCCCCAGAAATAAAATGGAAGTGAGAAAAGATGGCAAAAAAATCGGATATATTACCACAGGAAATTATTGTCCATCCCTAAAAAAAGTGTTTGCCTTGGCAATCATTGACCTTCCTTATACTGAAAAAGGTAGTAAAGTAGATATAGCCATCAGGAATAGAGAGGTTGAAGCAGAAGTTATAGGAACACCTTTTTTACCACCATTTAATAAAAGATAAGAAAAAACACTTAAATAAATGCATTTTTTTTCTCAAAAAAGAAGGATTTTAGTTTTTTTTATAGAATAGTTATATTATTAAAGAAAATATTAAAAATGATACCTGCTAAAATATTCTTAGAGAAAGTGAGGTGATTTTTATAAATATCAAAAAATTAATCTTAAAGGAGGTAACGATATAAAAAAATATTTATAACAACTTCAATTATTTTTTCATCATAATCGTTAAACACTTTTTTAATTCCGAAAAAATTTGAAAGGAGATTTATAATGACTGCCATAATGGATTTTTTAGACATAATTAATTCATTTGTTTGGGGACCACCCATGATGATAATGTTGGTAGGAATAGGAATATTCTTAACTATCAGATTAGGTTTCCCGCAATTTAAGCATACCAGTTATGCCTTGAAGCTTATATTTAAGGGTGCAGTAAAAAAAGATGGTTCTGCCAAGGAAGAAGGAGAAATTACTCCTTTCCAGGCCCTTACTTCAACCCTTGCTGCAACTATAGGAAATGGTAATATTGCCGGGGTAGCCACCGCAGTAGCTGCCGGAGGACCGGGGGCATTAGTCTGGATGTGGCTTACTGCTTTAGTTGGAATGTGTACCAAAATGTGTGAAGCCACTCTCGGTGTAAAATATAGAATAAAAGATAAAGACGGAGCACTTGCCGGTGGTTCGATGTATTTCATCAAAAAGGGACTAGGTCAAGCATGGTTAGGTTGGCTCTTTGCCTTTTTCGGTGCAATCTGTGCTTTTGGAATCGGAGATATGGTCCAAACTAACTCTCAAGCTCTGGTATTGAAGAGTGTATTTAATATACCAGTTTTAGTTACAGGTATTGTAATGGCTTTTTTAGCCTGGATAGTTGTAGTAGGAGGAATCAAAAGAATCGGTGAAGTAACCGAAAAATTGGTCCCCATCATGGCTATTTTTTACATTGTAGGAGCATTGATTATAATAATCTCTAAAATTAATATGCTTCCCTGGGCAATTGGAGAAATATTTAGATCTGCCTTTACCGGAAGGGCTGCTATTGGTGGATTTGCCGGGGCTACTGTAGCTCAAGCTATGAGATTCGGTGTAGCAAGAGGAATATTCTCCAATGAAGCTGGTTTAGGTAGTGCAAGTATGGCTCATGCTGTTGCCAAGACCCCTCATCCAGCACGTCAAGGAACTATTGCTATGGTCGGAGTTATGATTGATACTTTAATTATTTGCTCTATGACCGGTATTGTTATTGTTATGACTGGATCTTTGGAAACAGGCCTTACCAGTACTGCCCTTACCGCTCATGCATTTACTTCTGTTTTAGGAAGATTAGGTGGACCTATTGTAGCCATTGGTTCTCTTTTGTTTGGTTATTCTACTCTTATTACCTGGTGTTACTATGGTCAACAATGTGCTCGTTTCATCGTCGGTCCTAGCATAGTTAAACCTTATGCCTGGCTCTTTGTTATTTTAGCCTTCGCTGGCGCTTTAGTAGAAGTACCCTTTGTCTGGCTACTCACTGATACTCTTAATGGAGCAATGGCTATTCCTAACTTAATAGGATTACTCTTCTTA
>Ga0307432_1001952_pt1 | contig 11734 bp, 9 predicted proteins | sample SalMarWE160150MG_FD_202158 | JGI IMG/M metagenome (GOLD analysis project Ga0307432, IMG submission 202158) | Salt marsh sediment microbial communities from the Plum Island Ecosystem LTER, Massachusetts, United States - WE1603-150 | ecosystem: Environmental > Aquatic > Marine > Intertidal zone >...
ACTAAGAAAAATATTGAGTTTAATTTAGTGCACTTTTGATTCTTAAATAGTGCACTTTTGAAATTTAACTAACAATATTGTGAAATGATTTGACATTTATTAACAATTAAGTCTATGTTATCCCGTTTTTCTAGCTATTAAATTTTATCTCAATTTCTAAAAATATATTTTCTTTAATGGATAGAGTATAAATGCTTTGGATTTTCTATGAGAATAGTATTAATTTGCGATTTGCTAATTCCTTTATTAAGCATCAATGGTAAAATTGTATCTAAAATATGACTATATCCTCCTCCGCCGTAGGCTCTTAACATTATTTTTTCACAAACATCTTGTGAGATAAGAATCTGCGATAAGAATCCGTCCTCGATAAGTTCGATTATTTGGTTAATTCGGAAAGTATCATTAATTACATCATAGTCGCTCAACTGTCTCGGGAAATAACCATCAGTACCAAACATATCATATTCTAAATAACAACCTTTTTCAGCAAGTTCACGACGCTCTTTCCTAGCATAGATGGGAAATGTTCTTGTCATATGACTAATAGCAACATATTTAAGATCTACCCCTACTTCCTCCATAATTTTTATATATTCAAAAGGAGCATCTTGGTTCCCAGCTGGATGAATATTAATCGCCATACCAGTTTCCTGTTGAGCAATACATGCTGCTTGAAGAACTTTCTTTTCATCTTTTATAATCGGCCAAGACATTCCTATCTCACCAATCACTCCAGCTTTTATCTTTTTTTCACCTATACCAACTTTTATATCCTTAATAAATTCAGTAGCTATATCTTCTACTTTTTTTAAATGCATCTGCATTTCGGGAGTATAAGACTTAGCAAGATAGAATGAAGTACCCATAATAATATTTAGATTAGTTTTTTTAGCAATATTCAACAAACCTTCAGGATTTCGACCAATATTATTGCATGTCATATCAACAATTGAGCTTCCCCCGGCTTTCTTAAATTCCAAAACTTCTTTTAATGCTAAATTTTCATTACTCAATATCAGATTATCAATACAGGAGTTTTTATGATGTCTCGCATACCAAAGATTAGACAATTTTATTTTTTCGCGAGCTAGCTTTTTTTCTTTTAAATTTTTAGGCTCATCAATATAACTACTAACAATGTCAATAAATAAATGTTCATGTGGAAGAGTTATTTCAAGATTATTATTTTCGATAAGACCTGTTACTGTTTGAATTTTTCCTTTCAAATTATCCTTGTTCATTAACTTTCTCCTTTAATTTTTTTTTAATTTCAAAAAACTAAATGTTAAATTTCAACTTCATGATAACATCCTATTGATAAATTAAAAAAGTTTGTATTAATTTAATTCTTGATCGCTCACTCCTGATAGTAATTGTCCTTACTCCCTCGGATTCAAGTTTTTTTCAGTTTTGATTAATTTACCCAAACGTTCTTTATTTGCACTTTTTAAATCACACCACCAGTTTGTTGGCAGTCCGGGAGTGCTGAAAATTTATACCGGAAAACTATAAGTTGAGGCATTACCAACATTCCCAGGAATGAGTGGATATGTCGTGCTATTTAACATAATTCCGATAGCTTCTCCATAAAAAGATATTCACCTTTAATTAACATATTTTCGATTTTCTCCTTTCTTGATAAAAAAATATAAGATTGATTAGATCATTATTTCATTCTCATTAAATATCCTTTATCTGCATCTATTTCGATATAATCCCCCGTCTGGATCAAGTTAAATACTGACTCTTCAATATTTACCATAGGAAAGCTTCTATGGTACAATTCCTCAGCTATAATTGGCCCTAAAGCTAAGATGCTTTCAGTTTCAATGTTAATAATTGCAGCTGGATTCGTATTACCTCGTACCATTTCCATTATGACACCACATCCACTGCTAGAACCTGCTCCTCTGGGAAAGAAAAAAATCCTATTTTTAATGGATTGTCCATTTAACTCATGATGTACATCTTTTATAATTCCTGACGAAGGATCAATCCCTCCCCCTATTGGACACGTTCAGAACTTTTAAGGGGAATATGACAATAGAAAATATCAGATTAATAAGTTAATGTTTCACAATTAAAGTAATTTCTAAGAGTAAGGATTTTAAAATATTTATAAAAGTAATACCTTTCAACTAAAAGCCAAAGGACTTAATATTTTCTGGATCTGGCTAAGAAACTCATCTGATCCTATAGATTTTCAGCTAAAAGTACCGAATTATTGACTGGTACACCTTCCTTTTTTATCTAATTTAAAAGTAAAATATTCATTTTCTAAAAAAATGGGTCTCTATTTTTTAAAAACGTAACAGTTATATATTCAGACAGCTTTTTGGAATCCGTATTCGAGCAGTCTTTAATGGATTAACCGCTTGACTAACAATCACATCCGCCGAAAGACTAGCCAGCATATAAGCAGTGTTCCATGGAATTCGGTTCGTCCTCTCAAGAAACATTACTGCTTCATTGGTTGCTTTTTCTACTGCATGGTCCATTGTATCGGCACTTCCCACAAAATAAAAGGAGTCACCCGTCTCTATCACCGGGATCTTCCAATCGTACTCTGTACAGATATCGATAGTCAGCTCAACTTCAGCCCTGCACTCAACTCCGGTTCCGCAGACTTCTCCATTTCCCATAGTTGCGTGGATATCTCCAATAGCAAAGTAGGCACCATTGACAAAAACAGGAAGGTAAATATAGTTACCGGGACTGACATCCAGCGTATCCATGTTTCCGCCATGATCTCCAGGAGTGCTATTTGGCACCTCGCCCTCTGCGGGTGCTACACCTATCACCCCGATCATCGGCCGACGCGGAAGTTTTTGGCCTGCGAACATAATAGCGTCACTTTCGATCGGTATTATTTCAACTTGAGAATTCTTTACCTTATGGCCTAACACTCCCAAATCTTTTATAGCAACTGTCACTCCCTGTTTGTCTAACTCAATCTTTTTGATAAATACTTTCAATGTATCGCCGGGAGATGTTCCATTAATAAAAACTGGTCCTGATGCTGGATTGACCTTTGAGAAATCCACACATTCATCAAAAGAATCGGTTGCCTTAATCAGTTGGTGGCTAAAGCAATCCTCGGTTTCAATCCGTAGGGTCTCCCCCGGATTTACATATATAACCGGTTTGCTCGATGTGCCCATTGCGTAAATTATCTGGCGTCTCAGTATCCTTTTCATGCTTCATCCTTCTTTCCTCTGGTTTTTAGCCAAAGACTTTGTAAACTTTGTCCTGTGATTTCCTTTTTTCCAAGTAATCCCTCTGGTTTATATATTAAAACCAAAATTATCATTATTGCCATTAAAATCTGAATCAATCCTATGAGAGGAGGAACTTGAAAGCTAAAGATCTTGAATCCTTCCTGCACAGGTCGGGCAAGGTGCGTAAACATGGTAATGATTCCGGCTCCAAGAATGGCTCCCGAAATTGTTCCAAAACTTCCAATAACCAGCATTGCTATGATTTGAAAAACGAAAACAAGGTCAAATACATGCGGGTGCATAGACCCTATGTAGTGAACCCACAGTGGACCTGCTAATCCAACAATAAAACCACCGATGACAAACGCATATATCTTATAACGGACAATATCGATCCCCATAGTCGATGCCAGAGTCTGGTCCTTCCCAAGTGTGATTACCGCCCGTCCGAACTTTGAGTGGGTAAATCTCCACATAAAAAGAACAGTTAAAAACAAGATGCCGTATACCCACCAGACATTAGTGGTAAAGGGAATATTTCGTATTCCAAACGGCCCTTGTGTAAAAGAACGGGAATTTACGGCCAAATTCGCCATGACTATATTGATACCGATCGATGCAAGAATAAAATAGTGTCCTTTAAGCCGGAAGGCAGGCAGAACAAGCGTAATACTCACCAGTACGGCAGCAGTGGCTCCGAGCAGCAGTGCTAATGGAAATGGCAGCTGGGCTATTTCTAACCATTCTGGGAGTTTTAAGAAAGATGACTTATACTCAATGGGAAGTGTAAACAAGCTGGAGACATAAGCGGAAACCAGCATTATACCACCAAAACCTAAAGAGAAGATATTGGCATAGCCATTTGTTATAGTGACACCAAGGCAAATTATGGCATTAATCCCGAATAGGAGGAAGATGCCGAGATAAAAACCCCTTATATTTTTTTCAATTAGGGCAAGGCAGATAATAGCTGCAATAATAACTACTATATAACACACTCGGCTCTTTACTGTGCTTTTGAACTTCTTCATTCTTCCCAACCTCCCTCAAACTTAACATTAGGTCGGAATAGCCCTGTCGGCTTCAAGAAGAGTATCAAAAATAATAAAATCCATATGAACAAGGGACGGAGGGGTGAATAGATGGCCGGCAGTATGGCTACAAAAAGAATCTCACCTATCCCCACAATGAAACCGCCGATCATGGCTCCCGGGACATTTCCGATGCCCCCAAGAACAGCGGCAATGAAACCTGTAAGTCCGGGGTTGAATCCCATGCTTGGATTCACAATCCCAAAACTCAAACCGTACTCAAGCCCGGAAATACCCGCTAACATCGAACCTATCATAAAGACAACTTTGATGATTCGAGTACTATTGACTCCCATGAAACTCGCAGTCCTCTTATCATATGAGACTGCCCTCATTGCTATACCGAGTTTAGAATACTTCACAAAGTAACTGATAATCAGCATGATCACGACTGTCGTTGCAAATATAAGTATATCTCGAAGCCCTATTACTATGCCTCCTACAAAGTATATTTTTTCGAAGAAGGCGGGGATAGGAAATGCCCGGCGTGTGTCCGTAAAAAACATCATGAACAAATACCTTATAAGGATTGAAGCAGCAAATGATATAATGAATATAGTTAGAACAGAACCTCCTCGCCGAATGCAGGGCCGGTAGATAAATCTTTCCAATAACAACCCTGAAATGGTAGACGTAATAATTGCCAGGAGTGCAGCTATGACCCAAGGGATGTTCAACACCGTGGCGAAAAGATAACATGAAAAAGCTCCTATCATAAAGATCTCGCCATGAGCAAAGTTGATGAGCCCCAGAATTCCGTAAATCATTGTGTAGCCAACTGCCAGTAAACCCAAGATGCTTCCATACGAAAGGGCATTCACCAGTTGCTGCAATATATATAATACCATCTTTCTTTGCCTTCCTTGTTCTTCGAATATTTCATCTGATTCCAAGATACGAATTCTTAACATACTCGCTCTCGCGCAGATCCTTACTCTCACCACTAAGTTTAATCTCTCCCTTTTCGAGGACATACGCTCTTTCCGCAAGTTCTAGAGCAAGGCTTACATTTTGCTCCACCAGGAGGATCGAGGTCCCAGAAGAATTTATCTGCTGGATTACCTTGAATATGCTTTCCACAAGTATCGGGGCTAGACCTAAAGAAGGTTCATCAAGCAAAAGAACACTAGGTTTTAACATGAAAGCTCTACCAATCGCAAGCATCTGTTGTTCTCCGCCACTTAGTGATCCAGCTATCTGGTTACAGCGTTCCTGTAAGCGAGGGAAAAGCTCGTAGATTCGGTTGAGATTAGACTTGAATTCTCTTCGATCCTTTATCAGGTAGCCCCCCATTTTTAGGTTCTCATAAACTGAAAGATTCGCAAATATGTCTCTTCCTTCGGGGCAATATGAAATACCGAGTGATACAATCTCGTACGATTCGAGAGCGTCAATTTTCTGGTTATTAAACTTAATTGTCCCTTCCCATGGCTTAATGATGCCGGTTATACACCTAAGACTGGTGGTCTTGCCCGCGCCATTAGCCCCTATTAAAGCAACTATTTCACCCTTTTCAAGGCTAATATTAACTTTTTTGAGAACCTGAGCTTTCTCGTAGCCCGTAGTAACATTCTCAATTGACAGTAACATTTAAACAACCCCCTATCATGCACTCCTTTTCTCTCCCAGGTAAACCCTTATTACTTCCTTATTTTTCTGTATTTCCTCTGGCGTACCAGTAGCGATAACCTGTCCCTGATTCATAACTACAATCCGCGAGCATATACTCATGATAACACGCATGTTATGTTCTATGACCACCATGGAAACACTTAGTCCATTTAATAGATAGCTGATGATTTCAACTATCTGTTCTGCTTCTTTCGGGTTCAGTCCTGCTGTGGGCTCATCGAGCAGTAAAACCATGGGGTCAAGGCACAAAGCTCTAGCAATCTCGATTCTCCTCTGTATTCCATACGGGAGATCTTCAACATGTTGGTCGGCGAACTCGGATACTTGGAGCATGCTGAGCGCATCATTGATCTTCCGATCCATTTCCATTTCCGTATTAATAAAAGAGGTGGTTTTCATTAGTGAACTCAAGAGGGAATACTTAATTTTTTGATGAAATGCCGGCCTTATATTTTCTCGTACCGTCATTCCTGATACAAGGCGGATGTTTTGGAATGTACGAGCAATGCCGCTGGCAGATATACGGTGAGGTGCCCATCCAGCTATGTTTTTCTCTCGAAAAAGAATCCGACCTGCATTCGGTCTTAGAATGCCAGTGATAAGGTTAAAGACGGTGGTTTTCCCTGCACCATTTGGTCCGATAAGCCCAAGCAACTCTCCCCGATGGAGTTCAAAGTCAAGACTAGAAACAGCTTTCAGCCCGCCAAATTGCTTTGTCAATTCATTTATTTGCATCAAAACTGGCATCTTTATCGACCTCCGGTTCTCAAAAATTACGGACGCAGGAAAGTTAATACTTCTCTCCCGCGTCCGTGTATCATACCGCAACAGCATATCATACTGCGGTTAGTTTTAAATTTCGCCCATCGCCTTAAGTACTGCTGGCAGATCAGCTGCAAACTCTTCAGGTTCCATATGAGTATAGTAGCGGAGCTCCCCATTCTTAATTACCTTAAATATAACAGGTTTATTCGGTACTCTCGGATAGATTGCGGTTTCGGGATCTGGATATGATATCGGTACAGTAGTGGTTTGAAAAACGGGCCACAGTTGAAGTGTATTGCGAATGGCCGTTCTCTTCTGGGCTAATGACATTGAATCCCAGGCCTCGTCTCCAACTATACCGATTATTACCTCGAGTGATTCAAGAACCAATCTCATAGAGTCATAACCGACCGCTACGAAACAACCTGGTTCTTTATTATACTTCGCTTTATAATCCAAAACGAATTGTTTCCCTTTTTCGGTAGTGGGAGAATCCCCGGCAAATTGCGTTGAAATGTAAGCACCCTCTACCGCCTGCCCTCCAACCTCAACTACACTAATATCGTCACCACCATCAGTGAGGAACAGAGGAACAGTAATTCCCAGGCTCCTCGCTTGTTTTGAATAAACTGGTGCATCCTGAGGTTCGGGAGGGAAAGTCACAAACGCGTCGATTTTGTCTTGGACACCTCTGATCCGGGTAAGCTGAGCGGTGAAGGTCATATCCCCAGTCATGTAGGATTCTGCCTGTACTATTGCCGATGGATCATTAGTATAGTACTTGAAAGCCTCACTGAAGGCTTCAGAGAGATAGGTACTGTAGGCACTAGCAGAATCATAAAGAATCGCGACCTTTTTCCACCCTAGTTCTTCAAAGCAGAACTTGGCTGCAGCTGTTCCCTGGAAGTGGTCACCGTAAGCAGGCATGAAAATGTACTCGCCGATCTCTGGTTGAGTAGGAGTAGTAGCCGGACCAGTCAAGAAAATAGTACCGTTCGCTTGAAATACCGGCCCGGAAGCGGATGTTAGTGAGTCATCCTCGCTACCAACTGCAGCTAATACCTTTCGTTCCTCGGCAAGCCGTTTCGCCGCTCCCGATATCACGTCCAGTTCGCTCTGACCATCTATATTGATGTATTCAACTTTACGGCCGAAGATGCCACCCGCTTTATTTACCAAATCCACAGCTAACTGAGATCCACGGTAACATGCTTGACCGATTGGTCCTCCGAACCCAACCTGATCCCAAATAGAACCTACCAGTAATGGTTCTTTTTCCTGAGCAAATGCCACACCAAGTGTTCCGAAACATAAAAGCAGTGCGAGAATTACAGTAAACGTTTTGAAATTCCATATTCTCATGGATAAATACCTCCTTTTACTATTTTATTTAAAATCCTTTTCTATATTGGATTTTACCGTTTAAATTAAAGTAACTAACACCTCCTTTCATTTTGTGTATGCTTATTGAGTATTTCAACATCTATATAAAAATTCCTTCTTTTGAAGTTTTAATATTTCTGAAGTATAAAGTTTGATCAAGTGTGCGTACCTACAAGCTCATCATATGTCACCGTATTCGTTGAAACACAGACAACAAGCAAGTGGTCAAACAGCTAACTCTTGAACTTCCTGCGATTAAAACGGTAGCAATATTCCCCCCGAACAAGACTTTAAATGTTTTCTCCCCAAACCATGGTAAGTACCACCAATGAATGATTTAGCATTTGAGATAATAGTATGTTACCATTTTAGATGACCTAGGTTATCTTTATGGTTGAACTCCTCTGGTAAATGAATGTAGCCTTATCCAAAAATATAATTACCAATGAATTCATTCTACTACCGGAGAAATACCTTATATTAGATTTCAAAGAGCGTTAAATGAAAATAAATCCTTATTTAGGGAATTTGCTGTAAGACCACCATATAAATCAATAAAAGTTGCTTTTTATTTAAGAGCAGATGGAATAGTAAATTCTTACCGTAAAGTCTCAGCAAATAATTTAGAATTAAGAGTATCTAAAGCACCACTACATGAAAGAATCCACAACTGCCTTTTTTAAAATAGTAAAAGCATGAATAAAATCAATGGATATACAATCTTTCCCAATTTTGAAATTTTGAAGACTTTCCTGGGTTTGTGCTCCCCATAATTTATTTTTGGGAGCCTTAATTTTGCTAAGCTATCTTTCTCAATTCTATAACCAATATATCTTTTTAATTTTACTTTATCGTCAAGTTCTTGTTAAGCAAGTAAAAGAAAGGTTTTTTTGATATTTTTTGGTTAGTCTTTTTTAGTGCAATTTCTTATCCACTCTCCACTTTTCCTTTAGGTCGAGTAGTGGTGTCGGGTCTCAATATTTTACATAACTAATTACTCAAAAAGAACTCTTTTTGTTATTATTATAAAAATCAGATAATGATAATTTTAAACTTCTTATGGTTATATAATACTACATAATTTCCAAAAATCCTTCTTTTTTTTAAAAATAATTTAAAAAAATAAAAAGCCCTTCAGCAAATGCCAAAGGGCTTGAAAGGTCTTGGCTCCCCCTATTGGAAACACTTAGAACTTTTAAGGGAGATATTGCAATAGAAAATATAAGATTAAATCAGTTGATTAACACTCCTATAAGTATTATTAATTCTATCTAAATGCTCATTGGCCTTTATTTATCAGTAGATATATTACCTACTATTATTCTAACCATTTATTATAAAAGCAGGTATAGCCATTTTAGGTTGACTTTTAAGACAGTACCTATTTATTATTAATTACTAGGAGGGAGAACAGGATGAAAAATCTAGAGAACGCAATAAATAATCTAGCTATCGTGATAAATGAGATGAAGAAGTAAAAGAGAACCAGGTTTACCTATAGAATAGGGCAGGCGAAAGCCTGCCCTTATATTTATATTACCTAAGCTGTCCTTTTTTATGGACCCCAAGAAGGCGAATACTCCCCAGCTGAATTATTTGTAAGTCTAGTCTGCTTAGAGCCATCTGCATTCATTACGTAGATCTCATCATTTCCATCACGATAAGATTCAAATGCAATCTTAGTTCCCTCTGGTGAAAAACAGGGCGCCCAATCCCCAGCTGGATTATTTGTAATGTTAGTCTGCTTAGAGCCATCTGCATTCATTACGTAGATCTCATCATTTCCATCACGATAAGATTCAAATGCAATCATAGTTCCATCTGGTGAAAAACAGGGCCACCTATCCCGAGCTGGATTATTTGTAATGTTAGTCTGCTTAGAGCCATCTGCATTCATTACGTAGATCTCAAAATCTCCATCACGATCAGATGCAAATGCAATCTTAGTTCCATCTGGTGAAAAACAGGGGTACCTATCCCAAGCTGGATTATTTGTAAGTCTAGTCTGGTTAGAGCCATCTGCCTTCATTACGTAGATCTCATCATTTCCATCACGCCAAGATGTAAATGCAATCTTAGTTCCATCTGGTGAAAAACAGGGCAACAAATCCCCAGCTGGATTATTTGTAATGTTAGTCTGGTTAGAGCCATCTGCCTTCATTACGTAGATCTCATCATTTCCATCACGATTAGATTGAAATGCAATCTTACCACCACCTTTCCCTTCACCCTTGCCTTGGGTGACTAAGGTACAACCAATTAATAGGGATACTGCTAAGGTAATTACGAGTAGCACGAACAATAATTTCTTCATCTTTTATCTCCTTTCAATTATTAGGAAAATATTATCTAATTGAGGAAAATTCAATCCTCTTTGAATTATTTTATACTAAAGAGTTTATTCAACTTATTATCTACATGTGACAGAGGATAGTTCTTTGGCTTAAAACCATTGCTGAAAAAATAGGACAAAGAACCGTCTCCTGCCATTATTTAATTGTCTAAAGCTATTGAGGTAGAAAATCTATTCTACCCGTTGCTTTAAGGGTTAATTTTTAGTTTCTTCTGGTACCTCCATAATTAAACCAGGAGTAAGGTCTTCACCGTCACCGATAAATTTTACCGGAATACATTATTTTCAAATTCAAGACTTTATATTTTTTAGTAAATAAAAAAGACAGAATAAAAAAATAAGGGCATTACTTTCTTACTCTGTCTTTCTACCTGAAAGATTCTTCCTAAGAAATTAGGAAATAATTCTTTTTAGCAAACTCTGTATAGGTTTTCCTAAAAATTAGGAATTGCCCCGTTTGTGCTTTCTATGATAAAGCTGGCCAGAGTTCTGTCCGGTAACAGTCCTTTGGCCTGAAAGTTTGGATACTCTTGGTATCTTGCCTCTTCGGCTCTTTTTCTTTTATGATGGAAAGAAAAGGTCTCTCCTGTTACCTTCATCCAGAAGAAGGTATTTGGTTTTATGTTGAGTGATGATAGAAGATTTATGGTTGGATGGTTAGTATAGTGATAAGAATGTTACTTAGTGGGTCTCTTGGGATAGAGAAAGAATGCTACTCTTAAGTTAAATCTTAGACAATATAGCTTTTTATTTTAGAATAATGCTATTATAGATATTCTGCTTGGATTAAAAATAGACTTCTTCAATTTATTTTTAATAGACTATCTTCATTATACTACAGTTCTATTTAAAAATCCTTCTTTTTCTGGAAAATAATTTATAAAAATAAATAAAGCCCTTCAGCAAAATACCAAAAGGGCTAGTTATTATCTGGTTACTCTTATTCTGAGCATATCTATAATATAGTATTATTTTAAAATAAAGTTAGTATTTGAAAGAACATTAAATCCTAAGGATTTCTTCGATAACATGGTAAGTATACAAGGGAATGGGGGAATATAGTAGTAAAAGAGAGTATATTAGGGAAAAGGAGGTTAAATGCGGTGATTTCCAGGAATCACGAAAAAACATCTTCAATTTAAGGGTATTTTAAGCGACGAATTTAAATCCACTGGTATGATTCATCGTATTTTTTAAATACGCCTCGTATACGCCAAATACGAAGCTTTCTCCAAAAACGCCGTAATCCTTATATAGTAACGGTCTCATTGATTTTTAGCAAAATCAAC
>Ga0307432_1001954_pt1 | contig 11717 bp, 9 predicted proteins | sample SalMarWE160150MG_FD_202158 | JGI IMG/M metagenome (GOLD analysis project Ga0307432, IMG submission 202158) | Salt marsh sediment microbial communities from the Plum Island Ecosystem LTER, Massachusetts, United States - WE1603-150 | ecosystem: Environmental > Aquatic > Marine > Intertidal zone >...
GCTGAACGATTGGGCATGCCCATGTATGGGGTTGTGGTACCGGGACACTTTTTTGTCCGATACGATGACGGGCATGTACGCCTCAATATTGAACCTACCGGCGGAGGTGGAAATCCTCCCGACCAACATTACATAGATAAATTCAAAGTCCCCCAGCAAGACAATGAAACTATGCACAGCATGGCTGGCGCCATTTACCTTAAGAATCTAAATAAAATCCAGACATTGGGCTGCTTCTTCAATAACTTAGGCAACAGCTACAACGATATAGGTAACACGGAAGTTGCGCTGCTCGTACTTGAAAGAGCGGTGCAGATAAATCCAACATTAGCTGAGTCTCGGGCCAATCTGGGTAATGTTTACCTGCACAAGGGACAGATAAAAGATGCAATATACGAATACCAGACGTCTCTGGCAATTAATCCCGCTGATGCCAAGACGCATAACAATCTTGGAAATGCGTACTTCAAACAGGAACGATTGCAAGATGCTATTTCTGAGTACACCCAATCACTCGAGCTGGACCCAAATTACGTGGATGCCTATCAGAACATAGCAATTGCTTACAGCAGACAGGAAAAGTTTGGACTCGCAATAATACAATTGAAGCATGCAATCGATTTGAAGCCTGAACAACCCAGCTTGTATAGCCAACTGGGCGAAGTTTATTACCTGATGGGAGACTACGGAGCAGCGGTATTCCAATATAAAAAAACTGTGAAGATGAAACAGGATTTTGCCGAGGCTCATTACGGCTTAGGTCTGTGCTACAACAAATTAGGTTTGGCAGACAACGAAATTCAAGCATATAAAAAAGCTTTAGCTATTAAGCCGGATATGTTGGCTGCTTTGCTAAACCTGGGCAACGCCTATTTTGGCAGGCAGGAATACAACGCAGCTATTGAGTATTATAAGAAAGCTACCATAATAGAGCCGGATGATGGATGGGCTCACTATAACCTTGCAGCAGCATACTCTAATAATGGCAATTACGAGCAAGCGGTGGCTGAATACATCAAGACACTCGAACTCGAGCCCAAAATGGGCATTGCGCATTATGGACTTGCCGTTGGATATTATAAGCTAAAAAATTATGAACTGGCCTGGAAGCATATAAGGTTTGCCCAAAAGCTGGGGGCAGAAGTTTCTAAAGACCTGCTCGCTGCCATAAAAAATAAACTGCGATAGATTAAAATAAGGCGGTAATCGCCTTGATCAAAAACGCTTTGCCTCCGTTCGCAAAGTCGATGTATCCTGTTTTATTTGTGAAAAGTTACTCGACTGCTTTATGCCTTTGCCGCCATTTTATCACCCACTGCTCAGCTTGTTTTGCTGTCTTGAGCTGCCCTTCCAACTGAGCTATATACATCTCTTCCGCTAACTGGCCCAGTGCGGGTCCCGGCACAGCACCTAACCGAATTAAATCATGGCCGTTGAGCAGTGGTTTCGGCCTTAAATCAATATCGCCAAGCGCCTTTATTCTTTTGCGAATGTTTACCAATGCAGAAATACTCGCTCGTTTGGCTTTCTGAATAGCCCTTTGCAGCTCATACAGGTCCCAGAAATACGGCTCAGCAAGGAGCTTCTTCAAATCAGCTAAAGACATCCGGTCATTGAGCAGCTTGTCCCTGCCGGTCAACAGGAATTTAATGTGTCTGTTCTGCCTCCTGCTCAGCTTCAGGACGTGACATTTTTCTATTGCAAATTTCGTCTCAAAGCCGGCAAAAAGCCCGTCTAAAGCCAGAGCAAAGTCAACTTTTTTGCGCATTTGGCTAAGGACATTGAATGCGAATGTTGCCGACTCTCCGCTAAAGCCAGGAAAAATCGCCTTAGCCAATCCGCTATCAACCAACAGGCACACTCCAGCAGAGCGATTGGGGTCAACGAGAATGCCTTCCAGCTCAGACGCTATGCGCTCACCACTTATTTTAGTTATTTTTTTAGCATTTCTACAAATCGCTGAGTAGGTCGTCGGCTCAATCGCAAAGCCAAGCTGGGTGGAAAACCGCACGGCCCGCAGCATTCGTAGGTAATCTTCGCTAAAACGCTCCTGAGGCTTGCCGATAGTCCGAACCACCTTCTGTTGCAGATCCACCTGGCCGTTGACATAGTCGATTACCATATTATCAATAGGGTCGTAAAACATTCCGTTGATGGTAAAGTCTCTTCGGCCGGCATCTTCTGCAGCACCGGCAAATTTCACATTGGCTGGGTGCCTGCCGTCGTAATATCCACTTTCAGTCCTAAATGTAGCCACTTCGACCTGCTGACCGTTTACCAAAACAATTACAACACCAAATTTTGCGCCGACTTTTATGGTGCGCTTAAACAGTCCTATTACGTCTTCCGGAAGAGCCGATGTCGCAACATCATAATCATTAGCCGAGCGAGTCAATAGCATGTCACGAACACAGCCGCCCGCTAACAAGGCCTCATATCCATAGCTGCGTAACCGCTTCACGATCTTTATAGCCGCCTGCTTATTAGTCATTCGCTTCCGCCCGCATAAAAGTTACAGCCATACTTCCCCACTGACGTCGTTCCATCATTTTGAATCTACCATATTGTTCCAGCAGAAAAGTACCACTGCCGGTCCTCACCACTACAATACCATTAGGTACTATTTGCCCATCCAGTATATCCAGCAGTCCACTCAGAGGCGAACCAGTTTGAACATTCTTTGTATCGGCATACGGCGGATCCACACAAACAAGGTCATACTTTGGCTGACCAGAATCAACCGGGGCACCAATCTTAAAGGCGTTAGCTCTTATAACCTTTGACTCTTTAATAAAGCCGGCCTTTTCAATGTTTCTATTCAGGGTTGCAATGATTTTCAAGTCTTGCTCAACAAAGATAACAAACTCTGCCCCCCTGCTCAATGCCTCAAGGCCCAGCGAACCGATGCCACAAAATAAATCGGCTACCATTTTACCTTCAGGCAGGTCGTAGCTGTAAAGCACGTCAAACAGCGACTCTTTAACCCTATCCGTTATCGGTCGAGAATCATACGTCTTAGGGCTGAATAGCTTCATACCTCTTCTTGAGCCAGCAATAATTCTCATCGCATACAATATATCGAAACAAGATATTTTAAGCGAGAAACTTTGTTAGGCTTAACTTTCGATACACCCGTATCGTCACATCTCAGAGCTGATCCGCCTCGGCGGACCGCCTCCCCTATAAAGAGAAGCTTAAAAGCAAAAACAAAAAGACTAACTAAGAGGTCATGTATTTTTCTATTGCTCGGCCTGCCTGTCCTGAGCCGGGTCGAAGGATTTGAGCTTTTCGTAAAACCGTTGCATCACATAAAAGGCCTTTTTCTTTTCGCCTTTGTCGGAAATTAGTCCTTTACGGTTCCAATAGTCCTGAATTTGAGGTAAAGGCCTTCTTGGAGACATAAAATCGGTCAAAATCCACGGTGAAGTTCCAGCCAAGAAAGGAATCTTTTCAAGCATTTTCATCTGCTTTTCGTAAAGATATTCCTGATACTCTTCAGACCATCGGGTATCCTTATCAGCGTGATATCCGCCAAGTGCCCCCCCGCCGAATTCGCTTATAATAACCGGCTTATTGTAAATTGTTTTCCACGTGTACAAATCACATCTGTCCGGCAGACCTTCGTACCAACCGATGTACTCATTGCAGCCGAGAACATCCACATACCGGCCGAACGGGTCATTTATTACCGGCTTATTTCCGCCTTCGTAACTCTTTTCCATCGCTGCAGTAATTAGACGTGTTGGGTCCAGGCTTTTTGCTCGTTCGACAAGTGCTCTGAGAAATTCATTTCGAGCATTACCTACCGGTGTTTCATTGGCCATTGACCAGAGAATGACAGAGGCTCTATTTTTGTCGCGGGTTATCATTTCTGTTAGCTGGCTGAGAGCATTTTTCAATGTGCTTTCATTTTCCCAAATGATTGTCCAGTACACAGGTATCTCAGACCATACAAGCATTCCAAGCCGATCGGCGGTTCTTGGCATATATTCGTTATGAGGATAATGAGCAAGGCGCACGAAGTTGCAGTTCATTTCCTTTGCCCAGCCAAGTAATGTTTCGGCATGTTCTTTTGAATATGCCCTTGCCTTACTTTTAGGGGCTTGTTCATGTATACAGACACCCCGCAAGAAAATGGGCTTGCCATTTAGCAAAATTTTTGAACCTTCGGTTTCTATACTTCGAAAACCAATAGAGTCGGAGAGGCTATCAGTTTGGGATTCTATAATTACGTCATAAAGCCTGGGATTTTCGGGCGACCATAGTTGCAGCTCAGCATCGAATTCAAACTCCACATATCCATCAGCATTGGTTTTAAACGTTTGCTTTACATCGGCCTTGGGAATTTCGACCGTTATCGTTTGGCTGGTTTGTTTTCCATCAAGCTGAATCCAGCCTGCGACTGTTTTCAGGGAACCCCCCTGGCTCGGCAGGCACGCCGTGGCCTGACGGCTTTTGAGTTGAATAAAGTATTCTCTTATGAAGGTCTCCGGGACCTCGATAAGCTCCACCCGGCGGGTCAGGCCGCCATAATTCCACCAGTCCGTATTTACGGTCGGAATACCTTCACGCAGGCGTTTATTGTCAACCTTAACTATAAGGAAGTTATCCTTTTCACGTACAAGCCTGGTTATCTCAAAATTGAATGGCGTAAAACCTCCCACGTGCTCGCCGAGCTTTTGGCCATTTAAGTACACTATAGAGTGGTAGTTAGCGGCTCCGAAATAGACGAAAACGCGTGTATTGGGCTTTATTTGATAATCAAAGGATTTCTTGTACCATATTGTGCCCTCATAAAAAAAGAGTCTGTCCTGCTGTGAGTTCCAGTCGCCGGGGACATTTAGAGAATCGGATTTGTCAAAGTCATATTCTATCAGTTCGGTTTTATTGCGAGGTTTGGTATTTTTAAAATAGCCATTTTTGCTCGGCATATAACGATAATCGTAATAGCCATTCTCGTAGGGATCAATAATCACCTGCCATTTACCGTTCAAACTAACGGTTGAGCGATGGTCAACGTTGATGATTAGATTCGGTGGCACGGCCATCTTGGCCGTGTCTTCACGGGCTTGAAGCCCGTGCCACATTAAATTAATAGCAAAAAAAAGAATCAGAACAAAACTTAACCTGCCCGCCGTACCATCCTTCGCAGGTGACTTCTCCTGCATTGGATACTCTGGGCAGGCGGGTTTAACAACCTGTGGTGAGCCTGCCGAATCAACCTTCATTTTAGCTCCTTCTTCTCACTTATATCACTTTAAAGTAAAAGTGCATGCATCTGCACGATGCATTGACGGAACCTATCAGCCGGAAGTGTTACCGTCCGCCACTTTGGGCTGCGAACCTTCATGAACGAGCGATAGTCATCCAGTCTAACACCCAAAAAAATATATTTTTTTTGCGCGAAATCATAAACCGCCCAGCCGTCAAAATCAACATCGATATTCTCCATCTCATACGCAAAGACAAAGACGGCTTGATGATTCAGCCCGAAGATTTCCTGCCACTTGGCCAGCCCTTCCACGTCCTCAGTTGTTACCCAGCATTCAAGACCTGTTAATTTGCTTATACTGGTCCCCTTAAATTTCCTTCCTTTTACTTCCGCAATTATTACCTTCCCATTGCCCGGATATAATAAAAAATCAAAGCTCTTGACTTTGCATCGTGCAAAAGTAGCTCTTTTGTGCTCGTCTATCGAAATGTACTGAATGTGATTATCAATCAACCAATTTTCAAAGGCCCGCTCGTACTGATTCTGTGGGAAAACCTTCATCGGCACTTATGACTCAAGCTCTGCAAAAAACCGATCATTTTCGATCAATTTCTGTTGGCCGGTTGACATATCCTTAACAATAAGCTGATTATTTTCGATCTCGGTGCCGATGATTACGCACCTTCTGGCGTTCTGATCCGAGGCTTCTTTGAGCTGTTTGCTTAGCTTGGCGCCTTTATAACTGAAACTGGCCGTCCACCCTGCTGACCGCAACCTCATCGTCAGTTTAACAGCAGCTTGCTTGTAAGCTTCATCTACACAGGCAACAAAATAATCCAACTTAGGTTTTGGCAACTGCTTTTCTAAAAGCCCTTTTTCCTCAAGCATTATCGCCAGGACGCAGTCGCCTATACCAAAGCCGGTCGCAGCTATAGCTGGTCCTCCGAATAGCTTTAACAAATTATCGTATCTGCCACCGCCACCGATAGCCCGAAGCTCGCTGGCCTTATCATAAATCTCAAATACAAGCCCCGTATAGTAGGCCAAGCCCCTAACGACACTAGGATCGAACCTGTAATAAGCGTTAATACCCATCTGATCCAAGTAACGCATCAATTCTAAATACTCATGGATAGCCTCTGAGTACCCAAACTTGTTCGTGATTTGCTGAACTTTCTCAAGTTCCATAAACTCCCGAAGCCTACTGGCCATTTCGGAGTTCGGAAGTAGGTCGTTGAGCATTTTTTCAAAGGTTTCTGGCGGTAGTTTATTCTTTTTGTCAAGCGCAGGGTACAACGAATCCCAACTCTGCTCGGGGACTCCAATATCTTCCAGTACTGCTTTTAATATCTTTCTGCTGGATATTTTTACCACGATATCATTGGGGCCCAGTCCTATGTCCCTAAGGTAATCAACCGCCGTGAAAATCACCTCAGCATCTGCCAGCACATCATCTACGCCGATTATATCAACATTCCACTGGAAGAATTCTCGTAGTCGGCCTTTCTGAGGACGTTCGGCCCGGAATAATCTGGGGACCGAAAACCACTTGATGGGTTTGGCCAGAGAGTTGATTCTCTGGTTGACCATTCTGGCCAGTGTCGGAGTGATTTCGGGCCGAAGCGCCAACTCTCTACCGCCGCGATCCGTTAGGCTGAAAAGCTGCTCGACAATTTCATCGCCGCTTTTTACCTGAAACATTTTCAAATATTCAAATATCGGCCCATCGTATTCTTCAAAGCCGTTGCGAATAGATACTCTCTTCCAGCCGTCAATTATCCAGTTTCTCACGGCCATGTCCGCTGGATAAAAGTCCCTTGTCCCTTTTACCGGCTGTATCTTCATCTGGACCTCTTTTTCCTTTTTTTTCTTGGTTTTGGCTTTTCTATAGCATTATTATCAAATTTTACCTTCATATACTCCAGCATTTGTTTATCGTCTGTAAAGTGCATCTCGTAATCATATTCTCCCTCGACAAAGTCGCAGTCGCTGTGCCGATATTGTCTGCAAATTCTCGGCCTTTTATCGTAAATTTTGCAGCGATAGTCTTTCTGCGAAAGGTGCCGACACCTATTCTTTATGTTGATGTACCAATCACCATCTTCCACAAAAACTGTTATATCCTTATGGCACAAATACCATCTTATGTCGTCGAAATCTTCTCTTGTCTCAGGTGTTTCAATCGGCAGGGCAAAATATCTACAGCACAGCCCAGTGCACTTGTCGCACTGACTTTTTTTAGCCATTGAAACAAACTCCAATTACACACAACACTATAACCGGTCGCTGAAATCTAAAAATATAAGCTATTAACTATCAACCGTCAAGAATTGCAACTTTCATGTAGAGCTTTTCTGATATTAAAGCTCCTTGTGGAGCCCCACGGGCAAAGCCCGTGGCACATCTCCATTCTCCGTAGTACTCCGTAAGGAGTCCTTAGGACTACGAAGGATGAATCCGCCGACGCTAAAGCTATGGCGGATACCTGCTCGCATTTCCATCCTCCGTCCCTTAGGGACTGCGGAGGACAGGCATCCACGGGTAAAATCCGTGGCTTTCTGCGAAGGCGGGTAAAAATAATCGACAAATAATTATTCGACACTTGTATAAAGCCGATTACGGAAATATATTTTATTAGATGGCATAGAAAAAATGGGGGCCTTTAAACCAGAGCACCATACCCAGTTTAGCGTTAAGAATTTCCACATGAAACGTGTGGGCTAAAACCGCGTCTCGAGCCAAGTGGATGGATTGTGTGGTTTTATTCCGCATTTTACGCGGATTTTGACGATGCATCAAATAATTGTCGAAAAAGTCCGAGAACATCACAAAAGGGCTTTCACGCTTGTCGAATTACTGGTAGCCCTAATGGTATCCAGCCTTATCTTGACGGTTGTACTCACCCTGGCATTTGCAACGACGACGGTAATTGACAGCAGTGATGATACAGCCAAGAAACAGGCACAGGTTCGCTATACCACACTTACCATCTCAGAATTGATAAAACAGTGCAAACTCGTATGTGGCACGACCGGCAATGATTTGGCTATATGGAAGTCAGACGACAATGGTAATGGAAAAATCGATATAACCGAACTGGTTTACATTGAAACGGGAAATAACGGAGACTATATACAGCTACTGGATTTTCTCAGCAAGCCGGACTGGCTAAATCTTTATGTACAACCCCATTATACCCAAATATCATGGTTTAAGTCGGTGTTGATATGGTATTGCCAGGAACGATACATTGCTTTGGTCGAACAATGTCGCAACGCTCAGATTCTACTGGATGTTGAGCCTCCTGAGACAGAATTTGTGAGTATATCGTTTAATATGGAAGAAAATGGCATCAGCCATCAATACCAAATAAGTGCCTCGCTGCGGACCCGGGCGGGTCATTTGCTCGATAGCTACGGCCGAATCGTCAGCGATGACGATTAGACAAAAATATCGATGTCACCTCCCAGATACAGCTTTTTATACAAATCTACAAAAAGACTATAATGGAAAAACCTCTGCTTTTGAGGTGGAATTGAGGTGTCCACCGCCGGTATGCCACGGCGGAAAACTACCAAGAAAAACACTAAAAAATTTAAAAAACTATAATTGAAACGCGTGTTTGCAACAGTTTCAAGAAGCGGTATAATACTGATAATCAGAGTTGAATAAGCAAATACTAAAAAAGCAGCGGAACAATGGTGCTGGAATACAGAGTACAATCCATAATACTGCTGGCTTTGGTCGCACTGTGCGGACAGGTCAGCACAGCCTTGGCGGACACTTGGCAACTAGCGCAAGATCCAAATTGGAAGACTGTGCAGACTAAAGATGAAGATAAATATCTGTTGGTCAAAGCTCGAACGGAAAGGTTGGTCAAATCAGGCCAAACGATGGACCTCATCAAAGAATGGACCATACTTAAAAAAGAGTTCCCGGAAATCACTGAGCAGGATTTAGATATCTTCATCGAAGCGGAACTACTGCTTTGCGAACAAAAATTCACCAAAGCAGTTGGCAATTATAATGATTTCTTGGATAAAGGTCACCAAGACAACATACTCTACAATGCAGCCTTGGACAGGCTATATCAGATAGCCGAGGATTTTTTAGATGGCCGGGGAAAAACCGTGCTCGGCATCTTCAAAATAAAGGGATACGCCGAAGGCGTCAGAATTATGAAAAGCATCAATAAGCGAGTCATCGGAAGACCAATCGGAATGCACGCCCTTGTGGCCGTTGCAGAAAGCTATGAAGAAAGAGAAAAGTTCAACGAGGCATACTTTGCATGGTTGAATATTTACAATGAGTTAGAGAATAAATCAGAATTTGAGTCGGAGTTTGAAAAGCAAATCTATAAGCCCGTCCTGAGCCGGGTCGAAGGACAGGCGTTGCGTAGTATGGCTCGATGCAAGCATATGCTGTATAAAGGGCCAAAATATAGTGCTTCTAATTTAGATACCGCAAGATCTTATTACGAAAAATACAGGTCGTACCTAGAAACCGAATACGCTAAGGAAGATAAAATTGAAGAAATCGACAAAATATTCAAAGAGATAGAAGAAGTCGACGAAATGGTCAAAAAGATAAATGGTCAACTGGCCTACAAAGATTTTTATATCGGCCAGTATTATCAAAAAACCGACAATAACCTGTCAGCTAATCTTTATTATCAAATGATTATAGATAATTGGTACAAAAAGTTCAAATCGCAGTATCCCGAAGATGCTGAAGAAATCGGCCCTGATGAAATCCTGAAATACATAAATGAACAACCAACCGACCCACCTGATTTTGACCAGCTTTATAAAAAAATCGACGACAAAAACATAGCTGATTTTTTAACAGAGAATTGGCCGGAAAGCAAAGTAGCAAAAATGGCAGAGCAAATGCTCAGTAAGATTTAGGTATCGAAAACATAAAGAAATGATGAAAGAAAGCCGCAAAAATAGTCATAAGTACAAAAATTGCTTTTTCTCTTCTGCTGTTTTGTTCTTTTGTTCTTTGTCGTATCTATGTCTTTGTGGATGCACCGAAATAACCAGCTATTACCACTCATCGCTTTTTCCGCAAGATGTAAGCAGTGTCTGTCTGGAAATGTTCGATAACCAAAGCTTCCGACGAGGTGTTGAATATGAATTGTCTGATGCTTTGGCAAAGCGTATCGAGACAGAAACACCATATAAAATAATCTCCAGTAGAGATTACGCCGATACTGTAATAACCGGTCAAATAGTATCAATTGACGAATCGGTGCTCAGCTTCGAACGAGAGACAGGCCGGGCGCTGGAAAGAGAAGTGCAACTGCAAGCGGTGGTCAACTGGAAAAATCTAAAAACCGGAGAACTGCTAATAGACAACCAATCAGTAAGTGCCCAGGCTACCTTTTCCGAGTTTCAAACGCAAGACTTTAGTTATGCGTCAGCCGTGGCGGCAAACAATCTGGCACGTAAAATCGTAGAATTAATGCAGAAGAAATGGTAACAACCATTTAAAAACATATATTTGCAGACAATGAGCGAAAATCAAGGCATAAAACCAACAAAACGTCGTCAACGACCACGCGGTCCGCAGCAAAGATCAGACAAGAAGTCTTCCCTGCCAACCGCTAAGCGCAAGCCGTTTAGCTGGCTTATAATTATTATAATGATAATGTTTGCAGCGTGGATAATGCTACAGCCGAGATTGAGCAGTAACAATATTACTTGGGATGAGTTCGTAGCAGCTATTAGTAGTGATGAAATAAACAAGCAAAAATCAATTGAGATTGGTGAAACCGACATTACAGGCGAGTTTAATCAGAAAGGTGCTGACAATCATGGCATAAAAAAATTCACCGTAGATTACAGGCCGGATGTTGCCGGCAAAAGACTTATGGAGCTGCTTGAAGACAGCAATGTCAAGTACAAATTTGCCAAGCAGCATCTCTGGCTCTTAATGTTAATTCAGTGGATATTGCCGTTACTCTTGCTGGTTGGATTTTTTTATTTTATATTTGCACGGAATCTCCGCAGCGGAGCCGGCGGCATGCTGATGTCTTTTGGCCGAAGTAGGCATCGACTGCTCGGCAAAGACAGAGTCAAGGTGACATTTGAAGATGTAGCCGGTATCGAAGAAGCCCAGGAAGAAGTAGCGGAACTTATCGAATTCTTGAAAAACCCGAAAAAATTCCAACGGCTGGGCGGCCGCATTCCTCGCGGCGTTTTGCTGATGGGACCTCCCGGTTGTGGAAAGACACTGTTAGCCAAAGCTATAGCCGGTGAAGCCGACGTTCCGTTCCTAAGCATATCAGGCAGTGATTTCGTAGAGATGTTTGTCGGCGTCGGAGCATCGCGAGTGCGCGACTTATTCAAGCAGGCCAAAGATAATTCGCCTTGTATCATTTTCCTGGATGAGATTGACGCAATCGGACGCAAACGCGGCCCCAGCTTTGTCGGCGGGGGCCACGATGAACGCGAACAAACGCTAAACGCGATTCTGGTCGAAATGGACGGCTTTGATACGA
>Ga0307432_1001957_pt1 | contig 11707 bp, 6 predicted proteins | sample SalMarWE160150MG_FD_202158 | JGI IMG/M metagenome (GOLD analysis project Ga0307432, IMG submission 202158) | Salt marsh sediment microbial communities from the Plum Island Ecosystem LTER, Massachusetts, United States - WE1603-150 | ecosystem: Environmental > Aquatic > Marine > Intertidal zone >...
ATTAGGATCGGTTTTGCAGCGTTATAATTAAATCCACCGGCTGCATGTAACAATCTTGTAAGCCAGGTTTGCTTTTCTTCGTGCCCCATTAGATGCTTTTCCGCACCTGATGACCTCTCTCCAACATTATGTGTATCTAACGGGGCGTGTACTACTGTTGCTCCGAAATTCTCCAGCCGACTTTCCTTAATCATCATCACGTATGCCGGCATAAAAGTAACCGTGCAAATCCAGGCAATCATAATGCCGATAGCCACGAATATGCCGAAGACCTGCACCGGCGGAATCGGCGTAAGCGCCAGCGACGCAAATCCAGCCGCTGAGGCCAGCGAGGTATAAAGCATCGGTATAAATAAATTGCTCATAACCTCCAGAATAGCATTTTTTCTGCCCTTTTCTTTGCTGTAAAGGTCAAAGAACTCAGAAAGAATATGCACCGAGTCCACCACCGCTATCGGCATAAGAAAAATCGGTATCATCGAGCTCATAATGTGAACCGGATAGCCTAATCCGATAAGAAGCCCCATCGTGGAAATCACAGAAACCAGAGCTACTATCATCAGCGATATAACCAGTACCAACTTGCGGAAAAGAACAAGCATCAAAATAAACATCGTAAGCATTGCCAGCGGCTCGTGACTAATGTCCTTGCTCGTCAGCGGGATATAGGTACAAAGCGCCTTGCCGTCTTTGGAGACAACCGTGCCGTACAATAGCGGATTAGACATAGCCTTATCGCAAATTTTCCGAGCCTCGGCGTTTGTCTCAGGCGGCCTGGGCATAAGCCACTCGAATTTTACTACGCCGGGTCCGCCTTGACCGATGTGGTCAACGAGCGAAGGTGCCAAGAGATCCACTTCCAAAACGCGTTCGTTCGGGTCATGTTTACTGTGCCAGGTCCTTGCGTATTCGGTCAATTGATAAATCTTGGTTAGCGAAGAGACGTTAAAGACGCCGTTTGGGTCTTCATTGTTGATGACGCCAAGCACCACAATATCGCTCAGGGAAAAGTCCTTCCTGGTCTGATTATGAAAGACTCTGACGGGCTCGTCTTCGGAGAGCATGTTTTCAGGATCGGTATCGACCAAAATCTTTGGTATTAGCGCCCCCAAGGCCAGGGTAAATAGCACCATTATTATGGTGACTAATTTGTAGTGTCTTACAGAATAATCTATAATTTTGCTTCTGAAATCCATTTTATATGTCACTCTATCAAAAGCAAAAAAACGTTACTCAATGTTTAGCCCCCCAAATTATATTTGGGGGGTTTTACTAAACCTATTTGCAACTCGCTTCTACCGCCTGCAAACCAAATGTACGTATCAACACAGCCAGAAACAAAGTTTGGTCGGAAGCCTGGCTCCATTCGTTTTCCTTAAATAACATCTCAACCAAAGCCCCAATATCTCGTCTGGCAAGTTCTATTTGCTTGACACTGGTAAATTCAAATTTGCTGTCGTGTTTTGAAAAAGCCTTCATTACCTGCTCACAGCTCTTTTTCGTTTTGACCTGGCCTATTAAATCCGGCTCACCGGTTTTTTTATTTACGCCAAGCACTAAGAACTCGATCTCACCTCGATCTACATCCAATCCCCATTCCTCCTTGACTTCGCGGATTAGAGCCGAGGTCGGATTGTCGTCTTTGGGCGTGACCGCACCGCCTACAGAAGCCTGCCATGTATTCGGCCTTTCGAAGACACTGGAACTTCGTCTCGGAATGAATGTAAAGCCATCGGCACTTATCAACATTGCCAAGACATTTAAAGGATTGGCAAGATAACATGATGCGCAAGATAAATCTCCGCCCACCAATTCCCGGATGGATACAGCAGGTTTATCTTCGGCTTGCAATATCATTGGCTCATCCAATAAAAGATTTGTTGTGCTGAACAGCTTGTAGCTGGTCGGCTGAAGTTTTAGCGAAATCTTATTGTCCGCCGTTTCCGACCAGCTCTCAAACCGGCAGACAGCACCATCAGTAAGATTCTGTTGTTTTTTCTCCGCTTCTCGAACAAGTCGGTTCCATTGCTTCTGCACGATACCGGCAATCGGCTCTGAAGGTTTAAATTCCTCACTCAACCAGGTGACTTGTAACTGGTCATCTTTATACGAGCCGCTCTTTAGATTGCCTGCAAGAATGCCAAAGCCAATCTTCAATCTGCCTATTATTATGGATGTTTCGGTAATTTCCACAATCCTTGCACCACCAGAAAATCTATCGCTTCCGGCTTACGCCGTGGAAGTGTCCCTTATGTGCTACGCACCATTCTCAAGAATCGGGTCCGCCTCGGCGGATTATCCTTCTCAGTATCCAAAAATACACTCAAATTTCAACTATTTCCCAAATCTTGCAGACGGCCACGGCTTATAGCCACAAACAACTACAATGAATTTCCAGACATCCCGCTTTTTTTGTGTTGTTAAGACTTTGCGCAATCTTTTCTTATTTAATTGTACCTATCTGGTTTGCCCCATTTGACTCCATTCTGATTTATACAAAGGCTGATAACAAATAGCTTCTCATAGCTAAAATGGGAAATATCGTCTTTTTATTCTTGACAAGCAAAAACTCTATAGCTAAATTAGGTCGAAAAGGCAATATGGCAGCCTTGTGTCAAAAGGATTTGGCTAAAAAGGAAGGATTGGATAATGAAGGATTTGTTTACGACCGGCGAAGCTGCCGAAATTTGTAGAGTAAGTCAACAAACAATAATTCGCTGTTTCGACTCTGGTCGGGTGGAAGGATTCCGAGTTCCGGGCTCAAAATTCCGCAGGATTCCACGCCTAAATCTGATCAAATTTATGAAAGAGAACCATATCCCATTGGACCAGATTGAGTCCGGCAAAAAGAAAGTCCTTATAGTTGATGACGATCCCGAAATAATCGAGCTTATAGCCGAGGTTTTGTCGCGGGACGGAAGGTTCGAGATTAAAACCGCATCAAGTGGTTACGAAGCCGGATTATTTACCCAGCAATTTCGACCTGATATAATATTGCTCGACTACATGCTGCCCGACGTCAACGGCAACGTTGTATGCCAGACCATTAGAAAAAACTCCTCGTTCGAGAACACCAAAATTATCATTGTTAGCGGCGTGGTAAAGCAGGATGAAATCGAACAACTGCTAAAATCGGGAGCCGAAGGTTTTATAAGAAAACCGTTCAGCATTGATGAGCTTATTGATAAGATTACCGATGTATTAAAGATTAAATAATATGCTCAAACCACACGCGCCTTTTCGAGTGCTGGTCAAAACTTCTAGTTTTTTTAAACCCCCCAGTTTACTGGGGGGCTAAATACGGCCAATATTTAGCCCCGCTCGTTCCGCTGAGGCGGACCGGAGCACGGCAATCCTTCGACATCCTGTAAGGGATGGCTTAGTCCACGGCTCAGGCCTGCCCTGCTTGTCCTGAGCGTAGCCGAAGGTAGCATGGCCGAGGGGACGGCTTTATTGCGGATTTTTTACAATCTAAGTTGCGCTGAAGTAATGTATCATGCCAATTCTAAAAGGCAAGGACGATTATATGCAGCAAAAGAGGGCAGATTCAAATCCGCCATGGCGGACTCAGCAAGTGGAGCTTGCGATTGGTAGGCTTGATTCGTTTTCTACCCTTCCTTGTGTTGCCATAGGATTTTTTCCCAAGCTCACAGAAGGCCAATTTTCCCCGGCAGCTTTAGCAGATATCATAGAATCAGAACCCGTTCTTGCAGCCAAGATACTCTCGCTCAGCGGCAAGAAGAATATCAGCCTACCCTATGAGAGGTTTTCGCTTCGCCATGTCCTTGACAGGCTGCCGGCGGATGAGGTTCGTAATACCCTTTTATCTATTAAAGTCCTGCCGATTGCTGAAACCGGCTTTTCTGAGGCGCAAAGAATCCCGCTAAGAAAAGAGCTTTTGCTTCACAGTCTTGCGGTGGCCTGCTGCGCGAGAGACATTGCAGAAATAACATTACCGCAAGTGGACCCGGACATGGCTTACTGTGCAGCTCTGCTGCACGACATCGGAAAACTCGCGCTCGAAGAGTCGATGCCGAAAAGTTTTGCCCGCATTTTTGAACAGGCACGCTCGGCAAAGCAATGCTCCTGCACTATCGAGCGACAGCACCTCGGCGCCGACCATACTACCTTCGGCAAGCACTTAGCCCAAAAGTGGCATCTGCCGAGTCAGATTGTCCTTGCCATCTGGCTGCACCATATTGACACTGCGACAATTTCCTGGCATTTTCCTGAGGCACGAATAGCTCAAGTCGTCCACTCAGCCGACTCGATAGCCCGGCAATCCGGCATAGGCCAGTCCGGCAGCTTCGATTCACCCGAGCCGGTGGACAAAACCGCTCAGACACTGGGAATCAGCCTTGCTCAACTGCAACAAATTATTAAAAAGCTACCCGAAACAGTGAAAGAAAAATCTCAGCTCCTGGGCCTGGATTTACCAGATGCACCGGTACAATATTGTGACATTGTCCACACTGCTGCCGCCCGGTTTGCCCGCAAGCAAATGGATTTATCTGTCGAAAATATCCGATTGCAAACCGCATCGAGCCATCTCGATTTTACAACAGAGTTTTTGCTCAGTGTCAATTCGTCTGCCACAGCCATAGATATAGCAGAGAGCTTTACTACTCGCTGGCAAAGATTTTATCAAACAGGCATGGTCTGTTTGTATCTGGCTGCCCCGGGCACGCCACGAGCGGGGCAATCTCTGGAAGCTGTTGTTGTACAGGGCCTCGGACAAAGTAAGACTATCTGCTTGGATGCACCTGAGGATGTAACAGCGATACCGGAAACCATAGCAAAAAGCTTTGCGATTTTAGACGCTAACGATTATGCCGATTGGCTGTTTGAGCAGTTGGACGTTGATTTTGACAGGCGACAAACAAAACTGGTGCCGTTACTTTCAGCCGGCAGGGCGGTTGGAGCAATGCTTTTTGAACTCCATTGGCCGGTAGATAAAGAGCTTATGGAGAAAAATTTCAGCATGGTGACATCGATTGCAGGGTCTATTTTAGATTCGGCCTTAATGAGACAGAAGCATGAACATCTCGCCGAGCGTTTTGCTCAGCTCATTGGTGGCCCCGCTTCGCAGCAGCTCTCACAATCCGAAGTGCAACAAGCGGCGACTTCAATGGAATCCTCGCTGGATGCTATGGCTGAGATGGCGGCAGGTATAGCGCACGAACTCAATAATCCTCTTTCGGTTATATCCGGACGAGTGCAATTGCTCGCTGAGGTCGAGACTAATCAGAAAAAGAAACAATCCTTGAGACAGATTTATGAAAACACCCAAGAAGCATCAACAATTATCGAGGACCTGGTGAGTTTTGCCCAGCCGCCCCAGCCAAAACCGACTCAGACAAATGTAAAACAGATACTCGATGAAGCTATACAATTAGCCAGCCAAAAGGCAAATATGGAAAATATTGACGTCCGGCTTCGTCTTTCCGAAGATGTCGAAAATGTCTTTGCAGATTCAGCTCAGATTGCATCAGCGATTGCAAACATCATAAGCAATTCTCTTGAATCTTACACAGACAAGACAGGACCAATCACAATTACCGCTGATACCGAGGGAGACGAGCCGGTAATATTGCAGATTAGTGACGAAGGCGGTGGAATGGATGTGGAAACTTTGCGGAAAGCAATTCATCCATTTTTTTCGGCGAAGCCAGCCGGCCGAAAGCGAGGAATGGGTCTTGCGTACGCAGCGAGGCTGATTCAATTAAATAACGGCACATTGGATATATCAAGCCAGCCTGGCAGTGGTACTACGGTATCAGTCACACTGCCCTGCAAATAACACCATAAGCAGCCACCGTGACGGCGACGGCTAAAATTTAAAGAAAAATAAAGGGGACGAGCCGACTCGCCCCCTCTATCATTGAAGGAGGAACATGTTCGCAGATCACAGATTCCCAGGGAAATGGCCAAGCCCAGATGTATGTTTATTACGCATCGATAGGAGGTGTGGTTCATAATTCAACAAAATATACAGGCAAATTGGTGTAATTCATTTTCAAATAGAAAACACCATATTGCTCCTGGCACAGATTTGCTCAACATAATAATATGTTCGGCTGCTAACTATCTGACAACTAATAACTTATGCGAAAAAACATTAAAAAATCTTGCATCAGCAAACTTATTTAAGTATTCTATCGTAGTATAACTGTAAAAAGCGGTTACGCAGGCGATTGGGGCTGGAAAGCTGATAAGAAATCTATCAGCAAAAACATTAGAATTATTGATGTCTGTTGAATCCTTTCGCACTATTTCTTTTTTTCTACGTATTTAAAAAAGTGAGCTGTGGTGGATAGCCTGTAGGGCTGGTGATATATAGAAACGACCAAATAAACAATAGCCCACGACGGCAATGTTACGTCGTGAATCTTTAGCAAGGCTTTTTCATCTGCGAGCTGGAATTCAACGAGTCACCTGCTCTCCGGCGAGCCGCCTGAGCTGTGCCGCTAAGACAAGCGGTATAGCTGAGTATGTAGAGTGACATTGAGGAGAAAATAAACATGAAGCTAAATCATGATTTTACAATGTCGATTGAAACAATCCTTTACCTCAAGCAAAGGAAAACCAACGACTTTATCCAGGCCAATGAGATCGCAAAGGCCTTGAATTTCTCTGTTGGGTATCTGCAAAAAGTTTTGCAAACTCTCGGCAGGCATGGCATTGTAGAATGTAAGCGCGGAAGAATTGGCGGTGTAAGGTTAAGAGCCAAAGTTGTGACACTGCTTGATTTATGGCAGGCAACCAGCGGTGGATTAGGAATTACCAGTCCACCTCTTACCTTAATGGAAAAGCCCCTGAAAGACTTCAAAGATTCGCTGAGCAAGGTCGTTATCTACAAGAGAAAATAAAAGGCAATTGGACTGTTTCCCTTGATTCTTGATGCTCGATATTTGTCACTCCGCCGCCAGGTCGCTGGGATGGCTGGCGCCACGTCCACGCAGTGTCCCTTGTGGGACTGTGGAGATACTCGTCGAGTATCGAGTCACGTCCCATTTCAAAGAACAAGCGGGACGAGTATCAAGTATCGAGAATAATAAGTCCGAAAATACAAATATATCACTTCCACCATCTCCGGAAACAACTTAGCTGGTATCAAGTTTTACATCAACAGCAACAGCTCTGAAACTGATAACCAAGTGTTTATAGGGCTACCTTCCGAGGCCTGTCCGTCCGGCAGGCGGGGATTCTTAAATATCTGCTTGAGTCTAAAGCCGCTCGGCTCCTATGCCGAACCTATTATGCGGAGAAGACTACAAACGTAATTATCGAAAAGCAAAAACAAATGGACCAAGACCAACGACACAAAAGATTACGGGTGCTTGTAAGCAAGCTCAATAAAGAACGCAAAAAGCAGGCAAAAAAAATAGACATGCTCTGCAACGACCTCATCGCCGCACAACGGGACTTTATTAAAAGACTAAGCACCATCAGCTTCGCAGTAGATTTCTACAAATCGATCATCGGAATAAATGATTTAGGCAGACTTTTATCCATTGCCAGAAAGCTTATCAAAGATGAGCTTGCCGAGGTAAATTCGCAGATCGTCGGTCGAGAGCCCGAGGGGCCAGATTCCCAGGGAAATGGCCAAGCCCATGTCAGCTTCTTCCTGCGTAACACGGACGGCTCTCTGCCCCCAACCGGCTCAGAGAGTTCGAAGATCGCAGATTCCCAGGGAAATGGCCAGGCCCATATGTCCGAGAGTGACAAGCCAATCGTTTCTAAAAATGCCGCAATCCCGCCAGGGATGCCCAACGGCAGGCATGCTGCGCAGAACAATCTGGAGAATTATTTCTCTACCGAGGTGGTAGAGAATATCTGTAAATCCAATAAAATATGCGCCCTCGATGACATGTTCGCCATGGGTTTGCAGGGCAACTTAGCTGAGCTAAATAAAATCTCCGCTTTTGCGGTCCCAATGAGTCGGCTCGGCCCATCATTGGGTTTTATACTGGTCTATCGCTCGTCGGAAAACAAATGCCGCAAGGCATGCTGCGCATTAACACCTGACGAGCTAAATAAAATCTCCGCTATAACCTGTGGCCTATCCCGAGCAATACAATCCTGCCGGGCACTTTCACATATTGGCGATTAGCTCATTTCCCTGGGAATCTGTAATAAAAAGCAACCTTCTAAGCAATCCCCCCAGGCCATCTAAAGTCCTTCGATGCGTTCGTTGGTCGCGCTCGAAATGGGCCGATTTGAAGATGGGCGTTTACCTACCGAAAATTGGTCCGCTGAGGCGGATCAGCCTACAAACTTGTCACGCACCGTTTGTCCCAAGCTTTTTGCAAAATAAGCTTGACATAACGACTTTAGCCAAAGATATTAATACTACAACGCACTAATTAATAATGAGAATCTGTTTTCTTGTCTAAATACGAAGCACAAAACAAAAAATCCGGTAATTGGTTATATGGTAACTGTTAAATAGTTAATTCAACAACCAATTACCAGTCCGCCAAAAGTGGATGTTTAGGATTAGGATTTATGAGCACATTCAGTAATCGACGCCGTGAGTTCCTCAAACGGTCGATATACTTCGGTGCTGCCGCAGTTATTGTCGGCCCGCTTGATAATGTCCTGTCTTTGGCTCCTGTCGAACCCGGCTCTGCCGCAAGGCATCCCGTGGAGAATATGAAATTTGGACTTGTTACCTACCTTTGGGGCAAAGACTGGGACCTGCCGACACTGATTGCCAATTGTGAAAAGACCGGCGTTCGTGGAGTGGAGCTGCGGACGGAGCATGCCCATGGTGTCGAATCGAGCCTTAACAGCCAACAACGACGGCAAGTCAAAAAATGCTTTGACGACCCGCCTCGGCGGGTTACCCTCGTTGGTTTAGGTACAAATTTTGCCTTTCACTATGTTGACCAAGCAAGGCTTAAAAAAGACATCGAAGGGGCAAAAGAATATATACGGCTCTGTCACGATGTGGGCGGCTCTGGCGTAAAAGTCAAACCAAATGACCTTCCAAAGGGCGTACCACCTGAAAAGACAATCGAGCAAATCGGCAAATCACTTAATGAGCTTGGCCGGTTCGGCGCCGACTATGGCCAGCAGATTCGCCTGGAGGTTCACGGCTCGTGCTCACCACTGCCGATTATCAAGCAAATTATGGATGTAGCCGACCATCCCAATGTCGGAGTTTGTTGGAACTGTAACCCGGAAGACCTTGGTGGTGAAGGACTGGAATATAACTTCAATCTTGTTAAGAACCGATTTGGCAGCACCATTCATATTCGCGAGCTGAACATTGGTGATTATCCCTATCAGCAGCTTATGAAGCTGCTGGTGGATATGGATTATAAAGGCTGGGTACTTCTCGAAGCTCGCACCAATCCGCAAGACCGAGTTAAGGCACTGGCTGAGCAGAGGCAGCTCTGGGAGCAAATGGTTGCGAAAGCACAAACCTCCGCCGGCGAGCCAAAGGCAGATGGTGTAAAAATCACTGAGCTTGAAGATAAGGTTAAGGTAGAGATTAACGGACAACTTTTTACGGAATACAACTTCAAAAATGTCCCTCGTCCTTATTTTTATCCTGTGATAGGCCCGACTGGTGTAAATATCACTCGGCACTGGCCGATGAAAGTCGTAGATCCACTGTGGCGGGAAGGCCAGAACGAAGAGCACGACCATTCCCATCATCGCTCGCTGTGGTTTACCCATGGTGCGATAAACGGCCACGATTTTTGGACCGACGGCAGCAAGAAGGGCAGTGTTGTTCACGACAGATTCCTACAGATCGCCTCCGGCCAGGATATGGGCATTATCCAGTCGCAAAACAGATACGTCACGAGCGATGGAACAATTGTCTGCACTGATACTCGTACGCATAAATTTTATAATCAACCAGAAGGCCAGATAATGGATTTCGAGATAACCATCCATGCCTCTAATGGTGACATAACCCTGGGTGATACTAAGGAAGGCTCAATGGCTATCCGGTTGGCGCCAACGATGCGTGTTGAAGGAAAGGTCGGCAAGGGACATATCATCAATAGCCAAGGCCACCGGGACAATCAGGCCTGGGGCAAACGCGCTGCTTGGTGCGATTACTACGGCCCATTGAATGGGCAGACCGTAGGCGTTGCTATTTTTGACCATCCCCAGAATCAAAGACACCCAACCTGGTGGCACGTGCGTCCTTACGGTCTTTTTGCCGCCAATCCGTTCGGCGTACATTACTTTGAAAAAAAGCCGGCAGGCACCGGCGATCTAACTATTAAATCCGGCAATAGCACGACTTTCCGCTATCGATTTTATTTTCACAAAGAAGATTTCCAACAAGCTAAAGTAGCGGAACTCTACCGCGAATACGCAGCAATAAAATATTAGATTGGTAATGGCGTATCGGGCTACGGCTGGCTTTGCCCAGACGAGAGCCATGCTGTGCATTACCAGTTACCGAATGAGAGGAATTATTATGAGCAAGATAACACGTCGAAATTTTCTGAAAGGTACGATGGCTGCCGGCGTCGCGATGACATTTGCATCGCCCTATTCGCGAGTGCTCGGTGCGAATGACGACATCCGCCTCGCAGTGGTCGGTACGGGAGGCCAAGGCAGTAACCACATGGACTACTTCAATAAGCTCCCCGGCGTCCGTGTCGTAGCGATATGTGACGTGGATAAGTCGCATTTGGACAGCAGCGCGAGCAAGTTCGAGAAGAAGTACGGGCAGAAAGTTACAACCTACACCGATGTTCGCAGGCTCCTGGAAGATAAGAGCATCGACGCAATTACCTCGGCGACTCCCAACCACTGGCATTCGCTGGTGACGGTATGGGCTTGTCAGGCCGGCAAAGATGTTTATATCGAAAAGCCCGTCTCGCACGAAATATGGGAAGGCCGCAAGATGGTCGAGGCAGCTCGCAAGTACAACCGTATCGTACAGGCCGGCACCCAAAGACGCTCTTCCGAGGCCTACCGAAACGCCTTTGAATACATTAACCAGGGAAATATAGGAAAAATCCTCTGGGTACGGGGCTTATGCTACAAAGTGCGTAACAGCATTGGCAAGGTCAATGGTCCGCAGCCGATCCCACAGTCTTGTGATTATAACCTCTGGTGCGGCCCGGCTGACACGGAGCCGTTGATGCGCAAGAGTTTGCATTACGACTGGCACTGGGTCTGGAACACCGGCTGCGGTGACATCGGCAACCAGGGAGCTCACGAGATGGACGAGGCTCGATGGGCTTTGGGCCAGGAAGAACTGCCGCAGCGCGTGATAAGCATTGGCGGCCGGTTCGGATACGATGACGACGGCGAGACAGCCAATACACAGATTGTGTTCTTCGATTATAAACCTGCTCCATTGATTTTTGAGGTGCATGGTTTGCCACGCAAAAAAGGTGTCAATGCCAGAGATATATATCGCGGTATTGATATTGGTATAGTAGTACAATGCGAGGATGGATATTTTGCTGCCGGCACGGCTGGTGGCTGGATATATGATAACAACGGCGAGAGGATAAAGCAATTTGCCGGTCACGGCGGCGGCGAACACCACCAGAACTTCATTGATGCCGTACGCAGCCGTAAGGTCAGCGACCTAAATGCCGACATCAAAGTAGGTCACATCTCCGCTGCTCTCTGTCACATGGGCAATATTTCCTATCGGCTCGGCAGGACAATGCCCACCGAGGAAATAACAGAGACAATCAAGGGCAACGATGAAATGATGGAA
>Ga0307432_1001962_pt1 | contig 11673 bp, 7 predicted proteins | sample SalMarWE160150MG_FD_202158 | JGI IMG/M metagenome (GOLD analysis project Ga0307432, IMG submission 202158) | Salt marsh sediment microbial communities from the Plum Island Ecosystem LTER, Massachusetts, United States - WE1603-150 | ecosystem: Environmental > Aquatic > Marine > Intertidal zone >...
TACGGTCAAGCGAAACTCCAGCGTACCTTGAGATGCTTAGGGGATGGTGCGAGCTTCTTAATGGTCGTCATCTTTTTGAGACTCAGCCGTTCGCCAACGTAGATGCGGTCACCGGTGCGACTATAAGTTCCAAAGTAATCCTTTCAGCACTTGAGTCATCAGGACAGAGATTCGCTGCTCAAATTCTTGATCAATCTCGCAAGCCTGCGTCCGCACAGCGGACTCATCTGGCAAACTATCTGCCGGATACAAATGGAATATATTTTATTACTGTTTCCGTACTTGCTTTGATTGTAACCTACCGTGGCGGATTTTGGAGCAGATTGACTGTGCTTGTGCTTACTTTTGTCATCGGCGGCATCGTTTTGAACGCTCAGTACTCCAGCGAGCAAATAGCAACCATATTGTCTTTGCATGTCCCTGCCATAAGATTGTCGGGTGCATTTTTATCAGTTGTCGGGATACCACTTTTGGTAATACTCTTCGGCAACATTTATTGTGGCTATATCTGCCCCTTTGGGGCCGCACAGGAGCTGCTCAGCTATATAGTGCCACAGAGGTTTAAGCACCCAATCACTGTGGACAATATGCGTAAAGCAAGATTCATCAAATATGTGGTTCTTTTTGTCTTAATAATTGCTTTCTTTGTTTCCAGAAACCGAACCACACTTGCAGCAGACCCTCTCATTTCATTTTTCAACCTGCGATTTTGGTCCGCAATCGGCGGATTGATGCTGGTGATAGTGCCGGTAGCTTTGATAGGCTCGGTTTTTTATACTCGTTTCTGGTGTCGGTATTTGTGTCCGGCTGGAGCGTTTCTGTCTTTGCTTAACAACATTGTTGTGCTAAAGCACTACTTACCGGCAAAAAGATTTGCCAAATGTGAGTTCGGCCTGACCGCCAGGGAACACCTGGACTGCATATACTGTGACAGATGCCGTTACAGAAGACAGAAAACAGAAAACAGAAGACAAAATGCTGTGACGCAATACGCAATACGCAAGACTCAGTACGAAATAGCTCCACTTAAACTGCTCTCTCGCTACTTTGTAGTTGTTGTACTTATAATAGGGATACTTATATCGGCGGCTTCTATTAGCAGGTTTCTGCAAGTCACTCCTTCCAGCCTTAGCCAGCCGGCTGTGTCAATAAGCTCCGGTGGCCAACCAAGAGATGTCGATTTGCAGCGTATTCGTGCCCTGATCGAGCAGAAAAGACTTTCCGACCGGGAGGCAGAGTTTTATAAGAAAATGGAGTAGTTGTTTAACCCCCAGGCCTGTACTGGGGTCCTTTAGCCGTTGCCGGTATTTATCTGCCGTAAGGCATCCCCTTGCGGACTTCGTAGTCCTAAGGACGCCTTACGGAGTACCAATCCGTTCTATGAAGTATCAATACGAAGGAGAGTTACGAAGAAGGACGGTGACGGTTTCAACTTCGGAAATAATTGATAACACCAATTGTAATTAATATCTGCGTCTCATAAATTTGGGACAGAAGATAGATTCAGTAGATACTGGTTAAGGAGCACCATGAACTACATCGGACAATCTATTAAAAACGCCGTAATTAAGTGAAATTGGTATTACATACAAAAAAAAAACTTAAAAAAGACCAAAAATGACTTTGCGCAATACTTTGTACAACTTACAGTCAAGCATCCTGAATCGGCAACGTTGTTGATGCTTAGCTCAAGCTCTAAACTAATATAAGACAAGCGATTATGAAGATTGTAGGGGTAGGACGCAAAGCTAGCCCAAGTTACGCAGTTGTAGCAAAATAAAATTCTTTTCAGGAGCAAATCGGCGATTGTCGTTTGTCACTTAGGCTCATAAGCCCAAAACCCGATGTAGTGAAGACCTACCTTCTTGCATCGTTGTAAAAATATGCGATTCTTATAGCTATTGATCACATTGACAATCAAGGATGGCATATGTTTTTACGGCGATGCAGACGCAAAAAGAATGGCAAGCAGCGCATATACTGGGCATTGGTGGAATCCTATCGCACAGCTCGCGGTTCTCGTCAACGAGTAGTAGCATATCAAAGATTGTGGCCATAAAAAATCCTACCGATAAAACAAAGCTTAAAGTCACATTCAAACGCAATAAACAATGGGGCGATTGGGCTCAACTATCCGAAGGCTGCTATCTTTTGCGAACCAATCTGACCAACGTTGATCCAAAGACACTTTGGAAACGATATATCCAACTAACTGAAGCCGAATGGGCCTTCCGTATTACCAAAGATGAACTGGTTATCCGCCCGATTTGGCATCAAAAAGCTGACAGGGTAAGAGCACATATCCTGGTTTGCTTTTTGGCTTATGTACTGTGGAAAAGTTTGGCCCAGTGGATGAAACGAGCCGGCTTAGGTGATGCTCTGCGAACATTGCTGGAGCAATTTTCCAAAATCAAAAGCGGCGACGTGGTCTTGCCCACTCGCAGAAGGGATGGCCAGCCGAAGAGAACGGTTCGGCTTCGCTGTGTAACAACGCCGGATGAGGCCCAGAAAATATTACTGAATCGATTAGGCCTGACTCTGCCGCAAAGACTGCGTAGAATAGACGAAATATCGCAAATGTAGTGAAGACTTTTTGCAAAAAACATCCTTGACGCTATCGAAAACCTCCATCCAACCTCATAACTGCGTAACTTGGGCTAAAAGCCACAGGCCTTGGGGATGGTTGTTTAACGTCTCAGGGGTGGTCGGCGGCGCCGAGAAGCAAAACGCGACCTTTTGGCAGTTGAAAGCCTGCCTCTGTGCAATCCCAAGAGGGGTTTTGGTTTATCTGGTTTGGTGTAGGTAAAGCCGGGACATTCGACCGGAGTAAATTCGCGGCCTATGAATCTTTCAATCAGCCGAAGCTGTTTGTGCTCATCGTGGGCGACAAAGGTAATCGCGTCTCCTGTGGCTTCTGCCCGGCCGGTCCGGCCAATGCGATGAATGTAGTCTTCGGGAAAGGCTGGGACATCGAAATTGATGACATGTGAAATACCTGTGACATCGATGCCGCGAGCGGCGATATCGGTTGCAACCATGATTTGGTATTTTCCCGCTTTGAAGCCGTCCATTGCGCGTGTTCGCTGTGCCTGTGTTCGGCCTGAATGTATCGCCACCGATTCAAGGCTGGCCCGTTCGAGCTGCCGGTTAATCTTGTCCGCTCCCCGCTTAGTGCGGGAGAAGACCAGCACGCTGAACATCTGCCTGACCCGGATCAGGTGCAACAGAAGGTCAATTTTCTGCTCCCTGGGGACAAGATATATATTTTGCGTGATTGTTTCGATGGGGTTTCGCGGTCGGCCAATCTGAATCATTACAGGCGATTTCTGGACACCCGCGGCCAGCGTGCTTATTTCCGGAGTTACTGTGGCTGAAAAGAGCATAGTCTGGCGATTTTTGGGCACAGCGGCGATGATTTTTCGCACATCCATAATGAAACCCATATCGAACATCCGGTCGGCCTCATCGAGAACGAGCACTTCAACATGCCTGAAGTCTATGGTCCGTCGCTGCATGTGGTCGAGGAGTCGTCCGGGCGTTGCAACAACGATGTCAACGCCGTGATGAAGTGCGTTAAACTGCCCCTTGATATTCACACCGCCATAAACGGCGAGGGTATGCAAATGCAGGAATCGGCCATAGCGGAGTATGAACTTTTCGATTTGCACTGCCAGCTCACGGGTCGGGGTAAGAATAAGCGACCTGATAACTCTCCTTTTTTTTGACGGGTGTTCGTGGCTTAGCCGGTTCAAAATGGGCAGGACAAAGGCGGCGGTCTTGCCCGTGCCGGTCTGGGCGCAGCCGATAATATCCCTGCCGGCAATTGCGGCAGGAATCACCTGTGACTGAACTTCGGTGGGAGCGGTGTAGCCGGCAGCAAGAATGCCCTGCACCAGCGGGTCGGAAAGCCCAAATGTCTTGAATGGCATCAGATACTCCTAAAGCATATTAACCTGATCATTGGTTCCGCCAGACGGAAGGCGGACAAACCTGCCAGATGAAACGGCGGAGCAGGCTCGTGGTCGTTCATATCTCGTATGTTTATCTCGTAAGATGTCTTACCGGCGTAATATCTCATGGGGTGAACTCCCTGTCAATCTTATCTTTCGTAATCAAATCCGCCATTGGCGGACAAGTTTTGGTGTGCAGACTTTGGCGAGTTCAGCGAAAAACCCCCGGTTGTACCGGGGGCTAAAACAGTTTTTACGCCAACAGGGAAACAAGTTAATCTTCTTCTACCTTTTTCTTTCCGTAAACAGCGACGACCTGCTGCTGGATATTGGGCGGCACTACCTCATAATGGGATGAATTTGATTCAGTAATTTTGCTCAGAAAACGGTTCACGAGCACGCAAGTTCAATAAACCTATCCCCAAGCTCAAAACGCAAGGGCCATGCGTTGTGGGCATATCGTTCCAATGGTTTTGTAGGCTTACGTTTGGAGGTTTGGAGTGTTCGACCTAATTCGCGCATCTCATCAACCGTTTTGCCGGGTGGCAGAGTTGTTACAACGTAGGTTGTTGGGCACTTCATAAGCGCTTGCCATTCGCCTGATTCAGCGTAGACAAGTGGAATGTTGTCAACCCATTCTTGACTGAGCTTACTATGATCAGCCAATCAATATGACCCTTTGTGGAGCCCGAAGAGCAGCCTGTTTTATCTCAAGAGAATCAGGTTCCCATCCGGCTGGTCCTCTATCCCCAAATATAAAGCGTGTAGACAAAATTGTCCATTGTGCTCTGCTTACCATTCGTTTCTCAACCTCTTCGCAGGCTCTGTGCCCTGTCATCATTAACGTAGGATTAACTATCCCACCGGCAACATCCAGAATGAAGTCTTTGGGCCAATCTTCCGTCTCCCATAGTGGGTATTCATGTGCTATTGGTAAACTGTTCGTGTATAGCCTAAAGCCGTCTATCTTCTTTAAAAATAACGAAAGCCCAACAAAAAATGTGCTACTTCCATCTGAAATAAAGGCACTCTGTCCTGGGCCGAGGAAACGTCTTACAATATATTCACCAATGGTTTGCTTCCCATTTTGATTTTGGTGAATTCGCGTTTCGAAAGTGGTTCCTTTAGGATATGAAGCTTTCGGATTAACCATGTTTATTTCTCCTATCATGCCTGAGCGATTCCCATAAAGTACATTAAAGAGACAATTTGTTGCGTGTCTACCGGATTGCTCTTCACTGTTTTAGCTTTTTACGAATACCACATGTGGGGGCATATCCACTGAGCAATAGTTCGTCAAACTCCTATCGGGCAAATTTAGTTGTGGCTGTGTTGGTTATTATTATTTTTAAGGTATATGCCCAAAAATCATTGTTTATCAGGTTAATGACTATTCGGCCTCTTTTTTCTTTGCGTATGCGGCGACGACCTGCTGCTGAATGTTGGGTGGTACAATCTCATAATGGCTAAGTGACATTGAGTAGCTGCCGCGTCCGCCGGTAACGCTCTTGAGCTGGCTATTGTACTGCGTGACCTCTGACAATGGCACCTGCGCCTTAATGACAATAAAGTTACCGGGTAGCATATCCTGTCCGAGAACTCTTCCGCGCCTTGAGGCCAGGTCTCCGGCTATATCGCCTACGTTCTCGGCAGGTATGGTGATTTCGATAATAACTATCGGCTCGAGAAGAACCGCTTTTGCTTTTTGCAGCGCATCGACAAATGCGCCTTTGCCCGCGGCTCGGAACGCCACTTCCTTGGAATCGACGGGGTGGTGTTTGCCGTCGTAGATGGAGACCTTGACATCCTGCATAGGAAAGCCTGCGACGAAGCCGTTTTGCATTACTTCGTTGACGCCTTTATAGACGGCTGGCTCGTACTGGCCCGGAATCGAGCCGCCATAAATATCCCAGCTATATTGCAGCGGCGGGTCGGAGTTACGCTCAGCCGGCTCGACGCGCAGGTAAACCTCGCCGAATTGTCCTGCTCCTCCGGTCTGCTTTTTATGGCGGTAGTGGCCTTCGGCTTTGGCGGTAATTGTCTCGCGGTATGGAATCTTCGGCTCTTTTGTTGTCACTGACAGCTTAGAGCGATTTTGCATTTTTTCCAGCATTATCCGCAGATGCAAATCACCTAATCCGATGGCAACCAGTTCCTTGGTCTGTTGGTCTCTACTGATCTTAAAGCATGGATCTTCCTCACACAGTTTCTCCAGGGCCGCACCGATTTTTTGCTCATCTCCTCTGGAGGCCGGCTCCAGCGCCAGAGAAAACATCGGCTCGGGTACATTAGGAGCTTCAAATTTACCGGCTGCTTTGCCATCGTGGATTAGGTCGCCGATTTTAAACTCCTCGACTTTAGCCAGTGTCACGATGTCACCGGCAAGCCCAGAATCGATTTCTGTGGTATCGCCACCCTGCGATTTTAAGATGTGCCCCGGACGAATAGTTTTTTTCTCATCGTTGCGGAGTAAATTGGTATCTGATGTAAGTTTACCGCTAAAAATGCGGATGGTAGAGTACTTCATGTTCGAGCGCGGGTCGAAGGCGATCCGAAACACCAATCCAGCGAGAGGTCCGGCAGGGTCGGCCTTGATTTCTGTTGATGTGTCACCATCTTTAAGCTGCCGTGCCGCTGCCTGGTCGGGTGACGGCGTGTATTTTCCTATTATATCCAGAAGCTCTGTTATGCCGATTTCTTTGCGGGCATCGGTAAAGACTATCGGGATGAGCGTTCTGGTTTTTAGCGCCTTTACAAATACCGATGCAATTTGCTCCGCAGGAATTTCTTCGCCGCTCAGGTAGCTTTCCATAAGCGCGTCGTCAGCTTCAATTACGCTTTCTATCAGCTCTGTGTGAGCTGTTGCAACATCCATTACCGGCGATTCACCATCTTCGTTCTCGATGCAGTCGATAACGGATGCTTTATCTGCAGCGGGTAGATTGGCACAGCGGCATTGCGAGCCAAATGTTTCCTGAATATTTTTTGTCAGCTCAGATAAGTCAACATTCTCTGCATCCATTTTATTTATGGCTATAATCTTAGCGAGGTTTGCTTCAGTAGCTAACTGAAAGAGCTTTCGTGTATTTGTTTCTATGCCGGCTGCGGCACTGATTACGATAACCGCTGTCTCAGCGGCTGGTATGGCTTTTATAGCTGAGCCGATGAAATCGGGATAGCCAGGCGTGTCGATTATGTTTATCAGCTTGTTGCCGTATTTGGTATAGACGATGGAAGATTGAATCGAATGTTGATGTTCTTTTTCTTCGTCGTAGTAGTCACAGATGCTTGTTTTTTCATCAACACTTCCAAGGCGGTTTGTTGCACCGGTCTTGTGCAGCATAGCCTCAGCAAGAGAGGTTTTGCCGCTGCCGCTATGGCCTAACAGAACAATGTTACGAATGTCGCCGGTATTGGTCACTTTGCACCTCCCAAACCTATTTTCAGTTACAATTTCGCTTGGATATTTCTGAACAATTCATAATACAGTAATCGAGGGATAAATAACAAGTGATTTTTATTGTTGTTTTAGTAATTGTTGATGAGTTCGTACACGTCTTTGTAGGCAGGCAAAAGCAGGGGGGTGATTTTGCAATTTTTGCAGGCCCAGTGGAACAAAATCTTTTGTTCTTCGGCTGGTAGATTATTTGGAACGTAAGGATGGCGTACGTACTGGTTCACGCAGCAAGCTGGATAACCAAATAGAAAACCTTCAAACCGCTGTGTCTGAGCAGATTTGTCTATGGCAGTGTTTTCAAAGCGCTGCTGATATAATCGAATATAGCCGGGTAATCGGCTGAAGATAGTTTCCACAACTTCTTTGCCGGTCAAAACCTGCCGTCGGATTTGTTTCGTAAGCAGGCCCGTTTGTTGCAATAGTTTGAGCACGTGATTATTTAGAGGTTTTTCCCATCTGCTTAACGGCTTGAGTCCTTCGATAGTGAGCAGGGCCAGATAGACAAGCTCAAAGTCGATTTCTTTCAGGAATTTCATATACTGTTTGATTTCTTGCGAGTGCGGATTCAAGATTGCGTTTCCTGTAGAAACCCCCAAATAAATCCTTCGACTGGGCTCAGGACAGGTTTGGGGGCTAGATATTTACTCCCCAACTTCAGTGGGAGTTTGTTCATCCAGCCATTTTTCAACGAATGCAACGAGGTCTTCAAAATCCACCTTACAGTCCTTATTTAAGTCGCCTGGATCATATACGGTTCCTACATCGCCGCATCGGCTGGGCATTTCCAGTATCTTCATCAACAGAGGCACATCGAATCTGCCTTTTCCGTGAAAATCACCCGAATAGCTGAAAGAGCCGTGTCGCATATAATGGCTGACAATATAAGGTACATCAATAGAAAGACCGGACTTGAGGTTTACAATCTGGCAGTAACCCATGTTAATTGACTCACCGCACACTTCGCACCATTCAAGACCTCTTTGTAAGAAGTCCATCTTATATATCGCATTTACTTCCGGTCCATTTGGGTCAAGAATCGGCAGAGCTTCAATCACTTCCGCACATTGCTTGGCCAATTCTACGCCATCGGGAACAAGATTTTCATTCTGGTCGGCGTCATACAAATTGTAGCCTGCTGCTAATTCTTCACTATCCGTCAGAAAGTCACCATCAAGGTCGCTACCTTGTATGGATATATGATGCTCGTTAGGTTCATAGGGAAAACGCAGCTCAAGCACTCTGAGAAGTCGCGCTATATCGACTCTGCCCTGGTGGGCGTCACCGAGACAGTCGAAAGAGCCGTGCTCCATATAGTGCAATGCCAAATCCGGCAGGAATGCTCCCTCCAGAGGATCGTTAGGATCGGGAAATCGTAGGTCGAGGGTCGGATTGACGATTTCCCAACCGCCCATGTTAATCTCCTGGCCACAGACGTTACATCTTTCGATACCGAACAACGCATGATGTATTTTATATGTCCGGTTTTGTATCGGCATTAGAGTACCGGGAATATATGATGGCAGCTCGTTTACTACAGCGGCGCAGCTTTGGGCCAATTCTACGCCATCGGGTATTTCGTTTCGATTCTGGTCGGCTGTGAACGGTTGATATCCGATAGCGAATTCTTCTTTGTTACTTAGCAGGTCTGTGTCTGCATCCTGGCTAACAGGTAGCTGATGATTATCAGGTGTGTATCCGGCGAAAGCTTTATTAAGGTTTGTACCAGTTCCGAAGGCAATTGCTGCTGCCGCACCAGCCGTGATGGCTCGATGTTTGAACTTTTTGTTTTCTTTAGCGTGTCTTTGTTGTGTTCTTCTTAATCTTCTCATAATTCCTCCTGAAACGCATTCTAACTACATGATATTTTATCAAATCATCCGTTTTATGTCCAGCTCAAAGGGTGAGATAAATAAAGGTCTATATACAACTATAGTCTTACTTATTATCTCACCCCTTAAACTCATCCGGCGCATAAAAAAGGCAGAGCAACCAGCCCGGCCTTATGCCATCAATTCTATTTTACTACAGCCTCTTTTTGTATGATTTTTACTTTTCATGTAAAAAATCAGCTTGCTAACAAGGTGCATAAAAAGCCGAATAATCAGTCCGGTTTCCCTATAACCTGCATAATTCCTACGAGTTGAGCTAACATGAAATCGAGAAATTCTTCTTGAAGTTAAGGTCACTAATTTAGTATAAATAGATTAATGAGGAGTCCGCCGTGGCGGATTCCTTGAGGTGCTGATTTATTTAGTTGTCCATATACGAATATGGTGGAAGGTGGAGGTCTTCTACCGGCTGTTTTTGGGAGGTCATTAGTAGTCAACAGGGACGTTATTGTTTATTGAAGGTTAGATAAGATGAAAAAGTTGTTATTATTAGCTGCAACAATGCTTATTGTTTTAAACACCATTGCGGCGGCGGTTGTGCCGATTACGGTTGAAAATTTCAGCTTTGAGCAGCCTGGCACAATAAGACAGCAGAACTGGGAAAATGTACCCGGATGGAGCAGTGATTCTTCAGCCAGTGATTCGGGTGTCGAAACGGGATGGGGAGCTACTGATGGGATATGGAGCGGTTTTTTAACGGGTAGTGATCCTTCGGTTTGGCAGTTGACGGATCACTCGATTATTGATGATGAAGTTTTTGAACTGAAGGTGGACGCAAAGAATAACCAAGGTACTTCGACTTTACAGATGGATATCTATTATGATGATGGCGGCTTCCCTGTTTATGTTGTGTCTAATCAAGTCACTCTTAGCGGTACAATAAATGAGTATTCATTGTTATTTGCAGCCAGGGATGTTCCGGCATCTATAGGTCATAAAATCGGTGTTGAATTTGACAATATAACTCTTGGGACTTACAACCGGCTTGGTTTAGATAATGTACGCCTTAGTCTTATCGAAGTGAATCCAAGGTCATTTGCTTCTGAGCCAAAACCTGCTGATGGTGCTGAAGAGGTGGCCATATCACTGCTTCAGTGGACCGCGGGAGTGACAGCAGTCTTCCATGATGTGTACTTTGGTACCAATCCAACATTAGGTCCTGCGGAGTACCAAGGCCGCCAAGAATTCCCTATTTATTGGCACGCTCCTGGTTTGAATCCGGATACTACTTATTACTGGCGTGTGGATGAGGTTGAGGCTGATGGAACTACAATATACACAGGTAGTACTTGGAGCTTTACCTCTGCCCATGTAACGCATCAGGATTCTGGCCCACCTTATAGTGCCGTGTACACAACAGGCCAAGATTTTGACCTGGGAACGATGGTTGCAGTGGAGCACGATACCGTTCACGATCAACTGCAGCTTTCTGAGCAGTCGATGACTCTACCATTTATTTGGGTGCCGAACTCAAATGAAGGTACGGTCTCAAAAGTCGATACCAGAACCGGCAGGGAGCTGGGCCGATATCGAACAGGACCCGCTGATCGCAACGGTAATCCTTCAAGGACTACTATCGATCTGTACGGTAGTTGCTGGGTGGGTAACCGTCGTACAGGGACGGTTGTGAAAATAGGCCTGTTTGAGAACGGCCAGTACATGGATCGGAACTATAATGGAATAATTGAAACATCCAAGGACCTCAACGGAGACGGTCAAATCACAGGTGATGAAATCCTGCCCTGGGCAAGCGATGAATGTGTTATCTACGAAGTAATACTCATCCCTGGAGAGGAAAGCACATACATACCGGGTCAATACCAAGGGACGTATGTGAACGATGACCATAATCCTGGCCCTCGTGGTATTGCCGTAGATAGAAAGAACAATATTTGGGCCGGTTGCTTTGGCACACAGATTTACTACTATATTGATGGGTACACCGGTCAAATATTACACACGTTAGATGTTTCTTCAGTAAATCACTTACCCTATGGGGCCATCGTGGATGAAAATGGTATTCTCTGGTCCTCAGGACGGGACAGTAAACATGTTCTCTGGTTAGACCCCACGGACCTTTCATTTAAGGTTATTGAACTAAGTCATATTGTTTACGGCTTAGGTATAGATGGAATGGGACATCTTTTTATTTCTGGATGGGAGGATAGGAAGCTTTCATGTATAGATATTCGTACTTGTGAAATAATATGGACTAAAGACGGGGGTGAAAACTCGAGAGGAGTTGCGTGTACAGATGATGGCGACGTTTGGGTGGTGGACTCAGGGTCGGGTTTGGTGTCCCGCTATGACAATCAGGGAAATTTGAAACATACAATAAATGTTGGAAATACACCAACGGGCGTAGCAGTTGACAGCG
>Ga0307432_1001963_pt1 | contig 11673 bp, 8 predicted proteins | sample SalMarWE160150MG_FD_202158 | JGI IMG/M metagenome (GOLD analysis project Ga0307432, IMG submission 202158) | Salt marsh sediment microbial communities from the Plum Island Ecosystem LTER, Massachusetts, United States - WE1603-150 | ecosystem: Environmental > Aquatic > Marine > Intertidal zone >...
TATATTCTATGGTTTGTTTTAGAAAATACCTTAAGGCTTTTGCATCCCTTTATGCCTTTTATAACTGAAGAAATATGGCAAAAGCTGCCTCACAAAGGGGAAAGTATTATGGTTTCACCTTGGCCGCAATATAAGGAAGAATATGAGAATAAAGATGCAGAAAATAAGATGGAAAAAATAATGAGTATCATTAAAGCTATTCGAAATATTAAGTCAGATATGAATATTCCGTATAACAAAAAAATTGATTTATATTTAAATATTCACGAAAAAGATAAATTAAAGCTAATAGAAAAGAATACTGATTATATCGAAACTATGATTAAAACAAAATTGTTAGAAGTAGGAAAGGGGATTAAAAAACCAGAATATTCGGCTACAGCTGTTTTAGAAGGGGTTGAAATATTTATTCCCTTAAAAGGTATAATAAATATTTCAGAGGAGATAGCTCGTTTAGAGAAAAAAATAAATAAAATTAATATTGAGCTTAATGTAATTTTCAAAAAGATAAGTAATAAAGATTTTCTATCCAGAGCACCGGAAGATATTGTTAAAAAAGAAAGAGATAAAGCAGATGATTTAAAGGACATTAAAGAAAGATTAGAAAATAACCTAAAAAGTTTGAGGTAAATGTGACGACTTATACCGAAGCATTAGATTATATTTATGATTTAACTAAATATGGCATAAAATTAGGATTGAAAAACATAAACCATTTACTTTATCTTTTAGGCGAACCTCATAAAAAATTAAAAATAATTCATGTTGCCGGGACAAATGGAAAGGGATCAACATCTTCCTTGATTAGTTCAATCCTTCAATCTGATGGTTATAAAGTTGGTCTCTATACTTCTCCTCACTTAGTTGATTTTACCGAAAGAATCAAAATTAATAACAAACCGATAAATAGGAAAAAAGTATGTGAGTTATTAGAAAAAATCAAACCCTACATAGAAAAGGTTGCCAATACACCTTCTTATGGCCACCCTACCTTCTTTGAAGTTGTAACTTCTCTGGCTTTTCTCTATTTTTACGAAGAACAGGTAGACTTTTTAGTTTTAGAGGTAGGATTAGGTGGAAGATTAGATGCCACAAATGTTTGTGAACCTTTAGTTTCAGTCATTACCCATGTCGATTATGACCATATGGATAAATTAGGAAATAGTTTAGAAGAAATTGCCAGAGAAAAGGGAGGAATTATTAAGCCGGGAGGAATTGTAATATCTTCTAAACAATATAATGAAGCTTATAAAGAGATTAAGAAAATAGCCGATGAGAAAAATTCTCTTATTTATAGCGCAGGGAAGGAAATAAATTATGAAATAGTAAAATCTGATATTAAGGGTGTAATATTTTATTTAAAAGGAATCTATCATAATTACAAAAATCTTCATACTCCCTTATTAGGTAGACATCAAGCAGATAATGCTACTACTGCCATTACGGCTGTAGAAGCTCTTAAAATCAAAGGAATAAATATTTCTGAAAAAGCAATAAGAGAAGGTTTGGAAAAAGTTAAGTGGACCGGGAGATTAGAAATCATCCAGAATAATCCTACATTGGTACTAGACGGGGCACATAATCCCAGTGGAGTAAAGGTAGTGCGAGATGCCCTGAAAGAGATATTTTCCTATCACCGGCTTATTTTGGTATTAGCTATTTTTAGTGACAAAGATTACAAAAAGATGATACAAATATTAGCACCTAACGCAGATTTGATTATTGCTACTAAGGCAAAAAACCCTCGGGCAACTCCTCCTCGGATAATCGCTAAAGAAGCGGCACAATATATAGATCAGAATAAAATAATAGTTACTGAAAATATTCCTCAGGCCATAAACTGTGCTCTGTCGAATTCCAAAGAGGATGATTTAATATGTATAACCGGATCACTATATACTGTAGGTGAAGCAAAGAGATACTTTAGAAATAAAAATCAAGAAAATATAGTTAACAGTAATTGACCAATTTACCGATTGTCCGATTAATTGGTGCATTGACGAATTGGGTAATTAGAGGATTAATTCACATCTTACAAAGAGAATGGAAGTCAGAAGACAGAATTAAGAAAAAAAATATCATTGCGGAGCAGTTTTCTCTCTGTCATTGCAAATAATAGTTATATAACATGATGGGATTGCTTCGGTCGTTTTACTCCCTCGCAATGACAAAAAGAGATTAGAAATGATATTACAAATTTATTAAAAGAAGCGAGTAGCATGTTGTATAGAATGATTTATCCTATACGCTAAACGCTGTACGCTAGTTTTATTCACTAACGACTAATTTAATCGGTTAATCGGTCAATCGGTCAATTGGAGAATTGGTTTAAAAATATAATCTCTATAGAAGTAAGGAGAGAATAATTATGTTTAACCTTTCGAATCAAGAAAAAATTGCCATAATTTTATTATTAATAGTGATAATAGTAGGCGTAGGAATAGTTTTGAATAAAAATATCAATAACGAAGATAATTTTACCATAAATCGTGCTTCAGATATTTCAGAAAATAACCCTACAATAGAAAAAGAGGTTCCACCGTTAATTATTCATATTACCGGTGCAGTTAAAAACCCCGGCGTTTATCAATTAAAATCAACCGATAGAATTGTTGATGCAGTAAAAATTGCAGGAGGAGAAACTGAAGAAGCCAACCTGGATTTGATTAACCTGGCTGCTCTTCTCAAGGATGGGCAGAAAATAATTGTTCCTTCTAAAATATATAACGAAAACGGCGAAGAAATCAATAAAAATATAGATAACAATGCAGAGGTTATGTATTCTTCTTCTTCGGGTTCTATGTCTGGGAAGATCAATATTAACACAGCCAATGCGACTATGTTACAGACTTTGTCCGGAATTGGACCGGTTCTTTCAGAAAGAATAATAGAATATAGAAATCAAAATGGATTTTTTGGAGTTATTGATGATGTAAAGGATGTTTCCGGAATTGGAGAAAAAAAATTTGAAGGAATTAAAGATTTAATTTGTGTCCAATAAAAAACATATCTTCAGATAGCAAATACAATGTTATTAGACCCTTACCTATAATTTTAGCTCTATATATAATAGGAATAATTTATGGTAAATTCATTAGTATTAATCTGATATTTTTGTTTTCGATTATAATATTGTTAATATTAATTTCTATTATAAGTTTTCTAAAGCAGTGGAATGTAACCACTGCTTTATTATTTTTAATAATATTTTTAATCGGCATATTCAATTATAACCTTAATTCTAATCCTATTGGGGTTAACCATATAGCAAATTTTGTAGAAGATAAGAAGTTAACCATTATTTGTACGGTGTTAGATAAAGAATATTATCCCAATCAAGAGAAAATATCTTTTAAGGTAAAAGTAAGCCAAATAGAAAGAGGAGATTACAGCATTAGAACACAGGGCTTAATATTGGTGAATACCTATTTGGGGGATTGTCCATATGAATACGGAGACGTGCTTAAAATTAAAGGGAAATTGGAGAAGCCTATAAGACAGAAGAATTTTGGTGAGTTTAATTATGAATTATATTTAGCTCGAGAAAAGATCTTTACTTACCTCAACATCTGGCAGGAAAAAGATATTAAAAAAATTGGAGAAGATGATTCGAATTTTTTAGCATCTTTCTCCTTGTCCGCAAGAGATAAAATAAAAGATATTACAACACAGACCTTGGTACCGCCTTATAATTACCTTCTTGTCGGTATGCTATTAGGAGAAAAAAGTTTTATTCCTCCTTATTTAAAAGAAGTATTTGCCGAAGCAGGAATTATGCATATATTAGCAGTTTCAGGTCTACATGTAGGAATAATTGCTATGGCTTTGCTTGCTTTTTTAAGTTTATTGCGTTTGCCGAAGAAGCTTAAACTGTTTACCTTGATATTAATTCTAATAATGTATGCTTCTATCACTGGTTTTCGTCCTTCGGTATTAAGAGCTACCATTATGTTTATTTTATTAATAGGTGGGAAATTAATCAATAGAAGTAGAAATCTTAATATTTCTCTTTTTTTTGCAGCGTTTTTAATCTTGTTGCTAAATCCTTTGATACTATATGATGCAGGTTTTCTCTTGTCCTTTATCGTTACTTTTTTTATTATAAATTTATCACCAATCCTGCAAAAATTGTATTCAAAAATAGTAGTCTGTATAAGAAATCCTTTAGCAGTTTCAACAGCTGCCTGGATAGGTATTTTTCCGCTTTCCGCTTATTTTTTCAGTAAAGTATCGATAATCTCCATTGTTTCCAATATATTTATTATTCCTTTGACCGGGATAGTGGTAATATTAGGATTTGTAACTTTTTTTATTGGACTAATAAGCATCTCTCTGGCTGGTGTAATTGCCAATATAAATTATTTGTTATTAAATCTAATGACCTTAATAGCTAAATCATTTTCTTTGCTTCCTTTTGCCTATGTTTATGTTGCTCAACCTTCAATTACGGTAATTATTTTATATTATCTAACAGTATTTTTTCTTATTGAAATGTTTTGTAAAAAAACACTATCACAGAGAATAAAGAAAAAAGCTACTTTAATTGTATTATCGGTCATATTGCTAATAATTATTGTTCAAATATTTTATCCGGTAGACAACCTTAAAGTAAATTTTATAAATGTCGGAGAAGGAGATTGCGTCTTAATTGAAGCCCCCAACAAGATAAATATCTTAATCGATGGAGGAGGCACCCCTCAAAGTGATTTTGATGTGGGAAGTAAAATCGTTATACCTTACTTAAGGAGAAAAGGGATAAATAAGATTGATTTGCTAATCTTAACTCATCCTCATTTAGATCATTTAGAAGGATTATTGCCTATTCTTAGACAACTTAAAGTAGATGCGGTCTTAGATAGCGGATTTATTTGTGATGTTTCAGAATATAGGGAGTTTATTTCAACTATAAAAGAAAATAATATTCCATATTATCAAACTAAATCGGGAGATAATTATATTTTTAGTAAAAATATGGAGATGCTTATACTTAATCCTCCACGTACTTCAAATTTAGATAACGATTCTGATTTTAATAACCATTCGATTGTGGTAAAATTATATTATAAAAATTCAAATTTTTTGTTTACTGGAGATATTGAAAGGGAAGCGGAAAAAAGATTATTAATTTGGCAAAATATATTAAATAGTGATGTTTTAAAACTTGGTCACCATGGAAGTAAAACTTCCACTACATCGGAATTTTTAGATAAGGTTAATCCCATAATTGCAGTTATTACTGTGGGAAAAAATAATTTTGGACATCCTTCGCAAAAAGTTATTGAAAGGTTAGAGGATAGAAATATAAAAATATACCGAACAGATGAAGATGGAACAGTCATTATAAGAACAAATGGCCAGGAATATTGGATAAAAACACTGAGGGGAAACAATTAAAATGAACCAAGGAAGATATATGAATTACGAAGATATATTAAACCTTACGAAACAAGAGAAAATATATCCCATTTACCTGTTATACGGAAACGAAAACTATTTGAAAGAAGACATTTCAAAAAAACTTAGAAACAGATTAATTGACCCTGCTTATAGAGAGTTAAATTATAAGGTTTTTTATGGTGAAAAATTATCTATAAACGAGGTAATAAATGATCTAAAAACACTGCCTATGATATCGAAACATAAATTATTAGTAATAAAAGAAGCAGAAAAAATTAACAAAAATGATGAGACAAAATTAATAAATTATTTTGACCGGCCAAGTTTAAAAAACAATTTTTCAACTCTAATAATTATTTATAAAGAAGGCAAGCCAAACAAAGAATTAATCACAGCAATTAAAAGGGTAGGGATAGCGGTTAATTTTAGCATAACAGATAAATCAAAATTAGCCTTATGGATAAAATCTAAATTTAGGCAGAGTAATAAAAAAATTACTCAGGAGGCTTTATTTTATTTACAATCTATAGTTGGTTCTGATTTAGGCCGTCTTTTTAATGAAATAGAAAAAATAGATATTTATGCGAAAGATCAAAAAATAATAGAAAAAGAAGATGTTATGATAACGATTGGTGGTTCAGAAGCAGTTAATATATTCAAAGTATTAGATGCCATTGGGGATAAAGATATAAAAAATGCATTAGATGGTTTGGTAAAGTTAAATCAAGGCAACCTTCATCATTTATCCATATTTGCTATGATATACAGGCAAATAAAGCTTATACTTCAAACAAAATTATTACTTACAAAAGGATTTAATTTTAAAGAAGTAGAGAAGAAACTAAAACTTCCTTACTTTGTTGTCGAAAAAATAATAAAACAGTCTAAAAAATATACTTTTAAGGAAATTTGTAAGTCTTATGAATTATTGAATACTGCTGACTTAGAATTTAAAGATAGCCAGAAGGAACCAAAGATTATTTTAGAAGAATTGGTTATGAATATCATAAAACAGGAAAACTAGTATATAGTAAAGAAGGAATAGCATATAGCGGATAGATAAGAAAGAAGAAGTCAAAAGCCTAATTAGTATCGAGTATCGCGTATCGAGTATATAGTTAAGAAAACAAAAGAGAAGAAAGTAGGGGCGTATTGCATACGCCCTTTATGAAATAGAATATCGTAGATAACTAAAAAATATAAGAGCCGAATTTATTCGACCCTTACATTAAAATATTTATAAATTATTAATTACGATTTTGCTTTTTTTGTTTCAGTTTTCTTAGTCGCTGGTTTTTTAGCAGCTTTTGTTTTCTCTTTAACTACTGGTTTTTCTTTGGTTTTAGCTGTTTTCGTAGTCTCTGTTTTTTTCTTAGGGGCTACTGCTTTTTTAGTGACTGGTTTTTTAGTGACTGGTTTTTTAGCAACTTTTACAGCTTTTTTAGCTACTGGTTTTTCTTGTGCTTTTACTGTTTTTTTAGGAACAGCAGGTGCAGATTTCTTGGCTGCTCCCGGTTCTACTAAAGTATTTAGTTTTTTGGTTAAGTTTGCTTTCTGGCGAGAAGCAGTGTTTTTAGGCAAAATACCTTTATTAACTGATTTGTCTAAAATTGAAACAGCATCTTTAAAATATTTACTTATTTCTTCTTTGTTTTTTTCCGAAAGAGCTAGATCGAATTTTTTAATGATGCTTTTTATTTTTGATTTATAAGATATATTTCTTAGATGGCTTTTTTCAGAGGTTTTAACTCTTTTTATTGCTGACTTTATTTGGGGCATAATTATTTCCTTTCCATAATATTAATTTTACTTGATAATTTTAACATTATTTCAATTTAAAATCAAGCGAAATTTGTATCTCGTATCTCGTGAATCGTATCTCGTAAAGGAAACAGATGATTAAGAAAATTAAAAATTTTAGAGATTTAGATGTATGGAAGAAAGGTATAGAGATAGTTAAAGATATATATAAAACAGTAAGGAAATTCCCTAAATTAGAACTTTACAGTTTGACAAATCAAATGCAAAGAGCAAGTTTATCTATCCCCACGAATATTGCAGAGGGTTTTAATAGATTTCACAATAAAGAGTATAAACAATTTTTATACATTGCTTTAGGTTCTTGTGCCGAATTGGAAACTCAAATTGAAATAGCCACAGAGTTAAAATATATAAAACTTAACTAAAATATCTTGTATTTCCGGCGAGATACTAGATACGAAAAAGGAGATTGATGGAAACAAAACATAAAATTGCTAAATACGCAGGAATAGTAATCATTGCCACTATATTTTGTAGAATATTAGGTTTGGGTAGAGAAATAGTAATTTCCAATAGATTCGGAGCAGGGATTGAAACCGATGCATTTTTTATTGCTTTCATGATTCCTAATTTATTGAGGAGTTTTTTAGGGGAGGGAGCTTTAAACTCAGCTTTCATACCCATTTTTGCAGAGTATTTAACTAATCATGATAGAAAAAAAGCTGAATATTTTGCCAGTAATGTTTTAAATATTTTAATTATAATTTTAGTAATTGTGGTAATTTTAGGTATTTGGGGAGCTCCTTTGCTAATTAATATAATTGCTATCGGCTTTAAAAGCAATATGTATAAATATCAATTAGCTGTAAACTTAACCAGAATTATTTTCCCTTATATTGGTTTTGTGGCAGTTGCCGCTCTATTTATGGGTATTTTGAATTCCTATGATCATTTTTTAGTGCCTGCCTTAGCGCCGTCTATGTTAAATATTTCAGTTATCATTTTTGCTATTACTTTAAGTTATAAATATGGTATATATAGCATTGCCTGGGGAGTAATTTTGGGAGGGATAGGTCAGGCATTAGTACAAACCCCGGTATTAGCAAGAAAAAAAATAAAATATAACTTTACGGTAGATTTTAATGATCCGGGAGTAAAGAAATTATTAAAACTATTATTACCTGCCATGATAGGTCTGGCTATTACCCAGATTAATGTTATAGTGGATAGGACAATTGCTTCTACTTTAATTGATGGAAGTATTTCAGCTTTGTATTATTCCAACAGATTAGTACAATTTCCCCTGGGGGCATTCGGAATTGCAATATCTATTGCCGTTTTCCCTACACTTGCAAAACAGACGGCAAAAAATGATATTACTGAATTTAAAAAATCATTATTATTTAGTCTAAAAATGTTATTATTTATTACTATTCCGTCGGCTGTTGGATTAATAGTGTTAAAGGATTCATTGATTTGTTTAATATACGAACATGGTATATTCAGCAGAGTGGCAACCAATATGACTGCAAGTGCCTTATTGTATTATTCTATTGGCCTGTTTGCTTATGCCTGCGTTCGATTAATAACCATGTCTTTTTATGCTTTAAAAGATACCAAAACTCCGGTAAAGATCGGAATCTACATAGTATTTATAAATATTGCTTTAGATTTAATTTTGATTAGATTTTTAGCTCATTCCGGCTTAGCGTTAGCTACATCAGTAGCAGCTATACTAAATCTGATTATATTATTAAAAGTTTTACAGGATAAAATTGGGGATTTTGAATTAAAATCTCAAGTATCATTTCTGGTAAAAATTATTATATCTTCAATATTTTTAGGAATAACCTGTGTTCTGGTTGGTAATTATTTCGGTAAAGTATTAGACTTAAATTATAAATATAATCAGATTATTCAAGTAATTGCCTCTATTTTTACTGGCGGTATGGTATATTTGATTAGTAGTTATATATTAGGTGTGAAAGAAGTTAAAAGTTTAAAGCAAACTATAAAAACAATCTTAGGGAGTAGAGAATAAAGAATGTTAACAGATTATCATTGCAACATTGAAAATATCAGGAATTTTTCCATAATTGCTCATATTGATCACGGAAAATCAACCATAGCGGATAGATTATTAGAATACACCGGAACAATTTCCGAGAGAGAAAAAAGAGAACAGATATTGGACGATATGGATTTAGAAAGAGAAAAGGGGATAACTATTAAATCAAAAGCAGTAAGGTTATACTATAACTCTAAAAATGGAAAAGAATACATTTTAAATTTAATTGATACCCCTGGACATGTTGATTTTTCCTATGAAGTATCTCGTAGTCTTGCGGCATGTGAGGGTGCTTTATTGATCGTTGATGCATCTCAAGGTGTCCAGGCACAAACCATAGCTAATATTAATTTAGCATTAAAAAGTAATTTAAAGATAATTCCGGTAATTAATAAAATAGATCTTACTTCTGCTAATCCTGATAGAGTTATTCAAGAATTAAAAAATATTTCAGAAATAATAGAAGAAGAAGAAGTAATTTTAGCTAGTGCCAAAGAAGGAATTGGAACTTCTGATATTTTAGAGTCAATAGTGACTAAAATTCCGCCACCAAAAGGGAGTTCGAATCTACCTCTAAGAGCACTTATATTCGACTCGGTTTATAATTCATACAAGGGAACAATTGTCTATGTTAAAGTAGTAGATGGTGTAATAAAACCAGGTATGATTATTCAAACTATGTCTAATAATATAAAATATGAAGTGATGGAAATAGGGATTTTTCGTCCTAAGATGCAACCAATAAAAAAACTAGTTGCAGGAGAAGTGGGATATATAATAGCAGGGTTTAAAAATATTAAAGATACTCATGTAGGTGATACTATTATCAATGCTTCAAACCCGGCTCAGGAGAGTCTTCCCGGATATAAAAGGGTTACACCTTTAGTTTTTTGCAGTATCTACCCGATTGATAATAAGGAATACGAAAATCTTAAGACTGCATTAGATAAACTTAAATTAAATGATTCCTCTCTTTTTAGTGAGCCTGAAACATCAGAGGCTTTAGGTTTTGGCTTTAGGTGTGGATTTTTAGGATTGTTGCATATGGAAATTATTCAGGAAAGATTGGAAAGAGAATATAGTTTAGGTTTAATCGCAACCACACCGAGTGTAATGTATCAAGTAACTAAAAAAAATGGGGAAATGTTAAAAATAAGTAATCCTTCCTCTTTCCCTTCACGAAATGATATTGATAAAATTGAAGAACCGTATATAAAAGTAAATATCATTACTCCCAGTAAGTGTATTGGTGGAATTATGGATTTAGTTCAGGAAAGAAGGGGAAACTTTAAAAATATGGAATATATTGACGAAAAGATATTAAGATTAGATTACAAGCTCCCTTTAAATGAAATTATTTTAGATTTCTATGATAAGTTAAAATCTATAAGCAGCGGATATGCCTCGCTGGATTACGAACTTATAGGATATCAGCCCTCCGAATTGGCCAAAGTTGACATATTAGTTGATCATGAGTTAGTAGACGCTCTATCTTTTGTTGTACATAAAGATAAGGCATATACGCGGGCAAGGAAGATAGTAGAAAAACTAAAAGAAATTATTCCTCGTCACATGTATGAAGTTCCCCTGCAAGCCACAGTTGAAGGAAAAATTATTGCTCGAGAAACCATCAAGGCATTAAAGAAGGATGTAACAGCTAAATGTTATGGGGGAGACATAACTCGTAAAAGAAAGCTGTTGGAAAAACAAAAAGCCGGGAAAAAAAGAATGAAAAAATTTGGAAAGGTGGAAATTCCACAAGAAGCATTTTTAGGAATATTAAAAATTTAATTAGGTGATAATTAATGGAATTAGGATTGTATCTACATTTCCCTTACTGTATATCAAAATGTCCTTACTGTGATTTCAATTCTTACCAATTAGAAGAAGATAATCAGATTTCTTCCTACATTTTCGCTTTATATCAGGAGATAACTGCTTATTCTCAGAAATTAAAAAAGAGTAATATAAAAACTATTTACTTGGGAGGCGGTACTCCCACTATTTTATCGGGAGTTCAAATTTATAATATATTAGAATTTTGTAAAGAAAAATTTAAGGTAGATAAAAATGTGGAGATAACCATAGAAGCAAATCCGGGGACATTAAATGGTGAAAAAATAAAATTATTAACCGAATCAGGAATAAAAAGATTAAGTTTAGGAGCACAGAGTTTTAATAATATATTTTTAAAAAAATTAGGCAGAATACATAATACACAAGAAATTATTGATTCATATTATTTGGCTCGAGAGGCAGGATTTAACAATATTAATATAGATATAATGTTTGCTCTGCCAGACCAAACTACAGAAGATCTTCAAGCTACACTGAAAAAAGCTGTTTCCTTAAAACCAGATCACTTATCCTTATATAACCTGACTATAAAACCGGGAACAGAATATTACAAAGAATATAAAAGAGGAAAATTAAAGCTACCTACTGAG
>Ga0307432_1001966_pt1 | contig 11651 bp, 8 predicted proteins | sample SalMarWE160150MG_FD_202158 | JGI IMG/M metagenome (GOLD analysis project Ga0307432, IMG submission 202158) | Salt marsh sediment microbial communities from the Plum Island Ecosystem LTER, Massachusetts, United States - WE1603-150 | ecosystem: Environmental > Aquatic > Marine > Intertidal zone >...
AATCTTTTTGACTCTGATGCCTAACAGGTAATTGAAGGTTTCAACAAGATCTACAGGTTCTGTTTTTTCCGCTCTTCCTTGCAGGGTTTTAATTTTGTAATCAAATGGAGTTTTGAATCGATCAACTGTAAGTCTTGTCGGGCTGTCCTTCGTTTCCACATTTAACACATGCTGCAGGAAATAGTCAGGTAACTTTTGCAAAGTTGTCTGAGCACCACCCCTCTCAGAAAAAAGAATGTTGTTTAAAGTATCTTCAAATTGCTCAAGGGCATGGTATTTGAAGAAACCTCCTCCTTTCCACTCATTTATCGAAGAAATTCCTGAGCCTTCACCAAATAAGGTATTCTTCAATCTCTTGATTAAAAGAGAGTTAAAGAAATGAGCCATATCAACACCTATCCATTTACGTCCCATCTTTTGTGCTGCTGCACAAGCGGTTCCACTACCTACAAAAAAATCCAGGATTAACTCTCCATTATTAGTTGTTAATTCAAAAAAGCGCCCAATCATTTTTTCAGGTTTTTTGCCTTTTTTAAGGGTTACTCCACCTTCATTGTGCAAGTCATTAGGTAGTGTGTCAGTCCATATATCAGTTACAAGTTCACCTCGAACTGTTTTGGAGCCAATTTTTACTAGTCCATCAGAATAGAATAAAATGCGTTCACCATTCATTATGTACCAGTCATCATATTTTTCTCTATGTAATTGATAGATTATGTTAGGGTTACCCTTGGACGTTACCTTAAGTTCTCTAGCGTCTTGACTTATCTTGTCATTATCGAGAGCAGCAGTTCTGACTACAGAGTCCGCATGATTCAAAACAAAGTCATCGAGTTCTTTCTCATAATTGCTTCCAAGAGTCCGTTTAATCCGGTTCTTTGGAATTCCTTTGAATTTAGCAAACTGTTCTGAGAGCAATGTAAATTTCCACTCAGAGGGATCTCGGTCTCTGTTGAGAATAAATTTGTTATATCTATCATCGCGTTTCCTTTTTCTATATACTCGATTAGGCACCCAGTCAGTTTCGCTTTTAGAATATAAAACAAGAAACTCTGCAACATTTACAACCCCCGGATTAATTACTTTAGGTCCCGTAACTGATCCTCTTTTTATTGTAATAATTGCCCGTCGGTTCTTATACACAATATCCATTAGTTTCAGAAAATTGTCAAGTTCATTATTATCAATGCTCACACCTATTGTACCTGATTGAGTTAACAACGCATGTGAAAGCAATACTCTATCAAAAATCATGCTTAACCACGATGAGTGCTTGAACTTGTCTTTGTATAGAAATTCGTCGCTTCCTGTATTATATGGGGGGTCAATATAGACGCATTTAATGCTGTTACGATACTTTTCTAATAGTAAATTTAAAGCTTGAAAGTTTTCACTTCTGAAAAGTAATCCATCTATCAAGTTATCTAAATCATCCAAAGAGGACAAAAGTCTCCATTTGAAAGAGTCTGAAAAATGGCAAGTATCTAGCACGAGATTTTTGTTAGTTTTTAGGAATTCAACAGGCAACTTCTTCTTACCTTTAGTATTTTGGAGTGTGTTTTGTGTTTTCTCATCTAAATTAAACAAAGTCTTCCATTCATTGACTTGAAGCTCGTTATTTCCGATCTCCTGATAAAATGACTCAGGAACATAATCTAAGGTCATACAATAATCAGTGCTCAAAACAAGCTTCTTTTTTTCGAAAAGTTTTTTCTGGAAGTCCTCGATTTGTACAAGAAAGTCAATAATTTTTTTGCATAACTTCCTTGTTGTACGAATTTTGACTTTGTGAATACGTATGTGCTGATCATCCATCTGGTCAATTTCGTCAAAATGTAATACCTCATTTTTCAAGTAGAATTCAAGTTCTCGCTCCAGAAACGATTTGAGGTTCTTGTGAATAAAATAATCGGTCTTATTTCGCTCAATATATTTTGAAATGTGTTTCTCAAGAACTGTTGTTTCATTATTTAATGTTCTATTAAGTTCTTTTTCAGGTCCTCTATCTCCAATTTCTGAGAATATCTTACCTACACTATATGCAGTAATGGTGTCCTGAACATTTTTTGTTCCGAAATTATTCTTTTCATCGCTACTGATTTCTCTGTAGTTGAAATAGATGTTTAACTCTTTTCTCGCTTCATCTAACGTGAGAGAATTGTCCTCAGAAAGAAGAAAATATTTGTTATTGCTCTTAACATTATTTGATTCAAGTTCAGCATTTTTTAGAATAAAATTCACATGATATGTTCCAACAACAAAGTTGTACTTTTCGAAATATTCGCTGGTTTTTATGTAATATTGATCTTGGTTTGCCCAATAAAGATAAACTTCTTCACCATTGTGAGGAATAATATATTTTTCTCTTCCACCGAACCTTCTTTGAGAAATAAAATCTCCTTTATCGTAATATCTAGAAAAGAACTCGTAGACGTGATTGAAAACTTCATTTATCTGGGTTCGAACCCGCTCTTGATCTGCAATAGATTGTTTTAGTTCAATGTAACGCTTGATCTTGGGCGCATCATGAAGACGCCTAACTTCTCCGTTAGCGTCGATTGTTCCTTCCCCAAAATCCATGTTAATCTCTTCTTTAAGCCCATCAAGTTCTGACTTTTGCTCCTCAAAATTGGCTTTAACCAACTCACTAAATTCAGACTCAGCCTGCTTAACTAAATCCTTTTCAATGAACCGCTCAATCTCTTTTCGCCTAAAATTCAAAATCCGGTAAATACCAAAATCCAAATCAGAACGATCAGACCTAAAAATCTCCTTAAGCTTCAAAATCAAATCAGTTTTAACATCTTCACCCATTTTCGGTTGGTCTCCACCTGCAGATTGGTGCCATATCGCACCGTCCACAACTATTCCCTGAACACGGGTTAAAATCTTTGCCACAAATTCGCCTTACCGTCTCCAACGCCAACTGGTGAGTTTTATCCAAAGAGTCAGAATCAACATCAACCGATTCAACACTAGAATCGCCCAAGTAAGCAACAGAACCAGCAGTAACATTCCGCTCCATACTCTTCAATCCAAGAGAATACAACCTGACCTGAGTCTCAGCATCCTCATGAGACCGAATATCACTAGGATCCTCTTCACGCTTTCTTGACTTGTAATCTCTAACTTCAAATTTGTCCTCGTCTCTGAGAATCACGTCAACCTTACCCATAATAGTAGCATGTGTACCCTCCTTCTGAAGAGGATACTCCAACCTATACTCGACCTCCTCAATCCTAGTCAAATCATCCCCATACTTACTAGCAAAATCCAAAAGAGCCTTACCCGCACTATCCTTGAATCTGTCAAAAACAACTCCACCCACATAATGCATATGAAAACCAGAATTAACAGCCGTCCCAATAGCACTTCTAGGAGAATATCCCTCCTTCTTGACTAGATCACCAGCCATTCTCAAACAATGATGCAACGCATTACCATAACCCAAAGCCTGAGTCAACCCAGGCTGATAACCCCAAATATTCCTCATCAAATACATGTAAGGACAAATATTATAATTAATAATCTCGCCCGCCGTAAAAGTCTGAATCTCATCACCAGCAACATTAGGCTCCACCAAAAAATCAGGCAAATCACCCGCCCCCAACTCAGTAATCTGACCCCAATCAACATCATCCAACATCATACTTCTACCCACCCTTCTACGCATTCTCTCAAAACAACTCAACACTAACGCATCACGAGGTCGAGTAATCGCCACATAAAAAAGCCTACGCTCATCCTCCACACCCCCCTCATACCGCTCTGCATTAAACAAATCACGAGGAATCCTGCACCAATTCTTCTGCTGCCCGGTGCTTCGTGGCGGAAAACGTGTCCCAGTCAAAGAAAACACAAAAACAATCGGCCACTCAAGACCCTTCGCCTGATGAATAGTCATCACCTGAACCGCATTAACACTCCTAATATCATCGGAAGGCTGCTCTTCATAAGACTTCAAGGCATGCGTATTCATGTACCAACATAAACTCTTCAAATCTCGCTGCCACCTAACAGTCCTTCCACCAATACGATTTGTAGCCTCAAAATCGGTCAACATAGTATCGAAACGACCAAGATTCGCCATAACAGCTGCTTCATTATTATCCTTAAAATCTAAAGATTTGAAACCAAGCGCAAGAAGAACCTCATGAAAAACCTCAGTTAAATTATGAAATTTCCGCTTAGGCTCTTCACTAACCAAATTTTCTTTTATTGCTCTAAGCTTCTCTTCAGCATCAACAGGAACCCCATTACGACCAACATTATTCCAAAAAGCCAAAGCAGAAGTAAGAAGATCATCTCCATCAACTCTTTCAGCCCAACTATAAGGATTCTCCATCCAGAAACCATCAGCAGCAAACCATGAAAAAATACGTCCTAATGCCTGCGCCTCAGCACGCCTAAAAAGACCAACCTTACCACCAACAATGTAAGGAATTCCCCTACGATTTAATTCTCCAATTAAATGTTCAGCTGAATAACTAACACTTCTAGTTAAAATGCCAAAATCAGAATAACTTAAATTTTTTTCATCTCTGAGACGTTCAATCTGCTCAGCAATCCAAATCCCCTCATCAACATCAGTCTCTAATTCAGCAAATCCTACGAACCCTTCTCTATCACGTGTAGGGTCTAAATGCTCAACTCTTAACGCCTCAAAACTGTCAGAGAACCAATTAGCATTACGCACAATCTTTTTTGTGCTCCGTCTATTCTTCTGAATACTAACAGATTTAGTACCCTCAAAAGTTTCAGAAAAAACTTCAAAAAAACTCTGGTCAGACCCTCTCCACTGATAAATACTCTGACGGGGGTCACCAACAATGAAAACATTATCGCTTCCCGCAATCAACCGAATAAACTCATGTTGAGCCTGATTAATATCCTGAAACTCATCAACAACCAAATGCTTAACATGACTCAAAGTATCCGGCTTCTCTCTAAGATGTTTAACAACTCTCGAAATCATAAGCGCAAAAGTCAACAATTTGTTCTCTTCAAGATTGTCAATATACCTGGAATATGATTCGAAAAAATCAGGAGCTTCTCGGGACAAAACAGAGTCGTCCAATAATTCACTTTGAACCATATTCAAAGCTCCTAAGAAATTATCCATGCGCACAAAGTCATTTCTTCCAAAAGACTGGAGCTTGAGCCCCCATCGAATTCTCATCAAATAAGCAATTTCCCGATTATCATCCAAGACAGTATAGTTACCGTAACCAAAATAATCATCCAAAATACGTTTGGCATAGGCATGGATTGTCCCAACAAACATTTCCCCAAGCTTAGCCGTAGCTCCCGCACCTGCAATCTGTTCAACACGCTGATATATACGACTCTTCATACTCTGAGCAGCTTTTTCAGTAAAAGTAAACGCCACAATAGAAGCAGGCTCAACACCTTCAACTAGAAGCAAATACGCAATTCGACGAGTAATTGTCTCAGTCTTACCCGCTCCGGCACCTGCAATAACCCGTGTATACTGGGAATCAGAAAGGATTGCCTCTATTTGTTTATCTGATAATCTAAAAGGCGCATTTACAATTTTATCGATCACTTCAGTCCGTTCCACTGTATGACTTCCCCCTCCGCTTTGAATCAAACTCATTTTCATGTGTACACTTAATTTAATTGCGGTTTTACAATCTACATTTTTATGACAATATCAATTAGAAAAGCAACGTTTCACATTTTTCTTTGTATTCACAAATTCTACATTTATTTTGATTTGTTGTTGGAATAGCTTCTCTTTGACTTTTCCAGAATTGAATTGCCCAATCTAAACTTGATTCAGCCTCTTGCTGGTCAAACTTGTTGAGGTAAATTACTGCATTTTCAATTGGAACTATCGCTTTCTTTAGTCCATTCTTCTGTATTGCGTCAAACACTCTTTCTTTTAAGGTGGGATCATCCTTTGCCCTTCGATCTGCAACAACTATTGCATAATATAGTTTTTCGGTATTGAAACCAATATTCTTCAACAGGATTCCATAAAATCCAGCCTGCACATGATGACCGGGATAAGCTCTTTTGCTTCTGCTAAATTTGTATTCAAAAACAACCAATGGAAAGCCGTTTTCAAAAAGAACTGAATCGGGTTTACCAATTAAATTGACATCTTTATATTTTGCTAGAAGCAACCATTCGAGCGCAAGGACTGGCTTTTTCCCATAAACTGCTTTCCAAAGATCTTCTCGCGCAACTTCTTCACTACCTTCGAGTAAGTTTTCATGAGCAGCTGTTCCCTGATTTTTTGTTTCGGTTTCTACTTCACCATAAAGGTATTTCATTTCAATTTTTTTCTCACAATAATATTGCCCAGCAACATCACTTGCTCTAATAGTGAACCGATCAAACCTCAATTTACCTTTGCTATCATCTGTCTTTTCGGCAATTTGCTTTAGCAAAGAATCAAATTCCTTGAGCTGCTTTTTCCATTCGCTCATGCAACCAATTCCATGTTTACCAAGCATTTACAAGTTTAAAAATAGAATTAGAGGATCCTTAACTTACAACTTACCAATTAATGTTAAATTTAGTTAAAATTAAAATGTGAGACGCTCGAGTTTTTCTTTTTTCCTATATGGATGGGCAAGGTCGCAAGTAAAAAAAAGTAAATGAACTAAATTTTAGCTCAAATATTATTTGTGCGCTAATGTGGAATTCATAAATTAGAAATATCTGAAGCCCAATTGGGTTTCAAGGGTTCACTTTGAAAGACGTAACTGAAGCTTCCTTCAACGATATCATAACCCCTGCAAGGATTCAGTATATTATCCCAATCTGGCAGCGAACTTATAGTTGGGAATATCAGCAATGGAAAGATCTTTGGGAAGATATTATGGACCTCAATGAAAAACTGACGAATGGTGAAATAGCTCAACATTTCATGGGTCCAATCGTATTGAAGACGCAAGAGCAAAAGGTCGGTGGGATAACCAGATTAGTTCTTATTGATGGGCAACAGAGACTTACGACTTTATTGATACTTTGTGCTCTGATTAGAGACAAGGCAAAAGCACCACCGAGCAATACTAATTTAGTTACGGAGATCGAAAGGGTTTTCCTGTTTAATGGGCACGCCAAGAAAGCTGAGGATAAACCTAAGCTTTGTCCAACCGAAGCCGATGCTAAGGTTTTTGATCTCATTATGAATGGGCAACCCCTGTCCGAAAATGATTCAAGTCAACTACGTGCAGCCTATTCGTTTTTCGAATTAGCTTTCAAGAATGACAATACAAAATTTGACCTTGATGGATTGTTAGATTGCATAAGAGGCTTGAGAATGGTTACGATCCGTCTTGAGGAAAGCGACAATCCAAATCGAATATTTGAGACGCTGAATTTCAGGGGCAAAGAACTCGCGCAGTCCGACTTGGTGAGGAACTTTTTCATGATGTCAATTAGAGAACAATCGAGTGCAGATGACCTCTACCAACAGGTTTGGTTTCCAATGCAACAAAGTCTAGGTCAAAACACTCCTGAGAGGACAAGAAATTTGGAGACTTTCTTCAGGCACTACGTAGTCATGAGAGATCAGGAGGTAGTCAAACAAAACAAAATATACTCTAAGATTAGAGGACCTCTGAAAAATTCCACTGCGACTCAAGTGACCTCAGAATTGAGGTCTATAAGTAAGTACTCTAAATTTTATGAAAAACTGTTGTACCCCAATCGAGAGAGTAATTTGAAGATTAGAAATGGAATAGATCGGCTGAACAGACTGAAAATCGGAGTCCAATATCCATTTCTGATTAAAGTTTACAAAAACTTTGCTGCTGGAACAATTACTGAAGAAACTTTTTGCTCGGTCTTGAAAACTATTGAATCATATATTGTAAGACGTTTTTTCAGCAAGATACCTACTCATTCGTTGAATAGGCTTTTTGCTGAACTTTGCAAGTTACCCGATGAGAACATAGATGTGGCTTTGGTCAGGAACCTAGCAAAGAGGGAAAATTGGGCTGCTCAGTATTGGCCGAAGGACACAGAATTTAGAGAACAGTTTCACACTGCACCCGTTTATAGGTTGTCTTTGGATAAATGTCACTTCATTCTAGAGACACTAGAAGACGACTACAAACATCCTGAACCCGTCATGCTTGAGGATTTGTGGATTGAACATGTTATGCCTGAGACTTTAGATACAAATTGGCAGACTTATCTCGGAGAAGAATGGGAGAATATCCACGAGAATTATGTTCACACTATAGGCAACCTAACACTCATTGCAGCAAGTCCAAACGCATCAATCCAAAACGAATCGTTTGCAGATAAGAAGAAAGACTGGTATTCACAGTCGAACATCAGCTTAACAAGAGAAATAAATCAGAAATGGACTGAATGGAAAAAAAATGAAATCTGGAAAAGAGCAGACATTCTAGCGAATAAAGCGATCAGAATTTGGCCAAGGTCTGAAGTATAATAACAGGCATACTTTCCATATTTTTCGATTCGCCCTCAATCAAGAAATATCCTTTTCATTCTTCAAAGGTACTATATTATTTGTTTTAGGTGCAGCTGCTTCTTTCAGAATCTGAACTAACTGACTTACATCACTTCGCAGGTCCTCAACTTGACTCGACAAGCCTAAGATCTGACCTTCCAGCTTTTTCACTCGCTCAGGCATCAAAAGATACTCCACAGCCGCGTCCCTGCTCAAATGGTCGATCTCGCCTTCCAACTCGCCAAGACTATGATCCATCTTACGTTCAGGAGTACTCACCGTAAAATAACGCGCAAGAAGCTTAGCCACCGGATCATCAATAGCCAACTCGTAGCCCTTACCGACCTGCCCCTCACCCAATAGCACACCATACTTGCTCATCAAAACTCAAGCAACCCTGTCACCCAAATTCTTAGCCAAACCAAACAGCTCTCTAGGACTACGACCATGCAAAAATTCAACATGTACAATCCAATTACGAGACGGCTTACGAACAGATACACCATGCACCAAACCCAACAAGGCAGTCCAGTTCACCATCTCCACTTCCCGAAAATTGCCAACAGGATAAAAGCCCTCACGAACAATCGAAAACAACACCTGACACATGCAACCGATAAACCGCGCGTATTCACAAATGAAGTATGGGGCGCCACAGAAAATGACATATGAGATCAGGATAATATCTAAATATGCTTCGTGATGTTCCAGTCCAAACAAATAGACCAAAAACAAATCAATTAGACTAAACAGACGCATTTTCAGCATTTTCAAGTCTAGGAGCAAGGCATTAAATAGGAAAATTGAGAATATGGCCATGAAGGAATAAAAAATGGTTGAAGGTACAGAAAAGGACAAACAACGCGCGGAAGTTTACGATGCATTGGGTCATCCTATGCGCCTAGCTATTCTAAAGGCTTTAAGCGAAGCACCTATGGGTTTCGCTGAATTGAAGAGGCGGTTAACCATTGACAGTAGTGGTCATCTTAAGCATCATTTGGACAAGTTAAATAGTCTGATAAAAACGGATGAACACGGTAAATATTGCCTTTCAGACAAAGGGAAAGACACATTGCTCACGATGCACCCAATCGAGAAATACAATGAAGATGCTAGATTTCGGGAACAAGTCGGTTTGCTCATACGGGCGCTGAGAAGCGATATAACCAGTGTTCAAGAAATAGCTGTCGTGCAACTTAGCTTATTTGGACCAAGAGCTATTCCGTACTTAAGATCAGCACTTTCAGAGGCATTTTCTGAACTCGACAATTCAGAAGCTACTGAGGATGCTATATCTGGCCTAATCAAAGTCCTAGGAATAATCAGCGTTCCTGCCACAGTGCCTGTTGTTGTGAAAGCACTCCCTAGACCCGAAGCCTTTGAAGCTTTAGCCAAGATTGGTAACAAACAAGCATTAGACGCTGTCATATCGTCAATACCAAAGTGGTACAGCAAATATGTAGACTTATATTATTCCAGCGAGCGGAAGCCAGAAGATGTGGATGATTTCTTGAGGAAGATATTCGGTCACTTCGATCAAGAAGACGTGAAGACAGCACTCGAAAATGCATTGAGCGCCGGAGAGGAAACAGCCAAGAGCATAGCTGCAAGAATACTTGCCGTTGTTGGAGATTCACACTCATTTCCAGCACTCATAGACGCCTTAGAGAACGGTAATTGTTCAACTAAAACTGAAGTAGCCCGTGCGCTTATTAGACTGAGATCACGCGAAGCTGTTCCCAACATAATCGCCGAACTTGTAAAGATTCAAGGTTACTCACCCTCCTCAAAGAGGGATAATACAAGTGCAGATCATGACGCTGAGACTATTCGGACAGCAAAGGACGCCCTATCAGACGCAGTGCTAAAGTTGGGCTCGGTAGATGATTGGTTACAAATCTCGTTTCATCGTCCCAAACTCGATCTTCGAAAAAGCAGTCATTTCGATGGCGCGATAATTAATAGCGGTGAAAAAGCAATACCTGAGCTTACGAAACTGCTTCAAGCCCCCGATTCAGATGTTCAACAAGAGGCAGCAGAGATGATTGCTAGAATAAAGCGAGGCGAAAAAGTGGATGAACGCAGTTATTTCTATTAAGAACTTGGTTTGTTCCTACGTACTAATGGAAAATGCGAGAACTATATCTTCAAACTTCTGTAGAAGAAATAAATGAGCAAGAAAGATACGAAATAGGATGAGGTAACGGAGGGCGTTAACCTAACTACCAGCGATCTGGCTCGAAAAAATCCGACAACACTGCTTCAGGAAATATACCTCCTGCTCTCATCTTTCAACGGCTGCGAAGAGTCTCCTATGGCTCTTCGTGGGGTTAAAACTCCTTTTTGCGAAGAGTCTTATTATGTAGGCTGCTAATCGAGTGCCTAACCGCTTATAAGTAGGCTGCTAATCCGCCTGCGAAGAGTCTCATCTATAGTTGTTTCAAATCGTTTGCACGGGAACTGCAGAAGAGCTCTGAGGCTGTGCGGGCAAAAACTAAGCAGTTAAGTTTAGAAGTTGTTGACCACGTTAGAAAAAAACCAGCTGGTCAACTTCTACTCTTGTTACTGTTCCTAATGATCTCTCAAGTATTAAGATGCAGTTGAGGGTTTTGGCTGGAGCACTCAAAAACTAAGCAGTTAGGTTTAGAAGTTGATAAACAGCAGGCTATTAGGCGCAAGATTGAGAGGATGGGGTTAGAAGTAGTTGTTGTGCAGAAACCTACAGATTCACGCACAACTACTTCTAATGTTGTTTTGCCTGAGAAAATGATGTGTGCTGATGACGTGCTGAAGACTCTTCGTGGGTTTGTTTTTGGGTGCCCTGGGAGCCTTTGGAGGCTCTTCGTGAGCTGTTTTTTGGTGTTCTTGTTGGCTGCAAAGAGGCTGTTTTCAACAATGTTTTTGATTCTTTTTTGGGGCTTGTTTTGGGCTTTTTTCAGCTATTCGGCTACGTTTTGGAGGTATCCGTTTACGTTGGTGTTTCTGGAGGTAATACGTCAGTGTTGGCGGCTGCAGTTTGTGGCTGCTGTGGAGGGGTTGGGGGAACGGTTAGGTGATGTCTTTGCATGAAAATGGGGAAAATGGTGCAATAGAGGGTCTATGGGACTCTTCGCAGAGCTTCTTTTTTCTGGAAGAATATGCAATCTGAATGCTTCTAAAAAGTCAACAACAGTGTTAGACTTTAAATAAATGAATA
>Ga0307432_1001968_pt1 | contig 11642 bp, 16 predicted proteins | sample SalMarWE160150MG_FD_202158 | JGI IMG/M metagenome (GOLD analysis project Ga0307432, IMG submission 202158) | Salt marsh sediment microbial communities from the Plum Island Ecosystem LTER, Massachusetts, United States - WE1603-150 | ecosystem: Environmental > Aquatic > Marine > Intertidal zone >...
GATGCGTAACTTGAAGTAGGAAAGACCCTGCTACTAGCTGGCAGGAGGGCTTGCTGTGGTGTAGATGCACACATCTGGCGCCTGAGGGATGGAAAGCCCCTCTTGGAGTCAAGGAATGCGGCAACCAGTGAGGAGTTAGAGCGTAACTAGCCAGCAACTTGCCAGCTACCCGAAAGAGGGCATAAGGTGGCTCTGGGTAAATGGTTGTGAGTGAACCTTCTGCACTGGCGAATACTCTCTTGAGAAGGTGGCTATTAGAGTGCAGAGGTAACGAGTCACTAGCTGGCAGGGGGCTTGCTAGGGTGAGTAGGCACAGTGGAGACATAGTGGTGGAGTGCCGTAAAAGAGGAGGGTACGGTAGCCCAGCAAGCCAAACCTGAGCTGAGGGGCGATAAGAAAGCAAACCATAACGGTGGAGGCAACCATCAGGCTGATGTTCTGGCAGTTATGAGAGTCAGCTTGGTAAGGTAGACCTGGATGGTAAAGCAACTGATAGGAGATTGAGTAGGCTCAGAGATTGCTCTAGTGGGGGTGATAGAACTAAGATGAGAATGAGATGTAGTGGCGAGATAACATGGCGTAAGAGCCAGAAGCTTCACCAGCCCCCACAGGGCAGTTAGGAAAGGAGTAATTTAATTGGCAGATACAATACTAATAAAATACATCCATATACAAGCACCAAATGCACCTTACATACGAGTGGACTGTTTGGTATGTGGTCAGAATTGGAACTATTTTGATGGAGTAATACCACAGTATCCTATTAGCACAGGTATTGATATTTGTGGAATGGTGTGTCCATATTGTGGGTCATGTGGCTATATCCCCGGTAAAGTTGACGACAAAACTGAGGAGTAGAAGATGACAAAATTGATAATCATTCTAATTGCTATTATAACAGCACCTATTTGGATACCCCTTGCTATCATCCTCAAGATGGCAACATTAGTGTCATGTGTGGTTGAGGATTTACCTTGTTAGGAGGTTGAAGATGACAAAAAGTAATTCTGAGCAAACTTGGTATGAAGAGCAGAAGGCTTGGGAGGAAGAACAAGAGCATCTTGCTAGTGAAAGTGCAAAGGCAGAAGCAGATGCTCAAGGGCAAGAGCCAAAGCCTGACTCACTTGAGCAACCCAGCCCATTGAAGGTAGTTCCAAGTGTGGCAGCAGGTGATACTTATGATGAGACTAAAACTAACCTCCAGATTTTTGAAGATGGTGTTGCAGAAGGGATAAGGAAAGTGGTGGTGTGGCAATCTGATAATTGTGTATGCCAGTCGGATGAGGATTCATTTGGTAATCGTTTTATGGTTATCAGTGTTCCTATCGCTAGTTGGGAATCTCAATTAAAGAAATGGGGGGTTGGAGATGGTTAGTATTGAGGATGTAAAGAAGATATTGGAAGATAACACAACTTCTTGGGGAAGTAGAGAAGAATGGCTAGTGGAGATTGCCAAACAAATCTGTCAGCTATTTGAGCCAGAGCCTGAGGATAGGTTGTTGACACCGAAGGAAATTGCAACTGCAATCCATTCCATACCTAACCCTAGCCTTGATAAACTTGAAATAAGAATAGCCAAAGCTCAAGATGCCAAGACAGCCTCTATCAAGGATGCTGAGTGCCAAGCTAGGATAGATAGGATAGCAACAGATATATCTGTTTTCAATGATGAGTTAGACCATACAACAATAGGCGATAAAGAGTTTAGAAGAATGGTAACAGGGAAATGGTTGCAGGGAATCAAAGTGCAGGAGGGGGATTAAATGAGTAAGACAGAGGAGATAGAGATATGAGCTTAAATAAACAAAAGGGGAATATGTATCCATTTGTGACACACACTTGGAATCCGATTAGAGGTAAGTGTCCTCACGACTGCGATTATTGTTATATGAAAGCATTCCCACTACAAGAGCTTCACTTTGTCGAGAAGGAAATGAATACCGATTTAGGAGAGGGTAATACTATATTCGTTGGTAGTTCAACGGATATGTGGGCTACACCAGTCCCTACTAGCTGGATAACAGATGTACTTTTTCATTGTCGTGAATATTTTTTTAATAGCTATTTATTCCAGAGTAAGAACCCCGCCAGATTTAATGAGTTTGCAAGTTTTCTCCCAGAAGATGTGGTTTTGGGCACAACTATAGAGTCTAACGCAGGATACCCTGTGAGTAAGGCACCACCTGTTAAAGCCAGATACGAGGCTATGCTCGGACTCTCAGCGGATAAAATGGTTAGCATAGAGCCAATAATGGACTTTGACCTTAATACCCTAGTTGCATGGATAGCTCGGATTGAACCTAAATTTGTTAGTATAGGTGCTGATAGCAAGGGACATAATCTACTAGAGCCGCCAGCAGATAAAATCCAATCCCTTATTCAGGAACTAAAAAACATTACCACAGTGAAGGTTAAAGACAACTTGAAACGGTTGTTAGGAGGTATAAAATCATGATAGTGGTCAGGCAAACAATAGATGTATTTGAGGTTGACGGGAAAGATGTAGCCCTAGATGGACAGGTTATGGAGATAGACTCGCATCCTGAGAATAGAAGGTGGGTGGTTGTAGTTATCGGTGGTCACTCATATGCTGTAGATATAGGTGATGTATTAATGGCAGGCAATAATGCCACGAATGTAGGTTAGAATGGATAGCATAGAGGAAATAGTAGCAAAAGTAAATAAATTAGGGGTGAAGGGAATTCAAGTGGTAGGTTATATAGAAGCCCAAAGAGCAGATAGTTTTACCCGATACTTATTAGTTGTTAAACAACCAGAGTTAACAACCGCTTCAGGGAAAGGATGGTACGATGACTAATATATATAGGTGGCGATGCCGTCATTGTGGTGGAGTAAGTGTAGGTTACGAAAGGTGATGCGGTGATATCGGTAATATCCGATGGTGCAATTGTTCAAATGGCATTATCTGAGGTAACTGAGGTTTGGGTATAGATGAGGTATCAGATATATGCTGAAAGGGGGGAAGAACAATGAAAAGCTATCCTCATTGTATTATAAGGAAAGTTCGTAATGGACACATTAAGTTTGATAACCAGTTATGGGAACCACGAGAACCAACTGACCGTTTGGATGGGATGCGTCTTGCTTTCGGTGTGTATGTTGAGGGCTGTTATAGCCATCCAATGGAAAGATTGGATATTTTATGCTTATGGGGTAGTGAAGAAACCTACAAAACCACAAGCGAGAAGGCTTACCTTGAGTCTTATGATAGGGACAAAATGCTGTTAGCTCCCGATGGTTATTTAAGGCAATACTGGTGGCATCCAACAAAGTAGAGAGTGATATTGAATTATAGTGGCTAAAAGTGATTATAGTATAGAGGAGATAGAGATATGAACATAAATGAAGCTACTGAAATCTTAATCCAATGGCTACCTGTTAACCGCTGGCCACCTAACCCTAATCTTTTACAAGCTATGACTCTAGGCATTGAAGCCCTTAAAGAAGTCATGCGCACACGTGACGGCGACCCTGCCCTTGACGGCGAGCTATTACCAGGCGAGACCGAGGACTAAGAATGGAATTGCAGGTGTAATGGCTAAGAGTGATTATAGTATAGAAGAGATAACATTCCTTCTGGCTAGTTATGGTGAACTAGATGAGGGATATATCCCCGGTGAAGCTCTGGACAAGTGGGCTAAGGTATGGAAAAAAGATTCATCCAAACGAGCGCCCTTTGAGATGAGGGCTATATTAAAAGCTGATATTGACCGGGCTATGCAGAGGTTAACATTAGAAGAGCAGTATATAATATTATGGTTGAACATAGATAGTAGAACGATAGATGATTGCGCATTCATATTGAAACTACCATTTTATGAGATAGTTAGAATACAGTTTAAAGCTATCAGGAGTATGGCTGGGGTGTTACACGGGGATAAAGTTAGATGACAGACACTATAGCTAAAGGGTATTTGAGGCTTTATAGGGTTATTAAGGAATTGCCTCCTCTGGCTGATGTATGTCGTGTATGTCGGGGAGAGTTAGACAGTAAATATAAAGCAAGGAAACAAGGGAAGTTGTGCCTTAATTGTTATAGACACAGGCATCTCAGGCACAACTAACCAGGGGGGGGGCTTGACAAAACCCGTATAAAAGTATGGTATAATATATATAGTAGTATAATAACAGACCCGCCAAGCCTCTGTAGTAATACAAGCGCAACCTGGTGGGTCTTTTGGTTAAGTGGGCTAGGTTTTAACCTGGTCGGCTAGAGGAGTCCGGATAGGCTGGATTCCTCTCGCTTTTTATCCTTCACTTAGAGTGAAGGACTGGCCACCTATGACCACACCTGCGGCAATAATAAGTATTATCGGATTCACGATGAACTATTACCTTACCGCCACACTTAGGGCAGACAGGTTGATTAGGTTTGTTAGTCATACTACTCCTTTCGCTAGTTGAGCTTTAGCGTTCTCTTTCAAGTTTGTATGTGACTGCCCAAGATATATCTTCCAATTTCTTCCTAGCATTTGGTTTATATATATACCAACTCCCGCTATCTTTAGACATCAAATTTGCAGGGTCATTCTCAATTACCTCACGTATTGCATTTAGTTCTTCAAAGCTCTTGTGACTGAGTTTAACCCTATTTATTAACATTATATTACTCTCCTCTCTAATATTTGAGCTTACCCGCTCATCCTAGCCCACTGGCAGTAGGGCTAGGTGAAGGGGTTAACTTATGGTCTCAGCTTCAGCTATAGCCTTCTTGTAGGCTTCTGTGGCTTCGGCAATGGCTTTGTTGAGGATTTCTAGGTATGGAGCTATAGCCTTGTCGTAGACTTCTCTAGCATCATTTGTAGCCTTGACGTAGGCTTCTTGGGCATCGTGTAAGTCCTTGTTTATCATTCCCTTACTCCTCTCGTTTATTTGACTATACTATAACACAAAAGAGTGTGTGTGTCAATAGGTAAAAGCACCAATATTGATAAAAAGGCAAAACTCGTCAATCAAATGTTCTAAAATTAGGGGAAAATGGAAATTCAGACGCTAGAAGTCAATAAGATAAATCCGGCAGTTTATAATCCTAGAAAAGACCTACAGCCTGGTGACCCAGAATATGACAAGCTCAAGAAGTCCATATTAGAATTTGATATGGTAGAGCCACTTGTCTGGAATAAGAGAACTGGTAATTTAGTAGGCGGGCACCAGAGACTGAAAGTACTCAGTGAACTAGGGATAGAAAAGGTTGAAGTATCGGTGGTTGACCTCAGCGAAGTTAAAGAGAAGGCACTAAATATAGCGCTGAATAAGATACAGGGGGAGTGGGACTTTCCTCGGTTAAAGGACTTACTGGAAGAACTGGACACTGGCGATATTGATATGGAGATAACTGGCTTTGACCTTAAAGAGATTGAAGATTTAATGACGCAGCTCCATGAGTCAGAACCAGGGCTAACCGATGATGATGCCGTACCAGAGGCCACAGAATCAATTTGTAAGCGGGGAGACCTGTGGAGTCTAGGGAATCATAGGCTTTTATGCGGGGATGCGACTGTTATAACCGATGTGGAGCAGTTGATGGGGGGTGAGAAGGCAGATATGCTGTTAACTGACCCACCCTACGGAGAATTGAAAATCTTTGACAAAAAAGGCTATGTTGGTGTTGATAGCAAACACGCAAAAGCTAAACATTATGGTGCTTATAAAGGTGAGGGTGATTTTAAACTTGAGCCTGCAATGGATGCGGTAAAAGACAAATACGATAAAGCAGTGATATGGGGTGGTAATTTCTTTAATGATGTTTTACCCATAAGAAATAGTTGGCTTTGTTGGGATAAGACGGGCGGAACTGAGACAGAGACCTTCTTTAGTTCATTTGAGTTGGTGTGGACAAATATGGGTATCCCCTCAAGAATGTTTCATTATCTCTGGTTAGGTATGATGCGAGCAGGTGAAAGAATTGAGCGAGTCCATCCAACAGAAAAGCCAGTAGCATTATCAGAATGGGTATTGGGCAAATGGACTAAAGTCAACGATATAATCCTTGACCTATTTGGCGGCTCAGGCTCCACACTAATAGCCTGTGAGAAACTAGGCCGCAGGTGCTATATGATGGAAATAGACGAGCACTACTGCGATGTAATTATAGAACGATGGCAACAATTTACAGGTAAGCAGGCGGTGAGGATAGATGGTAACTAACGGTAAAAACGGGCAAAATGGTAACTCAAAAAAAAGAGAGGAAACGTGCGCCCGAATAATCAAGGCTATAAGCGAATCAAATGGACTACTAACACTAGCAGCTAAGAAGGCTGGTGTTGGTTATACTACTATTAACAGATACGCCCACGACTTCCCCTCAGTTCATCAGGCAGTAATAGAAGCCAAAGAGACTATGCTGGATTTCGTTGAGGGTAAGCTATATACAAAAATCAGGGATGGTGATAATGCTTGTATAATCTTTTACCTCAAGACGCAGGGCAAGGCACGAGGTTATATTGAGAGGCAGGAGTTTACCGGTGAGGGTGGTGGCGAAATAATATTGAGAGTTAAATATGACGACAGCGACAAAGCCTAGAGAATATACAGTTACCCTTCGTAAGCCTCATATTCAGCAATCACCTATCCGTGGAAGCAAGGCAAAACGGAAGATAGTAAGAGCTGGTAGGCGAGGTGGTAAGACTGTTATAGCTGCCACAATATGCGTGGACAAGTTCCTAGAGGGGTTGCGCCCCCTATATGCTACCCCTACTAGCGACCAGCTTGATACATGGTGGTTTGAGGTCAAGAAGGCACTAGCTGAGCCGATAGATGCCGGGATATTCAAAAAGAACGAGACCGAGCATACTATAGAGAGGGAAGGCACTAAGAATCGCATAAAGGGTAAAACTGCTTGGAATGCCGATATGCTCAGGGGTGATTATAGTGACTTCCTTGTGCTGGATGAATACCAGCTTATGAACGAGGATACATGGGAAGTAGTCGGTGCCCCGATGCTTTTGGACAATGACGGTGATGCTATGTTTATCTATACACCTCCGTCTTTACATTCTCGGTCGGTAAGTAAAGCCAGAGACCCACGACATGCTGCCAAGATGTTCAAGAAGGCACAGCAAGATATATCAGGTAGATGGCAATCATTTCATTTTAGTTCGCATGATAATCCATATATTAGCAAGATGGCTTTGAGTGAGATAACACAGGATATGACCCAGTTGGCTTATCGTCAGGAGATTTTAGCTGAGGATATAGATGAGGCGCCGGGGGCGCTTTGGAGTAGGGAATTAATCAATAGCACTAGGGTAATTAAATATCCTGACCAGGTGAGAATTGTGGTCGGCGTTGACCCAACGGGGAGCCGAGGCAATGAGTGTGGGATTGTAGTTGCTGGATTGGGGGCTGATGGGCATGGCTACATATTGGATGACAGAAGCTTATTAGGTTCACCAGGTGAATGGGCAGATGCTACATTAACTGCTTTCAATCGCAATCAGGCTGATATGGTAGTTGGAGAGGCGAACTATGGCGGGGATATGGTTGAGTCTACTATTATGCAGGCAGCCAAGAATCAAGGGCAGATAATTAGATATAAGAATGTTCATGCCTCAAGAGGCAAGGCAGTAAGAGCCGAACCTGTTGTGGCAAATTATGAGCATGGCAAAATACACCACATTGGAGACTTCCCTTATTTAGAGGATGAGATGGTTACTTGGATACCGGGGGAGTCAAGGGACTCGCCTAATAGGATTGATGCTATGGTGTGGGCAATAACTGAACTCATGTTAGTTGAGGAAGAGCGGGAAGAGATAATCATATATGATACTATGGCAGAAGTAAGAGATTTGGAATTGGTATGATATATTGTGGTGATAGCAGGGTAATACTACCAGATATAGTAGAGGGAAGTTATGGAAAATAAACAAGACATTCGTTTAAGAGAACTTGCCCCGCGAGATGAATTAGATTTACTCATACGGGAAGCTACTATCAGTGTAGAGAAGGATTTAGGACTTGAAGATGAAGGCTGGATAAACCTCAGTGGCACGACTGGAGATGTAATTACTGCACAAGAGCGGATAGCTAATCTCAAACTATCACGGCTATATGCGGTTAAAGACCCGATGGGTAAACAGGCTATTCGTCTCTGGACTGATTATACCTTCGGCTCTGGTATGGTATGGGATACAGAAGATGAAGGGGCTAAAAAGGCACTAGAGGGGTTCTGGAACGATAAAGCAAGTCGGGCTGTACTATCGGCACGGGGACAGCGCAAATCATCTAATAAGCTATTGATAGATGGTGAGGTATTCTTTGCTATATTCTTGGGTGCTGAGGGCAAAGCCAAGATAAGACTTATCGACCCCCTTGAGATAACCGAGATAGTCACCGACCCCGATGATAAAGAGGATGTAAGGTTCTACCGACGGCAGTGGACAGACAATCAAGGCAAATCCCATGAGACTATATATCGCAGCACAACTAATATAAAAGGTGAATCTGCTCTTGATATGTATGGCAAATCTATCACGCATTCTGACGATGCTCTAGTTTATCATCTGACTTATAACACTATTACACAAAGAGGTAATCCTTTATTACTGCCTGCTCTATTATGGATGAAGTATCATACTAAGTTCCTGTCATCTAGGATAGGGATTATGCTGGCGCTGGCTAAATTCGCTTGGAGGACAAAGGTTAAGGGTGGGCAAACGGCTGTAGATGCGATTAAGGCTAAGACCCACGATAAAGAAGTGGTGGCTGGCTCTCACTTGGTTGAGAACTTAGGTGCAGAAACTACGCCCATTAAAACAGAGACAGGAGCATCATCCGCTTATCAGGATGGCAGGATGATTAAGCTAATGATAGCGGCTGCTGTAGGTATCCCAGAGCAATACTTCGGGGATATAAGCATTGGTAATCTAGCGACAGCTAAGACCGTAGAATTACCAATGATGAAGATGTTCCAATCTTACCAGAAGGTTTGGAAGGATGCCTACCAGGATATAGACGAAATAATATTAGAGCATAACCAAGTACCGCCTAATAAATGGTATATTGATAGGGACTTCCCTGCAATAGCTCCAGAGGATATAGCACAGGCAGCACAGGCTATAGTTCAGATACTACAGGTTATGCCAGAGCTTGGGTCTTCTGATGATGTCAAGCAAGTAGCATTAATGGCATTAGGGGTAAATGACCCAGCGGAGGTTATCGCTGCTTTGGCCAAAGAAGCAAAGAGAAATCCTGAAGCTGCTCTAGCCAGGGCATTAAAGCAGTTTAAGGAAGCTATAACTAAAAAGGAGTAAATATATGAAACCAGTAACAAGAGCAATGACAGCAGTTTTCGGACACGATAGTTCGGGTGTAGGTTTTGAAGATGACGATTTATCTAGTGATATTCAAGACAAGTTTTTAGATGTATTAAAAGGGATGAAATCATTTTACAAAAATGGGAATCCTAGATTTACTGATAGACATTGTAGGGTTTTGTTATTGCGTTTCGGTTTTGAGGATGGGCAGACCTACAGTTTGAGAGAAATAGGGCAAAAAATGAATATGAGCGGAACGAGAGCAGGACAAATTCTGCATAAGACTTTGCGTATGCTGAGACATCCATCTAGGAGTCGGATTCTTCGAGAGTCAATAGTTAAAAAGGAGTAAATATATGGAGTGCAATACCTGCAAGGGGCTAGGCTACCAAGAATATCAAGACGGCTTGATTAGATTACGATGCCAAAAATGTGGTGGCACAGGAGAAATAGATGACGATAGTGGCACAATTGGACGAGCTGATAGAGTTACTAGAAACCCAGATACCAGCAAACCCAAGCAGCTTAAAAAATCAGAAGCTAAGAAAAGAATTAGAGCGAAGTCTAGTTAAGTATTTTAAGAAACTAGAGGATGCTTTCCCATTTAGCCAGCTCGACCGGATATATAATAAATACGTTAAAGAGAGTATAGGAGCGGATGCTGGCAATATTCTTGACCCATTACTAGCCGCACTTGACTCTTATTTAATTACTAAAGTGAATGGGCAATTAGTAACTAGCTATATGACAGCTAGTGCCGAAATGATAACATGGGGGAAGACCAAGGGCGGTATCCCTATAGCCTATGAGGGGCCACCAGTTAAGCAGGCGATAGCTTGGGCAGAGAAACAAGGGGCTAGGCTAGTAACCCAAATGAATGAGGAGACAAAGCGTAGGTTGGCTCAGGTCGTAAGTGATGGTATAAAGAATAAGCGTGGGGTGCCTGGACTCACAAGGGATATACAAAAGTCATTTATGGATATGAGTAGATACCGCAGTCGGATGATAGCTCGTACCGAAACAGCGAATGCCTTATCTCAGGCTTCACTTGACAATATGAAAGGTATGGGTATTGACGGTAAGGAATGGGTAACAGCAAGCAATCCCTGTGAGATATGTGAAGGTAATCGGGCTGAAGGAGTAATACCTGTAAATCAAGCCTTTTCTAGCGGCGATATGGCTCCGCCAGCACATCCTAATTGTGAATGTAGTTTAGCACCTGCGAGATTATCAAAATGACAAATACAGAACAGAATCAGCAAGATATAGAACTCAAGAAGGAACTTAGGAGGTAATAATGCCATACAAGACAATAGGTGAATTACCAGACAATGTTAAGGGATTGCCCACTCACGCACAAGAGATATATCAAAAAACTTTTAATTCTGCTTGGGAGCAACACAAGGGCGAGGACAACGCTGAGGCTAGGTGTTATTCAATAGCTTGGGGAGCTGTGAAGAAATCCTACAAACAGGTAGATGATAAGTGGGTGGCTAAAGAAAGCGAATCAATCGAATTACTACAGACCACATACTCTGAAATCATCCAGGAAGTGGGCAGGCGTAATGCTACTCTCGATTCTAGCCGTATTAAGAAAATTGTAGAACTATGCCAGGAGTTATTGTCATCTGAAAATGAACCGGAAGAGGAGAAGGCTAAAGAAGCTCTAAAAGAAGCTACATCCGTATTGACTTGGCTTAAAGAGCAGGCGGCTATGAAGACCGAAGATGGGCAAAAGTTTCCTGCTAGTGCGTTTGCTTATGTGCCAGATGCGGATAAACCCTCAGAGTGGAAGTTAAGGCTTTGGGAAGACCCGACCAAGAAGGTCACCAGGGCACAATTGGGACGGGCTGCCGCTGCTCTTAGTCCTGGTGGATTCCGAGGTCAAAAGGTAGCCATACCTTCTGCCGATTTATCTGCTGTTAAAAGGAAGATTAGAACCGAATATCGTAAGCTCGATGTGGCAGATGAGGAAATACCAAGGTGGGTAAGGGAAACTGAGACACGGGAGCTGATACAGAATTTTATCCCCCTTACAGAAGCCACCTTTGATAAGGGTAGAGCCACTGTAATTGTTATTAAGGCGGGCTTCAATGCTACTGAAGACCGATATTACCCTGCTGATGTGTTGAAGCGGGATTATGGAATATTCGAGGGCATGAAGATGTATGCCGACCACCCAACAGAAGAAGAAGACAAAGCTCGTCCTGAGAGGTCGATTAGGGACTGGGTTGCCACGTTATCTGATGTAACTTGTGATGAAAACGGAGTAGTTTCTGGTGTCGCCGAGGTTATTGAGCCGTGGTTAATGCAAAAGTTAGCCTCATTGCGAGAGAAAGAGATGCTATCAGAAATGGGCATCTCAAT
>Ga0307432_1001972_pt1 | contig 11625 bp, 10 predicted proteins | sample SalMarWE160150MG_FD_202158 | JGI IMG/M metagenome (GOLD analysis project Ga0307432, IMG submission 202158) | Salt marsh sediment microbial communities from the Plum Island Ecosystem LTER, Massachusetts, United States - WE1603-150 | ecosystem: Environmental > Aquatic > Marine > Intertidal zone >...
ATCCTGCTCTTCCTCGGTCTAATAGGGATTATGCTATGGCTGTCGGCTAAAATTGCTGATAGGAGTAGATTTGCGCTTATTAGTTCCATCGTGCTCCTTTATATTTTTGTGTATGGCTCTCCTTTCATTGGCAGTGGGTTTACTTTCCTGCCCCACCGGTGGCTTCCTTTTGTCTATTTATTACTGACGCTGGGGGCAGCCCAAGCTATAGTCAGTTTGGTGGGTTTAATCAGGCGAAATTGGGGTAAGACGGTTTTGACATCATTGGGAGCTGTGCTGGTGATCTTTTTCATGCTCACCACCCCCTACATTTGTGCCGATAGCCCATTATACGATCGGGACAGAACAGGAAGGTCTAGCTTCACCTCCTCCGAGGTGGCAGCCGCATTTAGTATTTCCCAAATATATGAAGGCACTGTGATAATTGATGCCGCATATAATAAGGTATTTACTTTCGTGCTGCCTGAAGACAATCTCACGATTAAGAGACTCAATGATTCGAATAGGGACAACTTGCCCGAGGGTATGATATTGTTGCGAACTACTCTGTTGACAGAACCAACTCTGGTAACCGCTGGAGGCACATTCGGAGAAGGCAGGCTTGCGATATTAGGTCCGGAGTTCTTTGAGAACATTGAACAAATACCAGGGTCAAACTTAGTCTATAGTAATAAGGAAGTTATGGTCTATTATATTTACTCGAATTAGGTATGAATTGACAATAATTGTGTTTAATCAGTTTTGAATAGTATCATGGATAGACGGATACTGAACTTGCTCACGAAACGCCGGGGGGAGTATATGCTGTTAAGTTGGAAGGGGAAAGTTATAAAGGTGATAAGAGCAATCTTGTATATACTTCGCTTCTGTAGTCCTCGGAACAATTTTCTCGATTGGTTCGGCAAACTCTTGAGGTTGAGGTCTAATGGGTACACCGTGAAGATACAGGACATTAAACAGCATCGATATAAGGATACAATTTTCATAATGGGATGTGGATATTCAATCAATGATATTACAGAGACAGAATGGGAACGGATGGCAAGTGATGGAGATATATTATCCTTCAACGAGTTCTTTAAAGGCAAGTTTGTCCCCATAGATTATCATATTTGCGGAGAGATAGCAGGTGTACCAAACTACGGGTCAGTTTTGCTGAATAAAGAACATATAAAAGATTATTATCATGAGCTGTTTAACAACCCATATTATGAACATACCTTGTTTTTTCTGCGTTATAAGGCATCTCCCTTTAAGAAATTTCTGGCTCCAATCCCTACTGCAATATGGGCTTATTCTTTTCTGAAAACATTCAGGCATAAACCTGTATGTTTATATGGAATTGTCACACGCGAGGATACAGTTTTGGAACCTTCAAATGACATCTATACCGTCTCCCACTATGCAGCAACCCTTTGTGATGCAGTTAATATTAGTTACATCCTGGGCTATAAGAAAATAGTCTTGGTAGGGGTAGACCTTTACGATAGAAGATATTTCTGGTTGGGAAAAGACGAGACCCGTGTAGATGACTTAAGGAGAGGTCACTCCTGCTCTGATATCCACAATACGGGCAAGCCAATCGTGGAAGTTATGGACATGTGGAATAAATACATGAGTGAAAAGGGTGTGCAGCTATACATTTATAATCCCCGCTCATTACTCTGTCAGGTACTACCTTTATACCAGTTTGGCAGGGAAGATGTACAAGCCTAAATTGATACTAGCTGTATTTGGTAAAGTCCTTTGAGAAGCTGGAGCGGTATGCCTAACTTTGAATTGCTTAAATGGGAAAAGATAATGCCAATGGCTCAGGGTATGCCGAGCAAGGTAGCGGATAATGCCGCCAGGCTGAAGGAATTTCCTCATATCAGCAAAGGCGGTAAGTGGCAGACAACCTCCAATGGCTACTGGACAGGGGGATTCTGGGTGGGTCTCCTCTGGCTTTGCTATCAGCTTAGCCGGGCCGAGAAATACTTGAATTGGGCATATGAGTGGTTGAAGCGCCTGGAGAGAAGGCGCCACGATAAGACCTGTGACCTTGGCTTTCTATTTTACCCTTCTTTTGTCCTGGGTTATCAAATCACCCATGATGAAAGCTTAAGAAAAGTAGCTTTAGAGGCTGCCGATACCCTCTGTGGACTATTTCATCTGAAGGCTGGCCTCGTTTATAATGAGATTGATTTTGAGGAAAAGAAAGCGGGCAGAACTGCCATAGATACCATGATGAATTTACCCTTGCTCTGGTGGGCTTATCAGGAGACAGGCGAAAAGTATTATTACAAGCCAGCTTACCAGCATTGCCTTAACACTATAGAAAATCTGATCAGAAAGGATTACTCCACCATTCATGTCGTTGACTTTGACCTGGAAACTGGGAAGACGATCCGGAAGGAGACCATTCAGGGCTATAGTAATGATTCTTGCTGGTCAAGAGGGCAAGCTTGGGCAATCTATGGGCTTACTCTGGCTTATCAAGCTACTAATGAGAAGGGATTCCTCGAGGTAGCACAAGGACTTGCTAATTACTTCATCTGTAACCTTCCTAAGGACTATGTTCCTTTCTGGGATTTCAATGACCCGGCAGTTCCTGACGCCCCTAAAGATAGCTCAGCCGCAGCCATAGCCTGCTCTGGACTTTTAACGCTGTCTGAATTAAGCGGAGAAAAGAAGTTCAAGGAAAAGGCTATTAAGATACTTGATTCCTTGAGCACTAAGTATTTGGCTGATAATAATTCCGATGGCATACTCAAACATGGCTGCTTCCACAAGCCAGCCAATCTTGGCGTCGACGAAAGCATTATTTGGGGAGATTATTATTTTGTAGAGGCGCTAACGAAGGCTAAATTGTTAGAAAGTACTGGATATGAATAAAAAGCCGAATATTATTGCTATCATCCCTGCCCGGGGCAGCTCTAAAGGCATCCCAAGAAAGAATATCAGGCTCCTTTGCGGCAAACCTTTAATTGCATATACTATAGAGGCAGCTTTAAGCTCAAAGTATATTGATAAAGCAGTTGTCTCTACTGAAGATGGAGAAATTGCCAAAATTGCCAGAGAATATGGTGCCGAAGTTATTGAAAGACCCTTAGAGCTAGCTCAGGATGATACTCCTTCTCTGCCTGTTTTCCAGCAAGTTATTAAGCACTTGGAGGAAGTGAGAAAATTCCATCCTGACATTATAGTCATCCTCCAGCCAACTTCGCCTTTAAGAACAGTAGATGATATTGATGGGGCAATAGAGAAGTTTCTCAGTGTAGATTGTGACTCGGTGGTGAGCGTGTGCCAAGCGAGTCATCCCCCTCAATGGATGTACACCTTAGAAGGAGATCGAGTTACGCCAGTAATCGAAGGAGCGAAGAAAATAACCCGAAGACAAGATGTTCCCAAAGTCTATCAGCTAAATGGTGCTGTATATGTTACCCGCAGGGATATTATAATGAAAGAAAATAGGGTGCTGGGTGGCGACATGAGGGCTTATATTATGCCTGTTGAAAGGTCCGTTGATATAGATACCGAGCTTGACTTTAAGCTTGCTGAGTTGTTAATAAAGGAAAGAACACAGGCAGTTCAATGACAAATATAAAGATAGCTGATAGATTAGTGGGTGAATGCCAACCCTGCTTCATTATCGCAGAAGCCGGGGTTAATCACAACGGTGATGCCAATCTGGCTAAAAAGCTGATAGATGTAGCCAAAGAAGCTGGAGCAGATGCGGTGAAATTCCAGACCTTTAAAGCAGAGGAGGTAGTGACCCAAAGTGCCGAAAAGGCCGGTTACCAGAAAAAGACTACAGGCGCTGAAGAGTCCCAGCACGACATGCTGAAGCGGCTGGAGCTTTCAGAGGAAGCACATTGTGGACTGAGGAGTTATGCCGACCAACGAGGTATTACTTTTCTATCCACACCCTATGATAGAGAGAGTGTGGATTTTCTAGTGAAGTTAGGCGTGCCTGCCTTAAAAGTAAGTTCTGCTGATATAACTAATCACCCCTTGCTATCCCACATAGCAGCACAAAATATACCCATTATATTATCTACTGGCATGTCTACTTTGGGAGAAGTTGAGGAGGCAGTGGAAGTAATAGTAAACAGTGGCAACGAGCAAATAATTCTACTCCATTGCAATTTCAACTATCCAGCAAGGGTGGAGGATATAAACTTGCGAGCTATGAATACACTAAAGCAAGCCTTTGGCTTTCCAGTGGGCTACTCTGATCACACATTAGGCATTGAAGTCCCCTTAGCGGCAGTAGCCCTGGGTGCGGTTGTGATTGAGAAACATTTCACCTTGGATCGAAACCTTCCTGGTCCAGACCACAGAGCTTCATTAGAACCTGATGAGCTAAAAGAAATGGTGACTAATATCCGAAATGTTGAGCAGGCTTTAGGGTCATCAGTAAAGCAGCCTTCAGGTGAGGAGAAGCGAAACCGCGAAGTGTGCCGCAGGAGTTTAGTTGCTGCTGTGGACATACCACAGGGAGCAATTATCACCGACGATATGTTAGCTGCCAAGAGGCCGGGAACGGGAATATCCCCCAGGCATGTTAAAGCCTTAGTTGGGCGCAAAGTCGTAGTTAGCATTAAGAAAGACGAACTGATAACATGGGATAGAGTGAGATAAGTAATGAAGATAGTTATCATTGGTGTTGGAGGGCAAGCAAGAATAGTTTATGAAATATTGAGCTACAACAGGAATGTGGAGGTGGTCGCCTTCGTTGATAATGTAATACACGGAAGCGATGAACACATCATGGGCATTCCTGTCTTGGGTGATCATTCTGTTTTACCCAAGCTAATCAAAAATGGCGTTACCGGGGCTATCATCGCCATAGGAGATAACAACATCCGAGCCGCTCATTTTGAAAAGCTCAAAGGTATGGGGCTGGAGCTGGTTAATGCTATACACCCAACAGCTTGCATCGCTCCAAGCGCAAAAATAGGGAGTGGCGTGACTGTAGCTATGGGAGCTATAATAAGTACCGGTACAGAGATTAGGAATAATGTAATTATAAATACTGGGGCAATAATTGACCATGAGAATGAGATAGAAGACCATGTGCATGTGGGTCCTGGGTGCTCTATAGCAGGCAGAGTTACTATTAAGAAAGGTGCGTTCATAGGTATTGGCTCGGTAGTCAAGGAGTATCTAACCATAGGCGAAAACACAATTATAGGTGCCGGCTCTGTCGTGCTTGAAGATATACCAGATAATGTAGTAGCAGTCGGGGCACCGGCGAAGATTATTAAGATGAGGAACGAGAGTAATGCCCGGTAAGAGCAGGAAAGCGCTGATTACAGGGATAACTGGTCAGGACGGAGCCTATCTAGCCAAATTCCTCTTAGGCAAGGGATATCAGGTTTATGGAACTTTCCGAAGACTCTCAACTCCTAACTTCTGGAGATTGCAGTATTTGGATATTTTCAATAAGGTGCAACTAATTTCGGCAGATTTGGTAGATGCGGCTTCAATCGCCGAAGCGATTAAAATCTCTGAACCAGATGAAATATATCATCTGGCAGCTCAAAGTTTTGTCGGCGCTTCTTTTGAGCAACCTGTGGGTGCCGGCGAAATTACTGGTTTGGGCGTCACTAGGATTTTGGAAGCGGTTAGAACAATAAATCCCAAAATAAAGTTTTACCAAGCTTCAACCAGTGAACTCTATGGCTCAGGGAACACACAAGCACAGACAGAGGATACTCTTTTCCAACCATCCAGCCCCTACGCTGCTGCTAAGCTTTATGGTTACTGGGTAACCAAAATTTACAGAGAAGGCTACGGCATTTTTGCCTGTAACGGCATTCTCTTTAACCATGAATCCCCTTTAAGAGGTTTGGAGTTTGTCACCAGGAAGATCTCCAATACAGTGGCAAAAATCGCATTAGGTTTAGAGAAGGAATTAAAGCTTGGGAACCTTGAGGCGAAAAGGGATTGGGGCTTCGCCCCGGAATACGTTAAGTCAATGTGGCTTATGCTTCAGCAAGATAAGCCAGATGACTATGTTATTGCCACGGATGAGGCACATACAGTTAAGGAATTCGCGGAGAAAGCTTTTAGCATTGTTGATTTGGATTGGCAGAAATATGTTGCGGTAGATGAGAGATTCCTCAGACCTTTAGATGTCAATTCCCTCCAAGGAGACTATTCAAAGGCAAAGCAAAAGCTAGATTGGGAACCAGAAGTGAAATTCAACAAATTAGCTGAAATAATGGTGAGAGAAGATTTAAACCGCTGGGAGAGGTGGCAAAAAGGCGAGAGGTTCCCTTGGGATGCTCCAAATTATCCCAGTGAAGCTAATATTCTGACAAGGGCGTTAAGAGTTTAAAGGTGATTCCAATTGCAGAGCCTTCTTTAGGAGAAGAAGAATTAAACAACGTCATCAAAGCAGTAAGGTCTGGCTGGATTAGCTCCAAGGGCGAATTTATTCCCGAGTTCGAGCAGAAATTTGCCAGATATTTGGAAGTTAGGTATGGTGTGGCTACCTCAAATGGCACAGTGGCCTTGCACTTAGCTTTGACAGCTTTGGGAATAGGAGAGCGGGATGAGGTTATTGTTCCCACAGTGACCTTTGCTGCCACAGCAAATGCGGTTATCCACAGTGGAGCAAAGCCTGTCTTTGTAGATTCTCATCCCAATTACTGGTGCCTTGACCCTGAAAAGATTGAGCAAGCAATAACTTCCCGAACCAAGGCGATAATTCCAGTTCACTTATATGGACACCCCTGTGATATGGGCCCAATAATGGATATTGCAAAAAAACACAATCTATATGTTATCGAAGATGCTGCTGAAGCACATGGTGCGGAATACAAAGAAAGCAAGGTTGGCTCCTTTGGAGATATAGCTTGTTTTAGTTTTTACGGTAATAAGATTATTACCACTGGCGAGGGAGGGATGTGTTTAACAAATAGCGAGTCCTTGGCTATGAAAATGAGAGTTCTAAGAGACCATGGGATGAATCCGAGCAAGAGATATTGGCATGATATGGTAGGATTTAATTATAGAATGACGAACATGCAAGCAGCAGTTGGAGTAGCACAGTTAGCGAGACTGGAAAAATTTATAGAGAAGAAAAGAGAAATTGCCCGGTGCTATTGTGGAGGGCTAAAAGAATTGCAGCAGGAAGGAATAATAAAATTACACCCTGAAATGCCCTGGGCGAAGTGCGTTTACTGGATGTATTCAATCTTAATTCAAGACAATTTCGGGATGGACAGGGATGGGTTGATGGTAAAATTAGAAGAAGCTGGTATTGAGACCAGGCCGCTCTTTTACCCCATACATACAATGCCACCCTATAAAATCGACGAAAAAATTCCTGTAGCCGAGGAATTATCTAGAAGAGGAGTTAGCTTACCTTCTTCAGTTAATCTGACTGCCAAGCAAGTGGAATACATCACAGATGTAATTAAAAAGCAAAGGTCATAATATCATGCCCCTTTTCGTATCTACTTCGTGTCTAGCGAATGGAAGCAATGTGTTTGATGTATTGAAAACCTATGCTAGGGTAGGCCTGAGAAATATAGAATTAGGAGCTTCCCATAAATATGTTGACAGCTTGTCACCCACTAAATTCAAACAATATGATTCTAGATTTATCGCTCATCACTATTTCCCGCCACCTAGGGAGCCATTTGTAGTGAATCTAGCTTCCCAAGACCCGATGATATTGAACCGAAGCAAGGCTCAAATCAAGAGGTCAATTGAATTTTGCCATAGCTTGGGTATTAAACTGTTTACCTTTCACGCCGGTTTTCGAGCTGACCCAGATGACAAGCTGAGATTTTCTCAAGAACAACCTGTAGCTCCCTATGAAATAGTCTTTAATACCTTCGTCAACTCAATAAAGGAAATTGATAGCTATGCCCGGAAAAAAGGAGTTAGAATTGCTATCGAGAATAATGTGCTCTCTGAATACAATGTGGTAAATGGGCAGAACAGGTTTCTCCTATTTTGCGAGGCTGAGGACTTCGAAAAGCTGTGGGAAAGAATCCCCTCTGCCAATGTAGGCATACTGCTTGACCTGGGACATTTGAAGCCTACTTCTCATTGGCTGGATTTTGATAAGTATAAGTTCATTGAGAAAGTCAGGGATAGGGTATTTGCTATTCATATCCATGACAATAATGGACTGGTAGATGAGCATAAGAAACTGGATGCAACAAGCTGGTGCTTTGAGGTAATTGGTAGAAAATGCTTCATCAAGCTCCCAATAGTTTTAGAGAGTACCAGGCTACCCATCGATGAGATTATTCAGCAAGTAAGTTTAATTGAGAAAATTCTTGGGAAGGAGCAATACTAGGTCGATGCTTTCCAAGAGATTTAAAAATGATGGTAAACCTGTCCTCAGCTTGAATCAACTGCAGCAAGATGTGAAGAAACAGGTACAGGAGAAGATAGCTAATGGCATTTACTCTTTTGAAAAAGTGTCTTGTTGTGTTTGCGGTGGAAGTAATTTTGAGCTTTTGTCGGAGAAGGACCGTTACGGCTTGTACTTTCCTGTAGTTATTTGTCGGGATTGTGGATTAGTTCAGGCAAATCCCAGATGGACACAGGAGGCTTATAATCAGTTCTATGAAATCGAATACCGAAGGCTATATATGGGTGAAGATGTTCCTTCTCAGGAATTTTTCAAATCACAATACCGGCGGGGAGAGAGAATCTATGATTACCTTGCTGGAAACCTAAAGAGTGACCTGGTAAACCTTTTCATTGTTGAAGTAGGCTGTGCCGCCGGAGGTATTCTACAGTATTTTAAGGAGAAAGGTAATGAGGTATACGGTGTCGATCTGGATGCCCAATATGTAGACTTTGGCAGGACCAACTATGACTTGCATATAGAGGTAGGCACGATTGATAAGGTAGTAAGGCTAGATAAAAGCCCCGATATCGTAATCTATTCACATGTGCTGGAACATATATTGGACCCAGTTGTTGAATTGACGAAACTGGGAAAGGTTATGTCGCAAGACTCCTTTGTTTACATTGAGCTTCCTGGCATTAGGAATCTAGATAGAAGCTACCATTCAGATTTCCTGAGGTTGCTCCAGAATGCCCATGTATATTATCCAACTCTAGCAAGTTTGAAGAATGTCTTAAATAAAGCAGGTTATGAATTCGTTTGCGGTGATGAAGTTATTCATAGCATTTTTCGAAAATCTTCGCTGCCAGAAAGTGCTGAATATCACTATGATAGTGATTATCAAAGCACTATGGCTTTTCTATCGAAGTTGGAATCCACTCGGCTATTCCCCACTCCATATAAATTAGCAGCCTACTTTATGAGAATGGCATCCAAGGTGCTTAAAGCTGTTGGCCTATATAATTTTGCCAGAAGCTTGTATTACCGCATGCATTGACAATGCGCATGCCCTAAGTATCGTCTTACTAGGCACCAGAAGAAAAATCAACCTTTATGAAATAGCCCTTTGAAAAACTTGAACTCCTCCTTCTTAAACCCCTTTAGCAAGAGCAAGACAACCCCGTAAATAGCAGCTCCAGCTACAACTGTAAGTATGGTAGCTACATTCCCCTGCGGAGCCATCTTCCAAACAGCTAAGGACATTATCGCTGAAGCAATCAGACTTTTAATTATGAAGCGCCAGTCAATGGTAAACTTGAATTCCTTGAAGGCATAATAAGTTGTCAGTGCCATCGCTAGGGCATAAGCAATTAGAGTGGTAATAGCAGCACCCAGAATTCCCCAGCGAGGCACTATTAGTATGTTGAGTCCTAGATTAACCAAGGCACAAACTATCCAAATGGCTCCAGTTATTCTTGTCTTTTTTACTAAAACTATAATATGCATTATCGGCACATAAGCAGCGAAAAATAAAGTGCCCAGGGCAATAACAGGCAAAACAAAATACCCCTCGCTCGCTATTTCAGCAGTTGAGAAGAGCCTTAGCACTGGCTCAGCCAGGAGAGCAGCTCCGAAGACAAAGGGGATCGCCAGTGCCAGAGAATACTTCAGCGAATAAGTCAAATACATTTTTACCTCGTCCATCCTACCTTCGTCGTAGAGCTTGGATAAGGTTGGTGGCAGGACAAAACCTAGTACCCCGGCAGCCATGAGAGGAACAGCGCCTAACGCGTAGCCAGCGGAGTAGACTCCTACCGAAGCTGCCCCCAGAAAGTATCCAATGACATATCTGTCGCTGGAGCTGACTACCCAGGCAGAGATATTCCCGGGTATGGTTGGCACGCTAAAGCTTAGATATTCTCTTATCCTGGAAAAATGAGGCATTTTGATTCCAACCTGCCGCTTGATTAAGAAGAATAGACCCAGGAGGATTACTACTCTTACTGCGAGGAATGCAAGGACCATGGCCAGTATTCCATATCCACTTAGGACCAGATAAGCAATTAGCCCGATCTGCCCATAGGTATCGGCAATCGTGAAAATAGAATATTTCTTCATCTGACGGAAGCTTCTCAAGAAGCCCAAGCAGGGCGAAACGAATGCAGATGCTAAAATAACAAGCGCACCTATTCTGACTATATTGGTGGCACCCTCAAAAAAAGCTCCAGCGATGGGGGCGGCAAATGCAATCAACACGATTGAGGCAATCAGGGTCACCATGGGGACCAAATAGAATACTGAATAGAATTCCTCCTGTATTTCCTCCCTGTTTGTTTTAGCAGCCAGGAATCTGGTCATAGCATAAGTCAGGCCAAGACCTGTAAAGGCCCCGATAAGGGAAAGAGTAACATTGAACTGGATCCATATCCCGTAGTCATGAGCCCCTAGCGTTTTTGTAATAAGGGGTAGTAAGATGATTCCGCTTAAAGCTATCAGGACATTGGTCCCACCAATAATGAGAACATCCTTAGCAAATTTTTGATACGAGCTTTCCAGTAGAGCCATCAGCAGTCAGTTGTCAGCTATGAGCCATTAGCGAGATTGCCAACGATTGTATCACGTTAGCGGGCAGCAGACGATAGTCGAGAGTTTCTTGAGTTCATTGAGTCTGTTGAGTTTTTTGAGTTGATAGTGGAATGGATAGAAACTGGTAGAGATTGGTGGTGATTCACGGAGTCAATTGAGTTTGTTGGGTTCGTTGAGTCTGTTGAGTTCGTTGAGTCTATTAAGTTCGTTGAGTTTGTAGAGTTTGTAGAGTTCGTTGAGTTCATAGAGTTGCATAGTAGTATCCTATTTTCTTTGCTCGCTCAGCATCAAATACACCGCGGATATCTATCAGGATGGGATTGTTGTTCATAATAGTTTTGAGTTTGTCTAAGGTAATTTGTTTGAAAGCATCATGAGCTACTGCCAGGATTACACAGTCAACTTTATTAGTCGAGAGTCCAGAGTCCTTAGTCGAGAGTCGAGAGTCATTAGTCAATAGTCTGAGGTCGTAGGGGTTGATGCCGAATTCCTGTTCGATGTTATCAAGTAACGGATCATAGCCAAATATTTCAACGCCATATCCTTTAAGCCCTTTTATGATTCCCTTCACCGGCGTCTCCCTGGTATCAGCAACATTCTCTTTATAGGTCAAGCCCATGATGAGGACTTTCGAGCCTTTTATTACCTTGCCCACCTCATTCAGGGCTTTGACGGTCAACTCGGCTACATATTCAGGCATGTAATCATTTATGGCTCTGCCAGCCAGGATGACCCGG
>Ga0307432_1001977_pt1 | contig 11598 bp, 11 predicted proteins | sample SalMarWE160150MG_FD_202158 | JGI IMG/M metagenome (GOLD analysis project Ga0307432, IMG submission 202158) | Salt marsh sediment microbial communities from the Plum Island Ecosystem LTER, Massachusetts, United States - WE1603-150 | ecosystem: Environmental > Aquatic > Marine > Intertidal zone >...
GTCTTACAGGCGAAGCCCACGGGTCGGCAGGATCAACCGTCCATACATTATAACTGACACCCCCCTTCCTAATCCGTAGCGGTTCATGATCGCCAAGAGTGCACATAGATAGATTCTTGGAGGCTCCACCGATGCGCCCCCTAAGCCCCTTGACCTGCACCACTACAGATCAGTCCTGAGCCAAAGGTCTCCATTCGCTAATGCCATAGCAGCCTCAGCAGCCGCATTCGCTACTCGTGGAATCCGGAGATTATCCTGAACATCTACCTTATCTGGGAGCACCCAACCGGTCATGTATGTAATTGTGGCTCCTCCACCAGGTATGATGTGTATATTATCTCCAACTCCTGACGTTAAATGTAGATCCTCTGCTGCTCCTATCTGAAGGTACTGTGTAGGAGCACTCCAACCCATTGCCCATCCTCGAAGCGTGTCTGTATCATCAATCCAATAAATCCCTTGCCCCTTAACCTTTAGCGCGCCCACTCCATAAATAGTAATATCACCTGTTGCTGGATCCATGAAGAATGTTCGGTTCGGACCAGCCTTGAATCCCCATATGCCTGCTGTGAAGTTCCCCCCGATTCCATCACCAATAGCAGTACCAACAATATCAGCGGCATCTCCAATAATTCTAATCCCTGGATTCCCCGCAGCAACTCCAACATTTGTCTGTGTGGCTATATCCTTCCCATAGATTTCCCCGGCAGTTAGGTGGTGTGTCTTCACCGTCCAAGCCGAGAGTATCCCAGCCCCAATAGTGGCTACATATGAGTTGAAGGAGTAGAAACTCGGAGGATCATTGCCAGCCTCGTTAATTAGAACAACGAATACAATACCCTTCCCAGCGCCTACACCGTTATCCCAGTTAGCGAAGGTATCCCTCACCAACTGGTAGGTTCCCCCAGCCTTAGAACCCTCAGACCAGTAATAGATATACGCTCCATCGGCTAGAGCCGCCTCATGACCCCTATCGATTGTCGTAGTTGTTCCGTCGCTGAATTCTATTGTGGCGTCCGCCCCTGCCTCGTTTCCAGCAAGACCCCACCATATCTCGTCCCAGTCTTTGTTAGCCACGTCCCAGATGAAGTTGAGGTTACTATGCCAGTCGCGCTGCTCGATCGCCAACTGGTCAGCCGCCCACTCAATGGTCCCAAAGTCTGTAGCATCAGCAAGTGTTGGCTGAGCTGTCTGAGTCCACGCAGCCCCATCCCACTGATAGGTGATACCATCAGTCGTGTTAAGATACGTGTCCCCAACATACTCTCCGCCACCCGACCCAGCGAGAGGGTCCCCAGCCCTCTGACCCAGGTTAGCCGGGCCTCTCACCCATTTCGGTATCGCCTCATCAAACGTGTACAGTAACCCAGAGGCTGAGCCGTAATACATGTTCACGGTGTCGTCGTAGTCCTGCGTCAGCCAGAACATGTCGCCATTTGCAGGGGTCGCTGGGAACGCTATGCCTCTAGGGGCGTCCATGAAGTTGCCTGAAACGACGTCGCCGAGGAGGAGGTCATCTGCTTCCATGGCGCCCTTGAAGCCACGGTTCTCCCTGCGGAGCTTATCCATCAGTATCTCCATTGGGTTGTCGTCGCGGATTATGATCGTCGCCGGGGCGTCCTGGGCGCAGAGCTCGTACTCGGTTAAGAAGTCCCATCCACGGATGTCCTTGTTGTGGTGAATCTTGTGGTGAAGCATGGTTATTGTGTATGGGTCATCGTTTAGGTCATAGTCGGGGACGTTGACGTTCACAGTCTGTGCAGCGTATTTTGTGTCTACCTGGCCGTGCGCAACAGCCTTGAATTTCTGGATCGGGTCTTTCCTGAGGGATAGCAATGCGGCGGCGTAGTCTTCAAGCTGTTTCTGAGACTTCATGTCGTTACGGAGTTCATCGTACATTCGTATGCCATGTCCAGTTAATGGATCTTGGCTGGCGACATGCTCATGAATTGCCCGTGCATCTATGCTTGGGATACACCAGCCGTCGATCCAAACCACACCGTTTGCGACATGCTGGTACTCGAATCCTATTATCTCTACGTTCGCCCAGTCGAAAGCCGTGTCCCCATACCAGAACTTATCCGTCTCCGCAGCTTTAATCGGGTTCCCATCGCTGGCGCCGAGAGGATAAGACAATGCGGACCATACGTTCCTTACGTTCCAGTCTACAATCCCGTCGGTCCAGCCTTTCGGGTTACCCTTGGCTCCCGTCCAGATGGTGGGGCCTTCCCTCTTGAACGTGATTCTCCTGGCGGAGCTGTCTATAAGGTATGGACGGAGGTTAAACTCGTCCTCACCCGTTATCTCGCCTTTAATGAAGACCTTGGCCTCACAGGGCTTAGAAAGGTCAATGACAGGACCATAGCTGAACAACCCTCCAGAGAAGTCTAGGTATATCTGGGAGATGGCTCCGTTAGCCGCCAGTTCTACGCTTGAGGTTCCAAATATGTAGTGAGTGTACTCGTCGGATCTCGCTGCTCCGGCTCCTCCGACGGCGAAGGAGAGGGCTGTCTCATCTGTCCAGTGATCCTTCACACTTCCCGCGTGAATCTCGATATAGTTCTTGATGCTGAAGCCGACCTGCTCGTACTCCTCGAATGTCAGCAGGTTGTTCGCGGCGTTACCAAAAACCATGTCAAGGTCAACTGTGGAGTCCACGTCTCCAGCTTCAAATAGGTGCAGTCTCCCCGTGTTGTCGATGTAGAAGTCGCGCCCCGACAATTCACAGATGTCCCTCAAGGCGTCGCCCAAGTCGGTTCTAATGCCCTCGTACTTGATCTTAGCCTCTCCACCGTACTGCCCATCATCCGTGTAGAGCAGGGGGTCCCCGAGGATGCTAAGGATGTCGTCGACAATGTCGGCGGCCCAGCCTTCCTTATATTTTTTGGTGAAGGAGCGATCAGTAAGGATTCTTCCGTGGTCTCTTCCAGTGAGGAATATCTCGTTGTTGATGACTCCTCTACTTGGAAGAACAGGTTTAACGTCGTCCACGAAGCCCTGCCACACTACTGTGCCGTTGATCGATATGACGATGGGGTCATTTGCCGTAAAGGTGTTGCCCCATTTATCTGTGCGACCATAGTTTTCTAGCCTCAGCTTGCATCTGCCTATGCATGTAAGCCTGTCTCTCCAAGTGTCTGCGTCGATAGCGTCATTGCTAATATTATTAACAAAGCATACCTTCGCGTTTTTGGCCACCGTGTATAGGCCGGTGAGGTTAGCAGTCATGTCGAGGTAATCATTAGCCACTATGGCTTGGATTGTACCTACCTCGGCTGTGTCATCATCTGAAACCCACACCTGGTCTCCGGGGGAGAAGTCTCCGGTGAGTGGGACATAGATTCTGTCAGGGTTAACCTCTCCTGCGCCGCTGTTCTGGTCGAGAATCTGATAGGTGCTTTTATCTCCGACTATAATCGTTACATCTGTCATTCGTATGGCCCATCTCCCAAATTCCAGTCATATGATCCTTCAACGCCGTGGCTCTCCAACCACATCCTAAGAGACTCAAGGCGGTCAGCCAATGAGATCCATCGCTCCATCTCTTCCCTCGTCTCCCCACGGTATCCACGCTCCTCAGGACGAGGAGCACCACCAAACGTCTCCGCCCATAACAACCTGAAATACTTCTCAACCGCCTCAGGTATATCCCGCCTCAACCCAGCCACAAGCTCCTCCCAAGCCGTCGCATAGCCACGCTGCACACGGTCAAGCTCTGACCACTCCTCATGCGTCAAGTCAAGCCCCTCCCGGATCATACTCTCATATGAGCCCTGCTGTGCAATGATCGCTAACTCAAACCGCTCGATACGCTTCAACATTGCCACGGTGACCATCAACAACATAAGAACAGCGGAGCCAGTGGCCAACATACCGGCTGCCCCCGCCTCACCCGCCGCGGCGACGCTGAGAGCCTGAATCTCACGCCACAACGCGTCAGCTTCACGTAGCCCCGGCAAACGGGTGAGGATGGCCTTCGTGCGGGTGTCGAGTTTAAACGTGTCGACATCTACCTTCCTCATACGCTCCATGGACGTGTCTAGGCGGCTGCTGAGCTCCCTTAACTCGGCGTCCTCCACGTGGACGTAGATGCGTTCAGTCATGCTGCGGCACGCTCCTTGTCAGCGTGTAGCTGCTGTTCAAACACCTCGACGGCGTTCTGAAGGATGAGCCTGCAGTAGCAGGGTGTATGCCATCCTAGTACCTTATGGTATTCTGGGTGAATCTCGCCGGGGCCTAGAATCCGGTGGAATGGGAGGAAGCCGCGAATAGCGTCTCCACGGAAAGTGTGTCCAACATGCTCAGCGCATCGGGGGCAGGGGAGGCCGGTTGTTGAGATCCATAGCCACCGTGTGTCAGGGTGATACATGTCCACGCCGGAGGTCTCTCTTGCCTCAATGGCGTTTATGACTGCCTCTGTCTTCAGTTTAAGTTCACCCAGGCTGCCTGAAAGCGTGAGGGCTATGCTTCAGGCCCCCACCAGAAGCTGGTGTATCCTGGAGGAGGTCGAGGCATGATTGAGTCCATGTATTCTGTGATTTCGTCCACCGTCTTCATCATTGCCTCAGCCAGGGGAACGCCGAGCAGCAGAGGAACCTCTAACTGGTATCGCATAGCCTTCTCTATCTGTCCACGGGCTAGCAGAGCTTGCACCACGTCCACAAGCCTAGGCTTGGGTGACGGTTTTTGCGCCGTAGGTGAGGAAATGGTATTCGGTTGTGTTTCTTCCCGAGGTGTCATCTGCCCTTCCCTCCTCTCTCTTACTCATATAGGTATTCGCTACAGTATAAGCCCATTTCTCAGTAGTCCCAGCGGCATCATCCATAACGAATACTACCTCGAACTCGGTTGCTGCTGCAATTTGTGCGGATTCTATCTTAAGCATCTCATCGAATACGTCTGTCTCAGAGTCCAGCACGACGGTGAGGTGTCTATACTTCTCGTCTTGTTTCAGCCCCACGCCCTTGTATGTGTTAGGAATGAATTGAGGCGTCATTTTCATTATGAACTCGTCCCTGAAACTCAGCACATTTGTCGTTGTGTCACTGTTTGTCCCGACGCTTTGGATGCGCTTAATCTTACCCGCACCCTCATCAGCATCATCGGCTACTGCAGCTCCGGCGGCCTCAGCTTTTTCCTGTAGACAGATGAAGGTAAAGGTCGTGGTCTGCCTCCGTACCCCAGTCTCGTTACTGATCTCTGAGACCTCGCCTATACACCAGAGAACATCCGTATCCTCATCCGCATATGTGTATTTGAGGAGGGTGCCATCATGTTTTCTGATATGTACGACGAAATATTCAATAGCACTATTAGCTAGCGTGTCTTTAATCGCCCGACTCGCAGCCACACCAGTTTCAGTCATCTCATTATATGCCCAGTAATTCTCTGGAGTGCCAACATCCTCATACCAGTTGGTATCAAGTTGCAGAGTCAACTCCCAGTACTTGTGATTCTGATGCACCCCCCCCGGGATGACAGAGTTTATCATGCTCAGGGGATCAACAAGATCACCATCAGGGGATACAACCTTCTCTGCGAAGAACACCACATTGGTTATCCCTACATAGTTATCTACGTTGGCATCGTCAAAGCCTATGTCAACATGCGATACTTGATCATACTTTATATCAGTCATGCCTATTCATCTATAAAACTAACTGCCTGCCTTAAAATATTATACTTTTGTCTAGGATTCCTTGTGTTCGATTATGTAGATCTGCTCGAATATTTTTAGCCCTGCAATCCATCTGTCGTTGGCGCTCTCCTCTATAATGCGTAAAGTATAAGCTCCCACCTGAGCATTCGCGGCGATGATGTCCCGCATCTGGACCTTCATTTTCCACTGCATTTTTGTGGCGGTGCAGACGAGGGCGCCTGCGGCGTCGTACTTGTCGATCGTGATGACATGGACAGGGAAGTTTGAGGGGTAGTACACAGGGACGTCTTGGAGGTGTCGTGTGGGTCGTGTGCGGCTGTCGTGGAATGTGACAATCACGTCGTAGGTGTCGAATAGGCTTCTAAGTGTCTCAGGGCCCTCGGCGTAGAGAAAGAGGATAGTAGCGGCTGCGATGTCGTCATCCTTCGTTGTCGTGATAGCGTCGACGACGTCAAGCAAAGTACTCTTTGGGTCACTCATGAGGGGGCACGCTCCATTGGAGCCGTAAAAAATGAGGTTGCGCCGCGTTTGCGGTGGGGTGTAGGCTCAGCCGTGATCACGTAGGTTACGAGGTTGTAGACGATCTGGTCACCCATGTGAATTGCGGAGGCTGTGTGTATCGTGGCCCGTGTCTCGGTCTCCGGTGCGCCTCCGATGTCTATGCGTCTGGTTGACACGGGTTCCACGATGGCTTTGATCGCTGTCTCTGTGTAGGAGGCGGATGGCCACTGTGTTGTGGCGTCTCGGGCCGCCGTGTCTAGGGCTAGGGTGCGTAGGGTGACAGTCTCTCCACGCCTGGAGATAAAGGAGGCGGCGCGTGGCATGTCAGTTCTCTCCTATGCGGGGGCTCCTTGGGTGATTAACAGGGTTCCCCGTATGGTTGGGACGGTTATTCCGGGTGTGATTGTGAATGGATCATTTAGTGCGGGGGCTCCGGTGAACGCTGAGGCTGCTGTGACTTCTCCGTTTGTTAGATCATAGGCTGTTATGACCTTGAACTCTCCGGCAAGTGCGCTTGGGGCATTGAATGTGATTGTGAAGCCGTTCCAGAAGTCGTCAGGCTCGTCTAGGTTGGTTCGGAATGTAGTAGCGTTTCCGACGCCGGTTGCTGTGTTTGCCTCTGCTTTCACCAGTTCGATGGTGAAGAAGTAGGCTCCCTCATCATCTATGGCGATGTCGCCTGGAGCGATGTATGCCTTGAGGCGTCCGTCGGTGCCGTCTGATACGTAGGCCATGTCTTTCTCGAATTTGAGGGTTGTGCCGTCGTTCTCCCATACTTTTAGCTGGATTTCGGTTTCGTCGTAGATGGAGATGTCTTCGGCGTCTCCGGCGCTGTCGTAGACGGTGAAGTAGACGGTTTTTCCGACGGTGCCTTCTACCTCATGCCAATCTGGATCAGTCATGATCTCACCGTTGCCTCCACTTCATCTGAGGTTAACTCAGCTTCTATCTCGGTGTCTGTGAGGAATATGTTGATATAGTCTATGACTGGGTAGCCTTTTAGTATCCAGTACTTTGTTGTTAGCATCTTATATATTAATTCGGAGGAGGGATTTAAAAGCCTCCCTCAAGGGTCATAGTTATACGTGTTTTAATGTTTTCTATGTCGCCTTGTGTTAGGGTGGTTAAGTTGTCCAGTCTGTCTACGTGGCGGGTGGTTACGGTGGTGATTTTCATGAGTTCTGCCTTTATTTTGTCTAGGTGTTCCATTGTTTTTTGTTTGTAGCTGGTTTGATTATAACCGTGTTGTGCGATTAAAGCTGTATCTATTTCTGGTTGTAGCGTGGCTGGTATTGGGTTGGTTATCTGCATCATATTGTACGTGTATTTGGTGTGTGGTTTATCGTCGATGTCGGGCTCGGTTACTTGTTTTATGTCGCTGTTGAGGTAGAGGTAAACCACGGGTTCACCGTTAGTGACACCTAGTTTACGTATCTCTATCTGCTCCGGTTCACGGTTCGACTCAGTTCTCATCATAATCACACCCATATTTCCGTTTCAAAGGATTCTTATGCCCTAAGTTTATGCTACACTGGTTCATTATTTCACCTAGTTGTTTATCCCGTAATATATATTTACATAATAGGTTATAACAGGTTCCATGTTGCATCCATCCAACGTAACTCATTACAGAACTTATTATGTGTTGGTTCTTCATCTCAGAGTGATAAGTTTTTATATCTTTTATCTTGTGTTTAAATTTATTCACGGTTCGTTTTCTAAGGAGGGTATGGGTTCTATATGTTTTGTATCCAAGAAAATCAATGCCAACATCATCAACGGGATATATGCGTGTCTTGGCGTTAAGTGTTAACTGTAAACGGGTTTCAATATATTCCTGTATCTCAGATAATAGGCTCCATAACTGTTTTTTGTTGTTTCCCAGAATTATTCCGTCATCATTATATCGTAAATAGTATTTTGTTTCATGTTTTTCTTTTAACCAGTGATCAAAGTCGTTGAGATAGATGTTTCCGAAATATTGTGATAAATAATTTCCAATAGGAATATTTGTTTCCCCCTCTAAACTATCTATAACGTCTTGGAGTAACCAGAGTGTTTTCTTGCATTTTATTTTTCTTTGGATGAGGTTCATCAAGGTTTTGTGGTTCATTGAGGGGTAATATGATTTTATGTCGAATTGTAGACAGTATTTAGTATTATCTGTATCATTAAGGAATAAGCGTAGTCTGTTTATTGCTTTATGGATTCCTTTGTTTGGTATCGCCGAGTATAAGTCATGTATGAAGGTTTTATCCCAGATTGGCTGTAATATGTTCATCGCCGCGTGTTGCACTATTCTATCTGGATAATATGATAAAACATAGATTGTTCTTTCTTTTGGTTCATATATTTTCTTTATCTTGTATTTACCAGTCGTATATGTTTGCTGTACTAAACTTTCATGCAATCTTTCTAATAATTCATCTTTGTTTTTGTCTACATATTGCACTTCCGAGTAACGGGTTTTTCCTCGCCTAGCGTGACGATGTGCTACATAAAGATTCGGGAGAGACGAAATAGTCTCATATAGACTTCCATGCCGTTTCATGTTCTCTTGTCTAGAGTTATTTAACTGTTAAATGGTTTTTAGTGGTACTTGATGAAGCGTTCCCTAGAGGGTACTAGCATCATCGTTCCCAGTGTTATTTGTTTCACCGTCTCGGTGGGGATGAGAAAACTGTTCAAGCGTTGGTTTTGCCTGAGCTCTGCGTGTGTGCCATTATTACGATTGTTATTCGCTGTGACATTATTCGAATTCAAATTGCTGAGTCCCGTTTTCGAGGTATTATTCCAATTACTACTAGCTAGCAGTATTGTTTTCTCTTCCTGTCCACGTTGGACTGTCATGGGGCGTACTCCGCGCGCGCGCCACCAAGACGACTGTCATACGCCGCGACAATATTCGAATTCAAATGGCCGAGCCCCGAGCTCGAGGCATCATTCCACCTACCACCAGCCAGCAGGATGTTGGTCTCGCCATTATCGTGACTATATTGATAGTCGGGAATATAGGTGCTGCTTGAGCCACCCGTCGTATCCGACGCGATGAACAGGTACTTCATCACCCTATCCCACTCGATGTCCTGTATGTAGCCGTCAACCTGTATAGGTGCCATGCTGGAGGCTTCATAGGTCGCTAACGCATCTGCGAAGGTGCCGTCTCCATTTCGTTCAATCAGCCGGTACTCCGCGTCCACCGCGTTATAACCGTCGATGAATATCCAGACGTTTCCCCAGAGGTTCTCCATGTAGCGGTACGTCGCCGGTACATCGCCGTCCGCTCCTGTGCCTACGCCGGTGCCCGCCGCATCAAGGTTTCCATCTACCCCGGCAGCAGCCGTCTCCAAACCAGCGTAACCAACGCCAGCGGCTAAATCCACTACGCCGCGCCCCACCTCGGTTTGACTATCCATGTTTCCATACTCTACTATGAAGAGCAGTTTCACCGCGGATAAACTCCAGATACCCATCTCCCCCCATCCCGCGCCTTGATTCCCAGCATAGGTGCGTGCGTTCCCTATGGTTAGAGCCTCAGCTACCTGTATCCCCGTCGCGTTACAAGCTCCGCTGACGCTGCCCGTAACCGCCTCCGCCTGAAAGTTAACCGTATTCTGCTTAATATACACCTTTCCAGCGGCGTTACCTCCACCCCACGTACCGGCGGAAACATACCAGTCAATCACCTCACCGTCCCCGCCGCTGACTGCGCCCGTCAGCGTCTCGCCGCGCGTAAACTCAACCGTGCCCGTATCGTAGGGTAATGCATCTATCTCGCCACCCGTCCACGGCTGCTCCCCGCTCCGTGTATGCAGCTTCAACGTAGTGTCATCATCATGCACACCGGTTCCCACCAATAGCGACGCCTCATACGCACCGATATAGATGTATGCCTTAGGTCTCCCGTCACGTTGCAGGAATGCTGGGTGTATCTCGAAACCCGTCAAAGGCACTCTGCTTATCCACCACCGATACACGTCTGGCGTCAACTGTTCGCCCTTGACGTAGAAGGCGGGTATCTCAACCATAACCTCCCCGTTACTCCCATCCGCCGCGTAGTCGCCATCACCGTACCGCGCGTTCAACGTACCATCGGGGGCTAGGTTTACACGGGTAATGTTTCCCCACACCTCATGAGCGTTAAAATCCGCCGGTGTCGGCGCAATCGCGTTGCCATCTATATCTATCTGAGTCCAAGTATCCGTGGACTGGTTCCACTCAACACCATACACCTGCCCCCTCGCAAGCACATCCCCATCCCTGAGAAGCACACCCTCTACAGTGACGCCCGCATCGACAGTATGCTCAGTTATAACATCAGTGACAACATCCCCGTCAGCAGTCGCATGCCCTCTACGGGATTTGGTTGACAACCTTAAGCCTCAGTCCCCTTGATGCTGAACACAACATCGTTCACAGAGGCGTTACAGTCAACATCAGCGTTCCCGGTGTTAAATCCGCCAACATAATCTATTGTCACCGAGTCATTATCGCTTATATGGAAGGGAACAGTTATAGCCGCTCCACCGATCTCAAGCCAAGCAGTCACAGCGGCCCCCGTACTGTTCTCAATCTCAAGCGTATAGATAGTCGTATCCAATCCCGCAGTCCGGACCGGCGTGGTTGTCAAAGTCCATAAAGGAGTCGCTACGCCTCCTGCCCTTGTCACAACCTCAGAGTAGAAGCCATTATCCTTCTCATAACGCCTAGGATTTGTATGCTCTCCCTCAAGCCCAACGGTGGCTAGGAGCGCGTCATACCCATCTCCCCCAACAGCCCATAAAAGGTTTCCATCACCGTCATATGTGACAGCTCCCTCCATGTAGACTGTGTTGGCGCCCACAACCTTCTCTATGGCCCGTATTTTCTTTCCCGTTGAGTCAACTGGAAGTTGAACAAATGCTTCAGCCATCTAATTACTCCTTATATCTCTAGTCTCCACACACTCTTTTAGGCTTTTGGTAGAAACATAGCCTTATATATTATTACCCGTACCATTAAGTGGTGACAGGGCTTCCCCTGCAACACCCTCAGTCTCAAGCCCATCCCCGCTCCGATGCGGCTTAATCACATAAGGCATTCAGGATACACGGTTCCTACCCGATAGGAGAAGATGTCATCTTGAACACTATCCCACCGGAGGGAGAGGCATCGACAAGCATCTCCTTATACAACATCTCATACCGCTTCAAGTTCTCACCCCTGTTCTCACTGTGACCATCCAAACTCTCCGACGCAGGGTCCTTCATCATCACCCGGTACGCCGTCCAAGTCTTGCTTATAGCCCTGAGAATCTTACTGTTCGTACTCGCTGAGTCAATATTCACGTCAATGAAGGCGTCCACCTCATCTATGAGGTCCTGAATCTCAGCGACCTCCATATCCGTCTCCACGATCGCCTTGACGTCATCAACGTTGCAGTAACTAGCTGGCATATC
>Ga0307432_1001980_pt1 | contig 11565 bp, 10 predicted proteins | sample SalMarWE160150MG_FD_202158 | JGI IMG/M metagenome (GOLD analysis project Ga0307432, IMG submission 202158) | Salt marsh sediment microbial communities from the Plum Island Ecosystem LTER, Massachusetts, United States - WE1603-150 | ecosystem: Environmental > Aquatic > Marine > Intertidal zone >...
CTGTCTTTAGGCTGATACTTCCGCACATTACAACAAGCAATATAACAAATAATCTTACAAAATCTTTTTTTATCATGATTCTATCTCCTAAAAAAGACGGTGGTTATATAATCACAAAAAAAGCATTAAAAAACCACTACAAGTAAATCAACTTTCTACACATATAATCCTCCTTCAAAAAAGCTAAAGCAATAATATTGGTACTTTGGCCACACATCCTCCGACTTGGCTCAGGACGGGCCAAAACAACAATTGCCTTCGACAAACAACCGGCCTTTTACTTCTGTTTGTCTTAAACAATGGACAATTCTATTTTGTAGATTTTATCAGCACTAATTCTCCATCTAAGATTATATTCATAATGTAACTCGCATGGAACCTCATTTTTGGCAAAAAAATCGTCATTTTATGTAGCCCGCACTAATTGGACCGATAATATATGTTCAAATGCTGCGCTGCGTAGCACGAGCTGGTAATAAATCCGGTTCTCTCGGCAGCTACAATTAGTGCGGGGTAATTAACTTAGAGAATAGTGCCTACGGTATTCAAGTGGCGTCATTCCCTTCTGTTGCTTGAAGTACCGAGCAATGTTTTTGATGTCTGAGTACCCCATAGTTGAGGCGATGTGAGATATCGGCAAGCTTGTGCTCACGAGCAAATGAGCAAGCTGGTCCACACGAACACGCTTGATTTCTTCGTGTACCGATCGGCCGAGTATTCTGGCAAACCTATTGTATAGACTGCGACGGGACAAAGAAACCGCGCGCAGCACATCATCGACCTGAATGGCTTCTTTATTGGCATGCCGATGGATAAAATGCAAGGCCGCCAAAACGTCACGGTCATCAACTGCAAAGACGTTGGTCGATTGTCTCGTCACAACGTGGGTCGGCCGAACAACAATTGTCTGATTTGTAACTTTTTTACCCGCCATTATTTTGTCCAGCACTTCAGCGGCCTCGTAGCCTGCCTTTTCCGCACTTACGGCTATGCTGGAAAGAGGGGGTGTGACTAAATCACAGATTAGGTCGTCGTTGCCCAATCCTATGATAGCGACCTGCTCCGGAACATAAAGACCAACAATCTTGCAGGCCTCCAGCACGTATTGGCCTTGATCGTCATTGCAGGCCATCAAGCCGATTGGTTTCGGCAATTGTCTAAGCCAGTCCGCGATTGATTCCTGCTCTTTCTCCCACGAGTGCTGGGGCCTTGATTTGTGCAGCTCGTATTCGTAGTAGTGGGTCTCGAATCCAGCTTCAGCAATTCTCTGACCAAAGCTCTCGCCCCGGTGTCGAGACCAATAATACATTTGTCCAAATCCACAATAGGCAAATTGCTTGAAGCCTCGATTTAAAAGATACTCAGCAGCCATTCTCCCTATAGCAGCGTCATCAGTTACGATGTTAGGAAAATCCGAAAATGGCTCAGTGTACGGAGAAACAACGGTAGGAATACCCATAGCGAGAACCTTCTCGGTCTGTTGCCGTGTATGTTGTTCACGCAGAATTAAACCATCGGCTCCCGTGCTGAATATTTTTTCGAGAGTGATTTTTCCTCCGCCGGCTCTCCAGTAAAATGGTGCCTTTTTGTAGAATATCCATGTCCCGTGGCCACGAGAGTATCGCGCTACGCCGTGCAGGATTGACCGCCCATAAGTACGTGAAGTCTCCATCATCAGTATAACTTTGCGAGTCTTATCCATAAATAAATAAATAAATTAGTTTTCTACACATATCAAGAAAAAATCCTTTACCCGCCTTCGCAGAAAGCCACGGGTTCTACCCGTGGACGCCGTCGTCCATAGCCGGACTTTGGCGTCGGACGATGAATGCGAGCGGGTATCCACCATAGCTTTAGCGTAGGCGGATGTGCTTCGGCGGGTTACGCCGAAGATGTTCATCCTTCGTAGTTTCATCCTTCGCAGTAGCTCTGCTACGGAGAATGGAAGTTCTACTACAGAGAATGGAGAGGTGCCACGGGCTACGCCCGTGGGGCTCCACGTGGAAATGGGAAATCCAGCCGTTTAGCCGGCACTCCTGCGGTGACGGTCAGTTCTGAATTTAAGAGAAAATCAGGTCATCAGGAAATCATGATTTCATAAGGTAGCGTAAAACGGTTGCGGTTACGCGGCTCGTGTCGGTTGCGTTAAGCGTAAAGCATCGTTTAAGACGTAACCGAAAACTGCCCTGAGCCTGCTGAAAGGGTGGTCTTCTGTCCTTCGTCCTCTCTCATCTGACTTCTGTCCTCCGACGTCTGTCATCCGTCCTCTGGCGACCGATCCCCGACGGCAAAATCCTGTTATCTGCTTTTTTCCGGGGAAGATTCTTTTTCCGCTTTGTCTTTTGGTTTTCTAGGCCGAACTCTTACTTTCTTTGGTCTTTTGCTATGTGATAAGTATAGTTTAACAATAAGTATGCCCCTATCGTATACCTCCTGTTCCAACTGGTCTTGATCTATAACACCCTGCCATGTTTTCCCTGGTTCAAGAACATATGGAAGGGCTTGGATAACTTGAAACGGAACAAGGGCTTGCCATTTTGCTTTTCGAAGCATTTTCTTAAAGCAGTTACTATAGTAACAGATGCCAACATTCCTAATAGTTGCGGGTCGATCACCATTATTTACAGCTTCCAAACTAATGTATGTTTTTCGCTCAGGGAGCGCTGGAACATTTCTGATACACATATTAGAAAGGGCTTTGAAAATAATTCGGGGGCCAGACGTTTTCCATTTGTAAATGTCCCAAAGTAGAACCAAAGTAGCTATAAAAGCTCCCCAAACAGCAAGTACGTCTGTTAAGCCTATATTAAATTTAACCTGCATTGATTAATCTCCTTTACCATAATTTAAACAGTTTCCCACTTTAATTCAATTGCAAGGATGTGAGGATAGCTGCGCCAAAATTTCATTTCTCGAACAGGATAGCAGTAGGGCAGTAACATGGGATCTGAAATAAAAAAGGGAGGCGCGCCAAGATTCTTCAGCAGTTTATTACAGATATACAGCTGATCTTGGAATTTAAACTCCCCTTTAGTAAAACGGTTCTTCAGGGCCCACCGATAGCTGTACCTATCGGTTTTATATGGGTCCTGACCGTTATACTGCAAGGACGCGCCACCCTATCAGATAACGAGCTATAATCTTGCTCATTGTAGTGCCCTTTCAAAAAAAGGTTCACAACTGATAGAAAGGCACACGCCTCCCATTATCTCTATTATCTACCTTTTGGTCTTTTTGTCAAGCTGTCGGCAGATTGTGCTTTTAACAACATCAAAAAACTTGGCATTTTCAAGTTGGATTTGCTGAGCATCAATGGTAAGATAATCGACAAACGGATTCACCGTCATTTCGAGCGAGCCGAAGGTGAGTCGAGAAATCTGCTATTAGTAGATTTCTCCACTTCGCGATGCTAACACATCGCTTCGGTCGAAATGACATAGGGTCTTTTCTACAAAACAATTTGAAAATGAAAAACATAATTGCCAATAGAGCAAGCAAAATTGACGCAAGTGGAATACGCAAGGTCTTTGCGCTGGCGGCCTTTCATAAATTTACTATTTATTATTGACTATTTGCTATTTGGAAATGCTCTGTGGAAAAGAGCACAGGTTGTCATTTCGAGCGAGCCGAAAGGCGAGTCGAGAAATCTGCTTTTTAATAGATTTCTCCACTTCGCGATGCTAACACATCGCTTCGGTCGAAATGACGATGAGTCTGTTCTATATAGTAATTTGAAAATGAAAAAGATAATTGCAGATAGGACGAGTAAAATTGACGCAAGTGGAATCAGAAAGGTCTTTGCCCTTGCCGCTCAATTGCGTGATCCGATTAATTTCTCGATAGGGCAGCCGGATTTCGATGTGCCGGAAGAACTAAAAGAAGAAGCAATCAAGGCCATCCGAGAAGGATTCAATAAGTATTCACAAACGGCGGGGGACTCTATTCTAATAGAGAAGATTAGTGAATTAGTTAAAAAAGAGCTTAGTCCCGAGCGAAGTCGAAGGATTGGCTGGAAGAAACCAGCCGTGCTGGTGACAAGCGGTGTGAGCGGGGGGCTTCTGCTGGCATTTTTGGCACTTATCAATCCCAACGATGAAGTAATCATACCCGACCCTTACTTTGTAATGTATAAGCACTTAGTCAATATGTTAGGCGGAAAGTGTGTCTTTGTAGATAGCTACCCAAATTTCGACCTACCGGCTGAGAAAATTGCCGAAGCCATCACAAATAGAACCAAGATGATAATACTCAATTCGCCGTGCAATCCGACCGGCGTAGTTTATTCAGAGAAAGAAATTAAAAATCTTGCCGAGATAGCTGCACAAAAGGATGTGCTTATCCTAAGTGACGAGATTTATGAAAAATTCAGCTATGACGGCGACTGCGCGAGTATCGCTAAATATTACGACAAAACGCTTTTACTACGGGGCCTTAGCAAGGCCTATGCGATGACCGGCTGGCGCTTAGGCTATGCAGCAGCCCCCGACTCGCTACGCGAGGTAATTGAACAGATGACAAAGATACAGCAATATACCTTTGTCTGTGCGCCTACGCCATTTCAAAAAGCAGCTATCGCAGCTCTGGATTATGATATTACTAACTTTGTGGACACCTACAGGCGAAAAAGAGACATTCTTTACGACGGGCTAAAAGATAAATTCAAACTGATAAAGCCAACCGGAGCATTTTATGCGTTTGTCAAAGCTCCGGACGGTTTAGCTACGTCATTCGTGGAAAAGGCGATTAAAAACAATGTGCTGATAATTCCGGGCAACGTCTTCAGCGAGAAAGATACGCACTTCCGGATAAGCTACGCTACGAGTGACGAAAAGATTGAGCAGGGCGTGGAGATTCTGCGGCAACTTGCATAAACAGGTCATAATCAACCACTCGCTTACACTCGTGGCTCTGTCATCTGTCCTCTGAAATAGTAGGGGAGTAAACTTAAAATTTCTGCGAGTTTCCGATAGGTATAATTTCCAATATGAAAAAGCCGCTTCGGATAGTCCCGATTATTTTATTATGCTTGCTGCTGCCGGGCAGTCGAATCTTAGCGGCTGAGCCGAACTTGCCCCTTAGGAGCTTGCCCCTCAGGGGCGAAGCAGACGCAGAGCAGCCCACCACAAAAGCGGCGGTGATTACCTGCAAAGACATGATCGATGACGGGCTGTACAAATCCGTTCAACGCCGAACCGAGTTAGCCCTCGAGCAGGGTGCAGACTATCTGATATACGAAATAGGAACCTATGGCGGATTTCTGGATTCGGCTGATAACATATCGAAGTACTTTATCCTTCGCGAAGGTTGGCCAGAATCGGGCAAAAAAGCCCGCACCGTCGCATACATAACGACAGAAGCTATATCAGCCGGTGCAATGATAAGCGTGTCCTGCCAGGATATAATAATGCGGGAAAATACCACCATTGGCGATTGCGCTCCGATTGCGCTCGGCGGCAAATTAGAGGGCGTCGAGCGGGAGAAAACTGAGAGCTTTGTCCGTGGAACCTTCGAAAGGGCGGCGGAGGCAAACGGCTATCCCAAGCCGTTGCTAAAGGCCATGGTCACGATGCAGATCGAGGTTTATAGAGTAAAGAACCTTGATAGCAACGAATATGAGTTCTTTGAAACCGACGACCTGCCGAAAGACCCCAACAAATACGACTTAGACAACAAAGAGCGAGTCGTTAAGGATAATGAGCTGCTGACACTAACTGCCTCTCAAGCCGAGCAGTACAAGATTACTCGTGCAGTGGTTAAGGATAGGGTAGGGGCCCTTGACTTTTTGGCTGAACGTGATGGTGTCACCTTTGCCGGAGAGCCGATAGTGTTGGAGACCTCATGGTCTGAGGAGATGGTCAGATGGGTGTATTCACCTGCCGTGATGGGAGTGCTTGTTATGATCGCCTTGTTAGGTATCTACATTGAACTAAGCACACCGGGCATAGGGCTGCCGGGACTTGTAGCAGTTACTTGCTTTGCTATCATAATCGGCAGTAAATACTTGGCGGGCCTGGCCAACTGGGTGGAGGTGGCTCTATTCATTGTGGGCCTGATCTTACTGATGGTTGAGGTTTTTGTGCTGCCCGGCTTTGGGATTGCCGGCACTCTGGGGATAATGTGTTTGCTGGTGGGCTTGTTTGGCATGTTCATTAAGAATCCACCGAGCAGGCTGCCCTGGCCGGAAACGTCGTTTGATTGGCAGATATTCTTAAACGGAGTGCTGGGTCTGTCGCTCGGCTTCGTTGGCTTTATTGTTTTAGCCTTACTGTTAGCCAAATATTTGCCTAAGCTCCAGTTCCTTAGCGGGCTGATACTTGTGCCGGCGGCTGCGAAGCAGACAGGTGTTATGCAAGTCAGTATGACAAGCCCGCCGGAAAGCAAAATTGAAGCGGTAAAGGTTGGTGATATTGGCGAAGTGATATCAACGCTAAGACCCACCGGAAAAGCAAGATTCGGCGATGCGATAGTAGATGTGGTTGCGACAGCCGAGTTTCTTGGCAAAGGCACTAAGGTTGAGATAACCGAGATTTACGGAAATAGAGTTGTAGTAAAAAGACAGACGACAGAGGACAGAAGACGGATGACAGACAATAAAAATTCTGATTTGTGACTTCTGACCCCTGTCTTCATACGAGGTAAAGTAATGGACTGGTGGCTTATTTTTGCTATTTTTTTGTATTTTGCCTGTGCTGTGCTTATCATCGCTGAGGTATTTGTACCAAGTGGCGGCTTGATAAGCATTTGCGCATTTGTGTGTATCATAGGCGGAATAGTGATATTCTTTAATCACAGCACCACTGCCGGCTGGATAGGAGTAGTCACTGCCTTGATAATGATACCGTCACTGTTGGTGATCGCGTATAAAATATTTCCCAAAACCAGATTTGGCAAAAGCGTGACTCTTACACCACCACGACGCGAGCAGGGCGATGCTGTAGCAGATACGCAGGAGCTAAAACAGCTGCTCGGAGCGGTCGGGCTGGTCCTGACACCGCTTAGACCGGTGGGAATATGCGATTTTTCTGGACAAAGGGTTGAATGCGTAGCCGAGAGCGGTTATGTTGATAAGGGAAAAAAGGTCAAGGTTATCCGTGTGCAGAGCACACAGTTGACCGTTCGTGTAATAGAAGCCGATTAAGTCCGCCGCGGCGGAGAAGCTAATGAAAGGATAAAGTTATGAATGATCTAACCTACATAATCCTGGCAGCAGATACTCCAAAAATCATCGGCGTGACACTCTTGGTTATTCTTATTATAGCCGCACTTGTGCTTTTGCTTCTGGTAATCAAGTTCTTCAGATTGTGGCTGCAGGCAAAATTATCCCGTGCCGACGTGAAGTTTTCCGAGCTTATAGGAATGTGGCTAAGAAGGGTCGATATCAGAATAATAGTCTTGAGCAAAATAACCGCGATTCAGGCAGGGCTGACCTTAAGCACGCAGGATTTGGAGAGCCACTTTTTAGCCGGGGGCCGAGTCCCCAATGTGGTGCGTGCTCTAATCGCAGCCAACAGAGCGAACATTGATTTGACGCTTAAGATAGCTACTGCAATCGACCTGGCAGGGCGTGACATCCTCGAAGCGGTCCAGACGAGCGTTAATCCGAAAGTGATTGACTGCCCAGATCCTCAGAAGGGCAGAGATACTGTGGACGCCGTGGCTCAGGACGGCATCCAGTTAAAGGCAAAGGCACGTGTTACCGTCCGAGCTAATATTGAAAGGCTTGTTGGCGGTGCTACCGAGGAGACAATTATAGCCCGTGTCGGCGAGGGAATTGTCACCACTATCGGAAGCGCTATAGCCTATAAGAGCGTTTTGGAGAACCCAGACAAAATTTCTAAGGCGGTGCTGTCAAAGGGATTAGATGCGGGCACAGCTTTTGAGATTTTATCCATCGACATCGCAGATGTTGATGTAGGTGTGAATGTGGGCGCGCAACTACAGGCCGCTCAGGCTGAAGCGGATATGCGAAGAGCAAAAGCTGAAGCGGAAAAACGCCGAGCAATGGCGGTCGCACGTGAGCAGGAAATGCGAGCGCTGGTCGTAGAAAACGAGGCAAAGGTACCATTGGCTATGGCTGAGGCCTTCAAGAAGGGCAACCTCGGTGTTATGGATTATTATCGAATGAAAAATATTATGGCTGATACCGATATGAGAGACTCCATAGCAAAACCTAAGAAGAAAGAATGATAGCAAGGGGTATCAGGGTATCAGTAAATCAGGAATGCAGTGGCGCAAGCCACACTGCGTGGGTATCAGGGAAAAGTAAGGTTAACCTGATACCCTCTAAACGATAACTTGGAACTCTGATAACCTAATGCTCTGTTGAAAAGCCTCACCGTCGTTTCGACCGAAGTCCCCAGGGGACGAAGTGGAGAAATCTGCTCAAAAACAGATTTCTCGACTCGCCTTCGGCTCGCTCGAAATGACATTCTGAACTCTTTTCAACAGAGCAATAACCTAACATAATGGATTTTATTATGAATGCTCTTTTAGCACAATTTATTGTTTCTGCCCGTAATAATGACATCGAAGGCTGGATGAACATACTTATTGTCGTTATTATCGCCATTTTATGGGCGATAGGGGGGATTATCAAGGCAAAATCGCAAAAGTCTTATAAGGAGCAAGAAGAACAACCGATCGGCAAACCAGCTCGTAATTGGCCTCATTCTGCAAAAGAATTGAAGAAAAAATCACTTTTTGAGATTCCTCGTGATCGTACAGTCGGCTCCGGGCCGATCAGACAGTACCGCCGTCAGATTGAAAAGCTTCGTAGAAGAATTAGCTATCCTCGACCTATTGCTTCGAGAATTGTTAATGACAAAACAACTATGCCAATTACCCTAGCGCAAGCCTCCAAAGAACCTAAATTTTCCAAAGTTAAACCGAAAATTCAACCTATTACCGAGCAACATAAGGAAAAGGGGTTTGAAGGTGAGCCCATTAAAGATTTTAGCCTCTCTTCTGCAGTAAAGGCCAAATTAGAAATTCCTGTCGATTTTTTGTTTGATTATACCGATCCCAACGAGTTAAGAAGGGCGATTCTGCATTACGAAATCCTCGGAAAACCATTATCGTTGCGTCGCCCAGGCGAGCATATTATAGGACTTTAGAATTTGTGCCGCAGGTCAACGACTTTTCGATTTATTGCATTTCCGTGATGAGGTTAAAGCGGTTATTGTTTTAAAAAACTCAACGTTTTGAAAATCACTTTACGCCTGATAAACGTCTCTTAGCTTTGATTACAGCATCTAAAAATTCCCCAGGTCGTTCCGGTGAAAGCAAGATTTTCTTTCCATGCGAATCTGTCCAGTTCAGATAGCTTTGCTTATTCCTGAGACAATCAAGACATTTATTAACAAAACGGCAATTGTAACAATCCAAACATAAACTGACCAACGTACGCCTAATTTTCTAACTTCATCGGTCATATCCCAATCCCTATATGGAAACACAAATAGATGTGTCCTGATAACAAATGATAAATAATAGCTTTAACATTGTAAGAATTATGAAAAATCAAATGGGATATAACGTCCCATAAGATATGTTATGTTTCATTCAGCTTTTATTTTTGAAGGTCTTGGTATTATTGTAATTTGGATTTTTTCTAACAGAAGTTATGCTAAAATGGACTATTTCAGCCATATACCCGATTAGCAGTTTCTGAAAGATTTTCCCACATAGTAGCAACTCTATCTAAAAGGCCCAAATTCTGAAGAACTATAGAGATGTTAACCGTAGAATCAGTAGCAGAAAAATTATTGACCATATAGCGGTCAAGGTTAATAAGCGACGATGCAAACTTTATTCTGTTACAGTAAAGAAGGGCTGTTTTATAATGTAATGCGAGTGTATCTCCATCAAAATAGTCCGGTACGATGAGTTGGTTTAGGGCGGCGTTTGTTTGACCAGCTTCCAACATACATAATGAAAGCTTGGTACGGGCCCTGGCATATGTTGGATTTATTTCTAAAGCGGTATGAAATGATTCAATAGCGTCATTTATACGACCAACGCTTATCAATAGCACACCGAGTCTGAAATACAGATCAGGATTCTGCGCATGAAAGTTAATTTGCTGCTGATGTGCTTCAATAACAGCGTTTAGAAGGTCCATAGAACCACCCATATTAGTAAAAGATACATTTTCTGAAAGAGACGCCTTGAGTAATAACTTAGCGGTTTCAGCAAATAAAAAGGAGCTGTTTGGCTGAATAGCTGCGGCCAATGACAATGTAGCTAAGGCATCTGAAGAGCAACCATCTAGTTTTTGGGCCGTTGCTACACCAATATAAGCGTCGACTATTTTGTCATTTATCTCGACCGCCCTGTTGAACTGTTGTGCCGCGAGATGCTCAGCCCCCATTTGCAAATATTGTGTGCCAAGTTTTACAGTAGCATCCAGAAAATCAGGGCAAATACGAAGCGCTTGTTGATATTGTGAAATCGCCTCACCGGTAGCGCCCAACATGCTCAGAATATCTGCTTGCTTGGCAACCAATTCTGGTCTATCAGATTGCTGAGCTGATATCTCTTCAAGCTGCTCAAGCGCTGCGTGAAGCTGTCCTGTCTGAATAAGCTGATCTATGTTATCATCTTCGATAAGAAAGCTGTCAGGATGTATTAAAATCGCGGTGTTAAATGTTTCAATAGCTTTTGAATATTCTGCATTGGCAATATATAAGTGTCCAAGCGTTACAAGTGTTGATATATCATCCGGGTATTGGTCTTTTAATTGCTCGTACTGCTGAATTGTTTTTTCCAGTTGGCCGTTTTTAAAATATATGGCGGCTAACCGTTGGCAGGGAAATTGTAGATAGCTTTTAAATTTTAAACAGTCCTGATAAAACTCCACAGCTTGAGATTCTTTGCCAAGTCTTTCATAACAATGCCCAAGGGCATAAAGGGCCGTGGTATTATTTGGCTTGCTTACATAGACAGAGTTTAGCTCTTCGATTGCCTCGTGCAAATTGTTCTTGTGTAGGCATATAGCGGCTGCCGCCATACGGCCATGTGTGCATGAAGGATTCTCAAAAAGATAGAGTCTGAGCTGGTCCTGTGCGGTGTCGAGCTTCATATCACCTATCAGATCTATGATTTTGTTTAACTGATGATGTTGTACGGATAGGCTATCGTCCTTCGGGAGTTTGACACTATTTAGCCAATGCCATATTAAATCAGCCGTATCGACTGTTATCGCCCTGCCGAATATTTCTAATAATCCACCCATACCTCACTTGCCAAATAAATATAGTAGAAATGATTGACACAAAAAGTATCGACAATATGGCAGGGCTGGTTAATCCTCGTAAGGCTAATAAGTCAATTAGCCGTCAACTTTGTTCTGGGTATGTGGCGATTGTGTTTGATGTAGGGATTGTTGCAATTCTAAAGGACAGTTATCGGATTCTTAATTGGTTGGTTATCCAGCAATAGCGCGAATATTTTTCAGGCTCGCAACCTTATTTTGTCATCTGGGTTGATCTTTCTATCTGGCTTAAATACGCCAATGTGCGTTCGAGCTTATCGCTCAAATGCTTTAATTTAAGCATTGTCTTAACT
>Ga0307432_1001986_pt1 | contig 11548 bp, 13 predicted proteins | sample SalMarWE160150MG_FD_202158 | JGI IMG/M metagenome (GOLD analysis project Ga0307432, IMG submission 202158) | Salt marsh sediment microbial communities from the Plum Island Ecosystem LTER, Massachusetts, United States - WE1603-150 | ecosystem: Environmental > Aquatic > Marine > Intertidal zone >...
TTTCACCAGAAGGGGGATGTCGTCGCGCCGTTCTCGCAGCGGCGGCAACTCGAGCGTGACCACGTTCAAGCGGTAGAACAAGTCGTCGCGGAATCCACCCTGAGCCACGAGATCGCGAAGCGGCTGGTTGCTTGCCGCGATGATCCGAACGTCGGCTTTGACCGGTCTGGTCCCACCCAACGGTTCGAATTCTCTCTCTTGAATCACTCGTAGCAGCTTCACCTGAACCGCACGGGTTACGCTCTCGATCTCATCCAGGAAGATCGAGCCGCGTTGGGCGAGTTCAAACTTTCCCGGCTTGTCCCGCTTGGCATCGGTAAACGCGCCTTTCTTGTAGCCGAAGAGTTCGGATTCCAGCAGCGTTTCCGGAAGCGCGCCACAGTTCACGACTGTGTAGGGGCCGCTCTGACGCGGGCTGAGGTCGTGGACGGCACGAGCGAAGAGCTCCTTACCTGTCCCGCTCTCACCTTCGATGAGCACCGTACTCTCGCTTTCCGCGATGGCGGGCAGGGTTTTGAAGAGCTGTCGCATGCGCGCATTCTTGCCCACAATGTCCTGATACGTGTACGATTCGGTTAACTCCCGGCGCAGCCTTTCGACGGTGGACATGTCTCTGAGTGCTTGCACACCACCTACGATCTTTCCGCTCTTGTCACGCAAGGGGGCAGTACTGACGTTGAGCACAACCTCGTCGCCTGCTGTGTTGATAATCGTGATGCGCCGACCCGCGACGGCGTCCCCGGTCGCCATGGCCTGACAAACCGGGCAGCCCTCCTCAGGCACGTCCGGACGAAGCACGTCGAAGAACTTGCGTCCGATGGCCTGCTCGCGAGGCATTCCCGTAAGCGCGCTGGCCGCGGGGTTGAATGCGGTGATGTTGTGATCCAGATCGATCGCCAGGATACCGTCCGCAACACTCTCCATGATTGAGCAGCAGAGCGTGTACGGATCCGCGTCAAGCGCAGGTTGCGCCTGCTGAGTTCTTGTCTTCCTTTTGACCATCGTTCGTCCTCCCACGCCACGTTCCATCATTCAAGTCTGCAATAACCGTACCATGGGTATTGCACAATTGCAACGCCCCGCAGGTTCGCCAGGGGGCTCAGTGCCCTGGCCACACCCGCAAAACCGGCCTTAGCGGATCTGAAATCGGTAACCTGCCCATCCTCGTGCGATGGCACGACGCCTGCCATTAGTCTGTCGTGAGGCTTAAAGGTAGCACTCTGTGATGCGATAAGGAGCCCAATCACGAAGACGGACGACCGAGCATATGCGTGAACTATGAGCGTCCCTCACGGCACGTGATGGTATCGCAATGAGTTGGGTCTTGGCGTGGGCCCGCCGGCAAGGGAGTGATAGCCAATGAACTGGGTGCAGTGGATTGGTGCTGGCACACTCGTGATTGTCACGGCGATCCTCGTGCTAGACTGTATCGCTTGGCTGATTCGGCGAGTACGGTGACCCCGAGGATCCGCCGAGTTGCCGGACACCGCCATCAGCTCCTGCCTCCATCAGGACACCATCGACGCTGTGCGGACCAGCGACAAACAATCGGCCCAATCGGAAGCCCTGCTTCCCGGTCGGTTGGAGCACCCCGAAGATGTACGCGATGCGGAGGTTCTTTCGTATTCAACGGATCGTGATTACCTGTCTTTGTAGCGGAGACCAGCGATGAGCATCCACAAATCAGAATTCCTGGTGGGAACGGCAGCGCTGATGCTGCTGATTTCTGGCTGCGCAACGACGTACAAGCTTCGCACCGGTTCTGTGCACGGTGGTGACCTCAAACCAGGATACCCATGTCCGGATTTCACCTTCCTCGACGAAGACGGGCGCGCGGACACGTTCTCGCACGTGCGTGGCGTCGTCACCCTGGTTGTCTTCCCTGACGATCCCCAATGGCCTAACTGCGCTCGGTGCAAGGAGGTCGTCGACCTTGCGGCTGAGGTCCAACGCTTGGATACGCCGGTGGTGGTGGTAAGCGTTCGAAGTCCCGTCGAGGCCGAGCGTTGTTCCGCAGCGGCCCTGCACCTCTGCCCAATCGAGGGGCGGGCTCAGCTGGTCGCGCTGTGCGATCATCAAGGGCGCGTGCGCGATCTGTTCGGCCCGAATGCCACTGGCAAGTTTTTCGTGGTCGGTCCCAACGGATGGATTGCTGCTTGTGGTCAGCTGTCAGAAGACCTGCACGCCCTGGAAGTGCAGTTGCGCAAAGCGGTGCGGGAACACCAGCGCGAAGTGGAATTCCTCAACATAGCAGACGGGTAGTCCGCTCGAGGATAACGGCAATCGTGAATCCGTTGGTCGAGTTTTCTGTCGGCTGCTCGGTGAACAAATGAGGGTCTCGATAGCTACATGCCAGGACCGGATGTGCCCGAGGTTTGACCGCGCTTCTGCCCTGATTGTGATCGACGTTCGGGAAAGCCGGGAAGAAGGCCGTGAGGTCCTGGATATCAGCGCATGGCCGGCACACGGACGGGCTGTACGCGTCGCGCAATTGGGCGTCGATCAGCTGATCTGCGGTGCGATCAGTAACTTTGACGAGGCGGGTTTCGATGAGTCGCCTGTTCGCTTGGTTCCCCGGGTGGCGGGTCCGGTGGACGCCGTCATTCAGGCGATCCTGTCTGGGGCGATTTCGCCCGGACAGGACTATTGGCAGGACCGCTCGGATGTGCGTGCCCGTGAACTGTAGCGACGGCGCGAGGCACAAAAGCCTGAACAGGCGCGGCGCGGACACGGGACAGGCGATAAAGGACAGAATGGTCTGGATACTCAGAAAGGATAAGCATGGCACAGAAGATGTTGGTTTTCTGCGGATCGGATGATCCGAGCAAGGCGTTCCCCCCGTTCATGCTGGGTTCGGGGGCCATAGCCATGGACATGGAGGTGACGTTGTTCTTCACTCTGTCGGGTTTGAACATCATAAAGAAGGGCGGCGCGGAGAAGATTACCTTGGTGGGGATGCCCAAGACATTGCCCGAGTTCATAACGATCATGCAGGAAAACGGCGCGAAGATGATCGCCTGCTCGGCAGCGTTTGAAATGGCCGGTGTCACTGAAGATGATCTGATCGACGGGGTGGAATGTGGCGGCGTTGCGTCGTTTGTTGCAGATGCGCAGGAAGCGAATGTTGTCCTGACTTTTTGTTAATCCTCAAGGTGTGTTGTTTTTGTTGTAGATTCCGTAATTCTAATGTGGAGACGCAGAATGGCAGAGATTGATCTAGAAAACGTCCAAGCAGCCAAGGTGGTCGACGCCCGTGGCATGGCTTGCCCCGGCCCACTCTTGGAGGCGAAGAAGTCCATTGGGTCGGTAGCCGTTGGCGAGACGATTGAGATACTGTCCGGTGATGCGTCGACCAAAAACGACGTTCCCAGGTGGGCGGCCAAGGTGGGCCATGAATTCCTCGGCTCTCTCGCCGGCGAAGGATTTGACCGGTTGTTCATCACCCGCATGAAGTAGTCCGCGGTGACGGCGTGTTGGCTTCGGGGACGGCGAGAGAACAAACACAGAACTATCGCGGATTGAGGGCTTGAGCAGATGACGGTAACTGAGCTCGAGAAGAAACCGAAGATCCTGATCCTGGCCACCGAAACCTGTGCGTATCCGGGAGCGGACAACGTAGGACAGGTTCATGCCGAATACCCGACTAACGCCTACGTGGTGCGCGTACCCGCTCCGGTGATGTTCCCGGAGCAGTTCTACCTTCGGTGCTTCGAGAAAGGGATTGCCGGGATCATCGTCATGAGCTGCGGGCACGAGTGCCCCTACGAGGGAGCCTACGACCGTTTCGCAGCCCGGATAGGACGGGTTCACGCCCTGATGAAGGAGCGCGGGCTCGATACTAAGCGGTTGAGGCTTTGCGCAATTTGTACCGTCTGCTCGAGCGCGTTTGTGAAAGAGGTGAAGCAGATGAATGAGTACCTCATCGCGGAGACATCCGCCGCACTGCCAGGGAAGTGACTCCGGAAGACGGGGTGTAGCCTTTGGCGCAGGTCGGCACAAGGACGCGTTTCTGAAAGAGCGATCGAGAAGGTCACGAGAGATTCCAGAAGATGGAAGGCAATGGAAGAACAACCGTCGACGGCCTGGTGATCGGTGGTGGGATCGCTGGCCTTCAGGCCGCGATCGATCTGGCTGACCAGGGCTTCAAGGTCCTCATCGTTGAGAAGGAGCCCAGCATCGGCGGAAAGATGATCGCTCTGAGCAAGGTGTTTCCAACGCTTGATTGCGCGAGTTGCATCTGCACCCCGCGCATGGCGGCCGCGGCGCACCATGAAAACATCACCATCATGACCTACGCCGAGGTGACGCAGACCAGGCGTCGCGAGAGCGGCTTCGAGGTGACCGTCGTCAAGAAGCCCCGATATGTCAATGAGGCCGACTGCACCGGTTGCCGTCTGTGCGAGTACGCCTGCCCCATGGAACTCCCGCATGAGTTCGAGGGAAACTTGGGTATGCGCAAGGCTATCTACGTCCCCTTCTCCAACGCAATCCCTCAGGTCGCACTGCTCGATATGGACAATTGTATCCTCTGCGGACGTTGTGAAACGGCCTGTCCGACCGGAGCGGTGAACTACCTCCAGGAACCGGAAGAGATCACGGTGACGGCAGGGACAATCATTTTAGCCACCGGCTACGAAATGACGCCGATCGACGCCAAAGAACAATACGGCGGGGGACGCTTGCGCAACGTTTTAAGTGCCCTCACGATCGAACGCCTGCTGGCGCCGCACGGCCCGTACGGCAGGATGCTTCGCCCCTCGGATGGAAAGATCCCTGACTCGATCGCCTACGTCCAGTGCGCCGGATCGCGTGATCAGAGCCTTGGTGTTCCCTATTGCTCGCGTGTCTGCTGCATGTACGCAATCAAGCAGGCCATGCTGCTTTCCGGTGCCCTCCCCCTGGTGGACATCATCATCTACTACATGGATATTCGCGCGTTCGGGAAAGGGTTTGAGCAGTTCTACCAGAATGCAAAAGCCATGGGAATCGAATTCGTCAAGGCCAAGGTGGCCAAGATCACCGAGGATGAGGAGCAGAATCCGATCGTGCGCATCGAAGTGATGGACGAGGATGGGCGGGTGGAGGAGCGCAAGCACGACATGGTGGTCTTGTCATTGGGGATGGTGCCCGCACGGAATGGTGACGATGTCTTGCCCGCTTGCAGTGCCGAAGACGGGTTCATTCACTGTCCGGAGCCCAAGCTGGCGCCATGCCGGACGGATGCGGAAGGTGTGTTTGTCGCCGGAACGGCAGCCGGCCCGAAGGATATTCCGGATTCGATCGTGGAAGCCGGCGCCGCGGCTGTGGAGGCCGCTATCCACCTTCGTCTTAACGGTCGTCAATCAACGAAAACAAGCGGCAACGACGACATGCGGCTCCGTGCAATTACCGAAACCAAGTCAAGTGGAATGCCAAGCTGATGACGGACGAACAGAAAGACAAACTCGACGCTTCGCCAACGCCGAAAGGCGAAGCTCCCCGAATTGGTGTCTATATCTGCCATTGCGGCGGCAATATTTCAGATGTAGTCGACGTAGAAAAGGTAGTAGAAGAGGCGGCGAAGCTGCCAGGCGTGGCCGTCGCGCGGCGCCACATGTTTATGTGTTCTGATCCCGGCCAGAGCACGATTGCCGACGACATCCGCAACGAGAAACTCGATCGGGTGGTTGTGGCCGCCTGCTCTCCGAGCCTGCATGAGCATACGTTCCGTCAGACCCTTGCCCGGGCAGACTTGAATTCTTACCTCTACGAACACGTCAACACACGTGAGCAGGTGAGCTGGTGCAGCAAGTCCGATCCCCAGGGCGCCACGGAAAAGGCAATCCGTCTGGTCGGTGCTGGTGTGGGGAAAGCGCGGCTGTTGGACCCGCTGAAGCCTATTCGGGTGGAGGCGCGGCAACATGTCGTGGTGATCGGCGGCGGTGTCAGCGGCCTGCGCTGCGCACTGGACCTTTCGCGCAGCGGGCTAACGGTAACTGTGCTTGAGCAATCGGCTTTTGTGGGCGGACGGACGGCGCAGTTAGATCGGGTTTACCCCACGGAAGACGATGCGCGCGATCTTTTGCGACAGCTTATTGACAGAATCGACCACGATCCAAACATCACGATCTACACCCGGGCCGAGGTAACCGCCGCTTCGGGTTACGTCGGCAACTTCCATCTGAATGTCCGGCTGGAGCCCCGCGGTGTGACCGAGAAGCTCGATCAGGATCAGTTCCACGCTGTGATTGCTGCCTGCCCCGAAACTGCCGAAAGCGATTTTAGTCACGGACTCGTCCAGCGCAAGGCAATCTATTTCCCATATTCTGGTTGTTATCCACCCATCCCGGCAATTGACTGGGACACGTGCACCCGCTGTGGAAAGTGCGTCGAGGCCGTCGGTGGCAAGGGGATTACTCTTGATGCCCAACCCGAAGAGATCGAGCTAACCGCGGGAGCGATCGTGCTGGCTACGGGCTTCGACCTCTACGAGCCTCACCAGGGTGAATACGGCTATGGTGAGCACGCGGAGGTCATTACGCTGGCACAGCTCATCCGCCTACTCGACAAGGAAGGCCCCACCGGTGGGAGTCTGCAGCGAAACGGGAAGCCCATCAAGAATGTGTGCCTGATTCACTGCGTTGGCAGCAGACAGGTGGAAGGTGTACACGAGCCGGGGCCGGACGGACGGGTGAACGACTATTGTTCGCGCGTCTGTTGTACTGCAACCCTTCACGCAGCCAACGAGATGCGTGAGCGGTTCCCGAACGTTAACGTGTTCGAGTTCTACCAGGACATTCGCACTTATGGCCGGGGGCACGAGGATTACTACGAGAACGCCTCGAAGAACGGCGTTCTTTTCCTCCGCTATTTGGCCGAGACACCACCCGTTGTTACCGCAACAAACGGGGCCGATGGTTCCCCGCTTCTGGTCCGCGTGAAGGACACGCTCACTTTCGGAGAAGAGCTCGAGGTTCCCGCCGACCTCGTCGTGCTCGCCACCGGAATGGTGCCGCGTAACATCGACCGTTTGATCGAGATGCTCAAGTTGCCCAGAAGCGCGGATCGGTTTCTGCAAGAGGTCCACCCGAAGCTACGCCCGGTGGAGCTCCCCGTTAACGGTGTGTTTATCGCAGGTACCTGCCAGGCACCGATGGACATCACCGAGAGCTGTGCCGCGGCCTCGTCGGTGGCCGCGAAGACGGCGGCACTACTGAAAAAGGGTCATATAGAACTCGACCCGTTCGTGGCCCGGGTGAATCCCGATTTGTGCCGTGGCGAAGGTAAGTGCGTCGAGGAATGCCAATACGCGCAGGCGGTGTCCCTCGTCGAGCGGGATGTAAACGGCAAGAAAGTGAAGCGGGCCGAAGTCAATGCGGCCCTGTGCAATGGCTGTGGCATGTGCGTCGCGGTGTGCCCCCACGGAGCCATCCAGGTTGAAGGGTGGCGGCTGGACCAGTTCGAAGCGATGGCGGACGCCATCGCTGCCCAGATAGCGTGAGCGCAGGTTCAAGGCAATTGAAGGCGAGACGGCTATGACCGAAGAACCGCAGAAGGAAAAACCGATCAAGATTATCCGAGAGCGCCGCGGTGGTGTTCCCAAGGATCTTGCAGAACGCAACCGCGATCAAACGAAGATGCGAAAGAAGATCATCCAGGCGCTCGAGGATGGTCCCAAGACGGTGCCGGAGGTCGCCAAAGCCACGGCCATGCCCAGCCACGAAGTGTTGTGGAAACTAATGGGCATGAAGAAGTATGGGCTTATCGTCGAGGGTGAGGAACGCGACGGTTACTATCAATATGCTCTGAAGGAAGAATAGGAGTGCAGGCAGTGAGTACCCGTGTTAATCCGGAACTGCGTCATGAACTTCGAGAGTTTGGTGCCGAGGATGTCGACGCCTGCTTCAACTGTGGGAACTGTACCGCCGTCTGCCCGCTCTCGCGTGATTCCACCGTTTTTCCGCGTAAGATCATTCGATATCTCCAGTTGGGCCTGAGAGACAAACTGCTTCAGTCTCCCGAGCCTTGGCTCTGTTACTATTGCGGCGAGTGCTCCGAAACGTGCCCGCGTCAAGCAAATCCCGGCGAGCTGATGATGGCGATGCGCCGGTACTTGACATCACAATACGATTGGACCGGCCTGTCGAAGCGGCTGTATCTCTCCAAGGCCTGGGAGATCGGCATGTTGCTCGCCGTAGGCCTGTTCGTCGCGGCTCTGTTCTATTTCCTCCATGGACCAATGGTAACCGAGCGCGTCGAGCTCAATACGTTCGCCCCGGTGGTGTGGGTCGAGCTCGGAGATTGGATCATGGCGGCCATCCTAAGCTTCCTGTTACTCTCAAACGCCTACCGGATGTACCGCTTTGTTATGCGTGACGGGGATGGAATAAGGCCCCCCCCGGCACTCTATATACAGGAATTGACGACGCTGATCGTTCATGGCCTGACCCAGAAACGGTGGAGCGAGTGTGAGACGCCCACGCGCTGGGTGAAACACCTGCTGCTCGTATTTGGCTACGTGACCATGTTCCTACTTGTGGTCGTCTTCTTGCGGTGGTTCCAGACGGACGAGATCCACCCGTTTTGGCATCCCACCCGCCTGCTGGGCTACTTCGCCACCGCCGTACTGCTTTACGTCACTGCCGATGCGATCATCAGCCGGCTCCGGAAGCGCGAAGAGATCCATAAACACTCTCACCCTACGGACTGGATGTTTCTGATCCTCCTGTTCCTGACCGCGCTGACCGGGATTGTGGTCCACATCTTGCGGCTTGGAGGGTTCCCCCTCTCGACGTACTACATGTACGTGATCCATCTGATGATCGGGGTACCCATGCTGATTATCGAGGTGCCGTTTGGTAAATGGGCGCACTTGGCGTATCGGCCGCTTGTAATCTACTTGATGCGCGTTAAAGAAAGAGCACACGAGGCCGCAGCCGTTCCTGCTGTAGCTGCTTGAAAGTGCCCGACCGTCGAGAATGGGCCAGAGACCTGATTCCCCACACGGGCTGGCGACCTGGGAAGGCAACAGTGGTCTAGAGAAAGGAGGCGTTCTCGAAGTGAGGAATACTGCAAGGCCCAGCCGGTGGTCGTGTTTGGCGACCCTTTCATTGGTCGTGGTAGCCGGCGGATGTGTCGGCGGACCACATCGCCGTGGGGAACATCAGCTGACGCTGACCGGTTTATTCGCCCATCCGTTCGACACCGATGGGCGAGGAGACAGCGCCGGAGCAATGGTCGGCTATAATTACTTCCTGCGCGATCGCCTTGCCCTAATGGGGGCCATCACGCCGTATCGGAACTACAACCAGGGCGACGGCGATGCCTATGCAGCGGAGGTGCAGGTCGGCCTGCGCTGGTACTTCTGGGAGTTCGGGGGCGAGCCCCGGCCGGTGGCAGTCTTCAGCGAGGGGCTGGCCGGTGTAATCTACTCTTCCCGTAGCGTCCCGGAGGATGGCACTTGCACTAATCTCACCGACGAGATCGGTGTTGGATTCGAGGTGCCGCTGACGGACGGTATCCGCTGGATCACCGGCTATCGTCTTCGACACTTATCCCACGGCCACATTCTGCACGGCAAGAATCCGGGTGAGGACGACCAGGAAGCGTACATGGGACTTGCGCTTTCAATCAAATAGGATCATTAGCTCGACTTATGCCGTTCTTGACAAGGTGGTAAAGTGATCCGATTGTCGTGTCAGAACTTCAAGGACAACCAGGTGCGGTTTCAACTCCGCACCCTGGCGTACGACAAGATTGTGATCGGTGGTCCCGCAAATGGAAAGCCTCAGCTCTGAGGACGTCCACAGGAAGACAGGCGCGCATCTAACGCGTTCTCTGAGAAAGGCGCTGACCTTTGCCGCGTTGCGGATTGCCGTGCGCGCCTCGCAGCGGTCCAAGGACGGCCGCGTCATCGAAGCGATACGCCACGGCCTGCTCGGCGTTACTCGGACGGCGATTCCGCTTCGGTGGAGGCTCGCCAAGAACATGAGACGGGCGGGGGTCTACCGTGACGGACTTCCTGATGCTCATTTCGAGCGAGCGGTCGATCAACTCTGCATGATTGGGCACGTCCTGAGAGTGGGAGCTTCCGGAAGCGGATGCCTCGAGCGGTTCCAGTTCGATCACACATTTCGTAATGTTGAACAGGCCTTCTCCGCGGGGAAAGGGCTCATTCACATCGCCCCGCACATCTGTGGCTTTCCTCTATACGCAATGGTCGTCTCGTCTCGTATCCCGTGCAGTGTCTACGTCCGGCGCAACACCGATCCGCGCAAACGGCGAATCAACGAGGAAGTGGCAGCGGCGGGCGGGGGTGAGATCGTCATTCCGCCGCCAGGAGCGTCGAAGGCCCAACGGCTTAACGTTGCTGTGTCTGTGTTGCGCAAGGGTAAGATGCTATTCGTAACCCCCGACACGCCGCGCAAACCACATCGGGGCGTTGCCGTCACCATTTTCGGGCGGCGGGCCTACTTCCCGACGGGTGTGTTCGTCATGGCCGCGCGAACCGGTGCACCCATCGTGCCGGTGTTCTGGCATTGGCGAGACGGGACTTATCATATTCGCTATTCGGAGCCCATGGAAATCGCAAGGAAGGGCCGGATTCGGGAGCAAACTGAGACCGCAACCAAAGCTTGGGCCGACAGCGTGGACGTCTTCCTGCGCGCGCACCCTGCCATGTGGTGGAATTGGCTCGACAAACGCTGGACTTCGATCCTACTGAGCAACCGCGCAATATCAAACGGACCAGGGTGATGGTGATCCGTGGGCAGTGCCAAAATCACGGCCAGCACGCGAGGCGTCGGAGGTCCCCGCCGCGACGGTAGCAAGATATGGAGCTCAGCCTATCAATGTTGACATATGTCCCACCGGTTCGGGGTGTTGCCTTGTGGCTCTGCCCCAAACCCCGAGGTTTGTCGCTATGCGGCCAGAACACGTGGGGGGTGTTGGGGGAAGCGGAGGTCTGCTGTGCAAGCAGACCTCCCATCCGCGTTCCGGCACCGGCGTGAGCGCTCAGGCTGCTCCTCAGCAAAGCCCTATCCTCTCCGCCAATGCCAGCTATTGTCTGAGCTCTACACCGAACGTCAATCGATCTTATTCGCATTCTCATCCTCCGCTGCTTCCGTCAACTCACGATCGATCCGCAGGTACTCCTCGACCAGGCTCCGGCCGCAGTTTACGCGTAGGCCGTCTCGGCAGGTGTCATTCCCTGGATTCGACAGTGACGAACCCGATCAAACTGGCCCAGATAGCGATCCACCGCCTCCACCGTGTGGTACGTCTCGCGGGCAACCTGGTCTGAACACTTGCCGTCTGCGTACCGTTTCCAACAGATAATCCGCTTGTGGGTGACCCCACAACCAATATCGTGCAAGGTAGCACGACTTGGGACAGCCTTCCCGCTGTTGCGTTCGTGCGCCGTCAAGCCCGTCTTCGACAGTTGCGTTTCGCAAGTCGTTGCAGAATCGAAGCTTACGTCATCGCGCAGGGGCGTTGGCACTACAGAGGCGTCTTTTCGGGGGACGACCGGTTACGCCTGCGTGCTCTTGTCCTGCGTGCGCACCACCGG
>Ga0307432_1001988_pt1 | contig 11541 bp, 8 predicted proteins | sample SalMarWE160150MG_FD_202158 | JGI IMG/M metagenome (GOLD analysis project Ga0307432, IMG submission 202158) | Salt marsh sediment microbial communities from the Plum Island Ecosystem LTER, Massachusetts, United States - WE1603-150 | ecosystem: Environmental > Aquatic > Marine > Intertidal zone >...
TATTCCAAAAACTTCGGGCATATAATATACTTCTGTAGGCGGGCAGTGCAGCTGAAGTAAATCGATAGTTTCCGCACTCAGGTTTTTCAGACTTCGTTCGATGAAAGCTGTGAGGTTTTCACGATTGTAACCCTCTGCGGTATGAGGATCAAGTCTTCTACCGGCTTTGGTGGTAATATATATAGTTTTGCTGTGTTCTTTTCGTAGTTGTGATAGCAGTCGTTCGCTGTGACCATCGCCATAAACGTCGGCGGTATCAAAGAAATTAACCCCAAGTTCTACTGCCCGGTGGAGCGCTGCCAATGATTCGTTGTCTTTAACAGATCCCCAGGTTCCGCCAATTGCCCATGACCCAAAACTCACCGTCGAGACTTTAAACCCTGTCCGTCCCAATTCACTATATTCCATAAAAAGAACCTCCTCTTGAGAATTTCCGTATTTAAAGTTTATATGAAAATAATAAAAGCTTTTAACCTGTCAAGTTGCGATTTACAGATAGGGGAGGGCGTCTATTTTTCTTTTTACATCTATTATCCTATTTTTTATTCAGAAGTAACTGCCTGGCAATTTTTTCTGCTTCTTCGTATGAATCGGCTTCGAATGGTTGTTCAAGAAACTTTTTTACATTCGGAGAGGCACTGGCTTCGTATAAATATGTGTTACCCGGATACCACTCTTTAATTTGTATCTCTCCATATTTGTGAAGATAAGCCCAATATAATGGCATATATACCTCCTTTTTTTGTTTTGTTCGATAATATTATTTTTTCTGATTAAATGATTCGAGTATGTAATGTTTTGCCATTTTTCTTTCAATATCTTCGTTGGTATATATTTTAAGATGTCGGCGGTATTTTCCGCTTCCTTCCAAATGCTTTTGGGTGTTATTCATTTTATATCCGCGGTCGAATTCCACTGTTACATATTTCTTTCTCAGGAATATTCCACAAAACATCCGGTCGGATATATACACAATACCTCCATACATTATTTTTTCTTCGCATTGGGAGGCAATTTCCAACACAATTTTTCTTAAAGAACTAACAATATTTGCTAATTCAGGGCTGGCAAATTCAAAGTCTTCCAGTAATTGATTTATTCTTGGATTTGTTTTCATTTAAATCATGGTAATGCTTTAAGCCCTTCGAATTCTACAACCCAGCTGCCATCCTGTGGAAAACCCGGGGCATGCACGTCGGGTGATCCATCCCATCCGGCAGACATCATTGCGATAGCGGTTAGGAGTCCGCCGTTTCCGGGTAGATACAGAGGTAAATCATCTGTTTGATAATTGTGTCCGTTATTTAAATAGGTATTTTTTTGAACGTCCATGAGCAAGGCTTCGATTGTAATTTCAGGGCAACCAACCCGGGCAGCGGTCATCGCCACCAATGGATAATCCCAACCCCATGTATGTTCCCAATCCCAGGATAGCATTACCTGTTCAAGCGTTCGCCTCATAATCTTTATGTCTATATCATCATTCGGTAACATACCGTAGGTTCCAAGAACTGTTGGATGATCCCTGCGTTGTGTTTCGTCCTGAAATGTGTTCTGAGACATTTCGGTATTTTGATAAAATCCATTGTTGTTTGGTATGGGGGAGAGATGTTTTAAGACATGGTCCCATTTTTTATCATGTTCAAGTCCAAGACGCTCACGCCATTTTTGCGCAGTTTTTAGACCGTAAGCCCAATAGGATAGTTCGAATGCCGGATTCACCGTCTCTGTGGGCTTGTATATTTCCTGAGCCGGAATAAGAGGTGGACCCAGGGTATATCGATTATTATCTTCATCCCAGTGCGCATAGGAAGCCATAAAATCTGCGGTGGCAAAAACAATGTCTTTGTACTTATTCAGGATGTCTTCATTTTTTTTGTTTCGATAAAGTAATTCCGCGAAATAGATAGGATGCGGCTGCTGCCAGATTAGAAAAACTCCGATACTTGAAGGACTATCATGTCCATAAGGTGACGTCATTTTTGGCCACCTAACACCGTCATAACCTTGAAATTCTGCCTTTTGCTTTGCTCGTGGCATAATTGATTCATACCAGGGCATACTTTCTTCCAACAATTCCGGATGTCCCCAAAGAACAAAATGCACTGCATGCCACCAGTGCATTTCCAGATGAAATTTTCCAAACCAGCTATTCACGGTCAATCCCGTTTCCTGCGGCGGCAGCGATCCGCAGCACTGGATTGCAGTTAAATACTGTGACAGGACAATACGGCGTTCCAGTTCCAGAGCCTTGGGATGTTTGCTTTTCGATAAATTTACAGCTCCCCCGGAACTCCAAAATGCTTGCCAATACTCTCTTGAACGTTTAAAGGTAGAAGAAACGTTATCATGTTTCATTTCTTTTTTTAAAGAAAAATGACAGATGAATTCAAATTTTTTATCTTCGTTTATAATCAGTATGTATGAATGTTTTTTTATTTCTTTAAAATGAGCTTCTCCATTCCAACGAATATTAACGTAATAAACTGTCGAGTCTAGTTGACGTTTTATTGTAGCGAAATTCTTTCCCTGGTTTATGATAACCGATTTATGTCGCTCGGAACTATCCCAATCATAGGCTGTTTTGCCCCATACGAGCGCGCCGTACGGAAAGTCAAAGCCAATGCCGAGAGAAATGCGGCTTAAATCCTGCGATTGGATACGAACGGCAATCTGATCGAGTTTGGGATGCGCGCAGGTTTCAACTTTTATCTCATTTTCGTTAAAAACGAAGGAGCTTTTCACAATTCCTTGCCATATATCCATTACCTGATTTATATCAGTTATTTCCGATATTTGAATGTCGGAAAAATTCTCATTTATTTTCTTAAAACCTATACGTCCCAAATGTAAACGATGAGGATTTCCTCTCAGATATTTTGCAGGTTTTGAATCCATAATAGAGGCGTAAGGCACCGAACGTCCGTATGTATCAAAGTATTGGTAAGTCTGTTTTATATGATACCCGCTATCATTAGGAAAAGTATGCCAACCCCAGTTGGATTGTGTGGTAAGTGGGATGCCTTTTTCATAAAAATCTGTTAATGTCTGTAAGCCAGTGATACCAACAGTAAACGCGAAATCACCATTACCTAAGCTGAAAGGTGAGAGTGAGTCCGCTTTTTCGCAAACAGGCAAGTGGCGATTCACTAAAGCATACCTATCAATGGAATTGCTAATATTTTCTCTATGGCAATTAATGAAAGCAAGTACAAAAATAAACCGGTAAATGTTTTTACTTCTAAATATTAATTCCATGTTTAAATTCTATTGGAAAATCTATTTTTGTCAACATAAAATACCGCTATTCTCGAACTTTAAGGTCTGCTCGAGTGTTCTCTGCTATTCTTTTATCTCCCTTACACAGCGAAACCCCACTCCGATATGTCGCCTTCGGGGACCGCCAAAGATCATACTCCGGTATGAACTTCTCAGAGAGTTCATATTCATGATACCCTGATTATCCCGCCAAAAGCCACCTCTAATACTGGCTATGTAATCGCCATATTTGGGTTTACGGGGATAATCTATGCTGTCATCCGGCGCCGGACCTTTTGGATTGTCGATTGGGGATCTTGAATAATTAATGTGGATCCCAGCGGTCACTGACCTATTCCCATACATTTCCGGACATATCGTAAGCCTCGTAAGGAGACGCGTTATTATGAGTTGAAAAACCATTTTGAGTATCACCATCATAAAATCCTACAGGCGTTAAACCTCCGGTAAATAATAAATAGTTTTCATACGGATCGCTACTTTTATAATAATTCGTATAGCTGCTATCGATATTGTTTCCCCAGGGATATCTTCTCTGGTCTGTTCCTCGGGCTGCCTTTTCCCATTCTGCCTCTGTCGGAAGTCTGTAAGTCTCTCCTGTTTTTTCCGAAAGCCACTTGCAGTAGGCGTTCGCTTCATGCAAGTTAACTCCTACAACAGGAAAGTGCTCATTCCCCGCTATTCCTCCGCCTCTGGTTACGGAATCATTCCAAAATTCCGGTTGTTGTCCGTAACTTTGTTCAATTACATTTTGATGAGAATCCTTTCTCTGGTCTTTTTCTATATCGTTGGTCGCTCTTTCTTTTTCTTCCTCTGACCAGTATTCAGGATTTTTATATCCGCCGTCATCCATAAATTTCTTAAACTCACCGTTTGTCACTTCATATTTCCCTATATAATAAGCATTAAGTCTTACGGGATGAACAGGTTTTTCCTGTGAAAAACCTTTCTCGTCGGTATATGAGTCGTCAAAATTATCACCCATCAAGAATTCCCCGGAAGGAATAAGTACATAATCCCCATAACCATCATTAACAAGCCTCGGAAAGGTTTTTTGACAACCGATTAATAAATTTAGTATTGTCAACGTAAAAACAAAAAAAACTTGTCTGTCATAAATTAATCCCATGGTTCTTTCCCTTTTAGATTTCAAGATATTTGCTTATAAACTCATTATTTAATTGCTTTTTCAAGTATAGGAAAATAATGTTCCATTGTTATGTTTGAAAAATTGCTCTTGCGTTTTGATTGAAGTAAAAAAAACAACTTTTGTCATTCTTTTTTAAACCACTCAATTGCTTTATCAATCTTTATAAAGATTTTTAGATTGTATCCCCTGTGGACAGCGACGTTTTCCAGAAATATTTCTTCGACGTTAGTCCTGGAATAAACGAGAGCTACCTTATGTGGTATCGCTTTCATTTTTTGGTCTGTATCAACCGGTATAGTTCCTATCGAAAATGTATCTGTCGTTCCAACAATAATTTGTGCTTGTCTCATATCTATCAAAAATCGAGAGTAGCCTTTCTCATAATGATAGTCACGGACAAGCTTTTGTATTGCGAGGGAATCGTCTGAGCGGTGAAGCTTACCCTTAACACTAATAATACAAATTTTATTAACTTCATCAAACTCTGTGGTGTACTCCATTTTTTCCCTTCAACTTTTCTTCCATCGTTCTAATTTGATGTTGGTTTTTATTGATTCCCTGCATGTCTTATCCTTATTTCATCAAAATAAGTTTATTGGTTTTAAAAACCTTTCCGGCTTCAAGACTGTAGATGTAGATCCCAGCGGCCAAACCTTTTACGTTCCATTCGATGTTATAGTTTCCCTTCGTTAGCTGTTCATTAACCAGCGTTTCAATTTTTTGACCTGAAAGATTATGTATTTCAAGCGTGACAAATTCAGTCGAGGGAATAGCAAAACCAATAGTTGTACTTGATTTAAACGGATTAGGATAATTCTGATATAAAGCGAAGTCATTAACTGCCACTGATGAATTATTATTTTCTTTTATTCCGGAGGGATCATAGTTGGATACTAATTCTATGCCTTCATCTTCACCAAGGTTTCGCGAATATTTCATTTCGTTCGCATTATTCCAATGTTCATTAACTCCAAGACTCCAGGGGATAGGAGTGCCATCTCCTTCCGGATCATAATATGGAACGCTGTCGGTCCAATTCGCGGAATCGGCAGCCTGGTGCAGGAAATCATCGACACCTGCATATCTGGGGAAAGGACCTTTAAATGTGCCGGTGGGATTACCTTCATCTGGATGATCTTCATCGAATTCCTGATATAAGAAATCAAAACCAACAGATTCTATGGCAACCGGGTCCTGGGAAACGAATATCGAGGATGGCCAATCATCATTAAACGGTGCCATTCTCCACCTAATTGGAGGATTTGCCCAATTAGTCGAACCCCATATTCCGTCGATTATATATAGGATCGTTTTACCGCCGAGATGTTCATGACCCATAATATCCACAAAACAGCGATATACTCCATATTCTCCGTTATCGACAACTCCATTTCCCTCTGTAGAAGGTAAACTATAATGCCAAACCGCGGCACCGTTAAATGGTACAAATGTTCCAAAATGATTCTTACTTGAAAGAGAAATACCTGCTCTATGATGTTTTTTGAATACCGGTATATTAATCATATAATCCGCTTCAAGATAACATTTTGGCAGGTAATCCTGTACTTCACCATCACTGGTAAACATTTCAAAAGTATCCGACTGTTCTATTGAAGTACGACCATTACCGTTTCCCCAGTATTTAACATCGGGGAAAACAGAATGTAATTTATTCCAGTATAAATCCGTAAGAGTTCTTCCAGGATCACCAATACTAATGTCTCCCTCGGCAACTCCTACGACATTTATTAATTGGTTCAATACGGCAAGGACGATTTGAGGGGATGTATCGATTGTGTTATCACCATAATCAACATTGCTATTTAAATTAATTTTAATAACAATTTTTTCCCCAGACGCGTAGCCAACATCTCCTCTTTCGTGAGTTTGATTATAATGATGAAATATCGCATCCCAGGCCGCGGAATCGGATTCTTGTTCTGTTAACATTCCTAATGCGTCAGATAACATTGTCTCAACCACTACTTGAATTGTATTATCTTCCTGGTACCAATAATCGCCCGAGCTATTGGTACAAGTCTCATCTGTAGCATCAGGATTCCAGATCCAGACCACACGACCGGAATTTATTCCTTTTCCTTCACCCATTGGCTGATTCGGACCTTCTAAAATAGAAGACCGGAAGTTTGCGTATACTTTTTCATCTGTTTTTAAAAATGTAGATATAAATAAAACCGAACCCAACAATAGTGAGATCGAAAACAGAATATATTTAGATTTATATAAGTATTGTTTTGCTTTTTTAAATATAAATAAAGAAGAAGTAAGTCCTAAGAGATAGATAACAAAAGTTGAAGCGAGCGGCGCTGCAACCTTCATACATGGATATGTTGCACGGCTTGGTTTGGGAATAACACGAATTAAGAACCAGATAAGCGACGCTAAACCAATAATTGGAAAAGACAACTTTTTAATAAATTTTTTCATAATATAACTCTCTTTTTTGGAATAGTTAAAAAACATAGCCCATAAGTGTTAATAATAATAGTAGAAACATCATTATCGTTATAATTAAGTTTTTCAATGTAACATCCATATTAAAAAAGTAATTAAAATACCATCTTTGTCAACCTGGAATTTTGAACCACAAAGAACATAAAGCCACTCTCCACCCAAACAGGAACCACGAGATTGCACAAGATTATCACAAGATTTTTTGCTGTTTAAAACTCAACCCAACGCCCCAAAAAATTATTTTTACCACAGAGAACGCAGAGAAAAAGAAAAAACTCACAGAGAAACACAAAGAAAGAAATATATTTTTGTTTTAACTAAATCCCAAACCCAAAATCCCAAAATATTGCCACAGATTTACACGGATGAATACGAATTAAAAAAAGTATTTTATTGTTCTAAAAAAGGTAGGATAGAAGAGAAACCAGTGTATATCGGTAAAAATCAGTGGCAATATTTAAGGAACATAGTTACTGGTCGTCGGTTTCTAATCTAAAAAACAACAAACAAATCCTGTCAATCTGCGATTATCTGCGTCCGATCAAAGAAGGACTGACCCTGTTATTCTCACATCCCGTTTTCTCAATATTTATTCCAATATATGAATATTTTTTCTTTTACAAATTGACCTAAGGACATCAGGCCAGACCGTGGTGCTAACCTCGCCGATGTGAGCAGTCCTTAGCAGATACATATATGTCCGTGACTGACCGATGCCGCCCCCGATACTTAATGGTATTTCATCATTGAGGATTGCCTGGTGATATGGCAACTCCAGGAAATCTTCCTGTCCGGATTCTTTTAACTGCTGCACCAGTGTTTTTTTAGTCACACGAATACCCATCGATGTAAGTTCATGACGTCGCTTGGTTACCGGATTCCATACCAGGATATCACCATTCAGCCCATGGAACTTCATTCCGTTCTTTTTAATCGTTGGTGAGATCCAGTCATCATAATCCGCCGCTCGCATCTCATGGGGATAACCATCTGCAAGGACATACCCGACACCGATGATAAAGATCGCAGGATGCACTTCCGCGACCATTTTTGTCTCTCGCTGTTTGCGTGTGAAATCCGGATAACGTTCCAGAATTTCCTCCGCGTGAAAAAATTTCAACTCTTTTGGTATATCAGGAAGTTTATCGGTATTGAGCTCGGGGAAATCTTTTTTTGCCATTTGACCTGCTTCGTAGATAACCGTCCATATTTTTTCGACGATACCTTTAAGAAAATCCAGATTACGCATATCCTTTGTGATAACCCTTTCCCAATCCCATTGATCAACATAGGCGCTATGGTCATGATCCAAAAAGTAGTCTTTTCGTACCGCCCTCATATCCGTACAAATGCCTTCGCCCACTTCACAATCGAACTGCTTCAATGCCATCCGTTTCCATTTTGTAGCCGCCTGGACCACCTGAGATTCTATTCTTTTTGCAAGACCCAGTCCACATGGAAAGTCAACGGGCGTGCGTGAACCGTCCCGGTCCAGGTAGTCATTGAGCCCGCTTTCTTTAGTAACGATGAGCGGAACCTGAACCATAAAAAGGTTGAGTTCTTTGCAAAGATTCTCCTCGATAAAGTTTTTGATTTTGTATAATGCTTTCATCCTTTTCTTAGGACTTAATAATGCTTTATAGTCGTGAGGAAGAATTTTATCTACTTGTTCATAAGTACTTATGCCCGGCCCTGCCAGGTCTGCTTTCTTATTTGCCATCAAAGACCTCCTTTTGAATCTGTATTATAATTAGTCTTTTTATCATTTTGAGCAAAAAGAGCAATGGAGTCGATTTAAAAAAAAGAGTCGTCAATACAATAATAAATCTTTATGTTGAATCCTCTCTTTTTGTAAAATTTAGCGTGAAGCGTTGTGTCTAACATAGTTTATATGTAATAACATTAATCACAAAAGCTCCATTGTTAACCCGATAATTAGATTCTTTTTTCTCTGTAACACCCATACCAAAATAGTAATTAAAATCCCATCTTTGTCAACATAAAATTTTGCATTCATTGTTTTTAGGGTTTAGGATTTTGGGGGTTGGGTTTTGTACAAACATATATATTTTTGTTTTTCTTTGTGTTCTCCGTGTTCTCTGTGTGAGAATATTTTGGGGTGGGGTAGTGGGCACTTGAAATAAGGAACAAAAAGTCTATATTAGTAAACAATGAAGAAAATAGGAGATTGTAAGTGGTTAATTGAAAAACAGGGTAAGATGCGAGTACCCGGTATTGTCTATGCTTCCGATAAGCTATATGAAGCTATGAAATTAGATAATTCGATTGAACAGGTGCGTAATGTCGCGCATTTACCCGGTATACAGAAATATTCACTGGCAATGCCCGATATTCACTGGGGATATGGTTTTCCGATTGGTGGAGTCGCGGCAATGGATACTGAAAATGGAGTAATTTCACCCGGAGGCGTGGGTTTCGATATAAATTGCGGTGTTAGAGTTATAAAAACGGATCTAAAAAGTTCTGATTTAATCAAAAACAAAGAGTTACTTGCGAATAAAATATATTCTGCTGTCCCATGCGGAGTGGGTTCGAAAAGTGATATTAATGTTTCTTTTTCTACATTAAAAAAGGTTCTTAAAGAGGGTTCTTCCTGGGCGGTTGCGAACGGTTTCGGTTGGGAGGAAGACCTCGAATATACCGAAGAGAATGGTCGGCTGGAAGGAGCGGATCCTGAAATAATTTCAAACAGGGCATTGGAACGCGGAAAACAACAACTCGGAACTTTGGGTTCGGGAAATCACTTCATTGAAATACAAAAAATCTCGGAAATTTTCGATGAAAACGCGGCAGAAATGCTCGGACTTGAATTAGATTCTCTAACCGTTATGATTCACACCGGTTCAAGAGGTTTTGGCCATCAAGTTTGCAGCGATTGGATTAAAGCTTTAAGGAGAAGCAAAGCTAAATTCAATATGGATATACCTGATGAACAACTAATTTACGCGCCTTTTGATTCCAAAGAAGGACAGGATTATCTTTCAGCAATGCGAGCTGCGGCAAATTTCGCCTGGACGAACCGTCAGGTAATTTTATCACGAGTAAGAGAAAGTTTTTCTGAAGTTTTCGGAAAATCGGCTGAATCTCTTGGGATGGAACTTATATACGATGTCGCGCACAATATCGCGAAAGTAGAAGAACATATTGTTGACGGGAAAAGAAAGAAACTGTGTGTTCATAGAAAGGGTGCTACCAGAGCTTTTCCTCCTAATCATCCCGATATTCCTGAAAAATACAAGGAAATAGGTCAACCGGTTTTGATTCCGGGCGATATGGGGACAGCTTCTTATATTTTACTCGGAACACAAAAAGCGATGGAAGAGACCTTTGGCTCTACCTGTCACGGGGCAGGGAGAGTGCTTTCCCGCAAGAAAGCTATAAAGGCGACAGAAGGCAGAAATATAGCCACCGAGCTGAAGAAAAAAGGTATATACGTAAGGTCAAAATCGATTAAAACAATCAGAGAAGAAGCCCCGGAAGCTTACAAGGATATAGATGAGGTGGTAGAAGTCGTATCAAAGGCAGGAATTTCGAAAAAGGTAGTTAAAATGCTTCCTCTTGCCGTTATTAAGGGATAATGGAAGAAGAAAGAAGAATTTTAGAATTATCGGATAAGGTAAAAGGCAAAATCGCAGCAGGAGAAGTTGTAGAAGGGCCTTTTTCCTGTGTTAAGGAGTTGGTGGAAAATGCAATAGATGCCCAGTCTTCCCAGATTACTATAGACGTTGAGGATGGGGGAAAGAGGCTTATAGGCGTTTCGGATAATGGTATGGGAATTCATCCTGACGATCTTAGCCTGGTTGCAAAAAGATATTCTACCAGCAAGATCAAAGATTTGGAGGACCTTGATTTAATATATTCACTTGGTTTTAGGGGAGAGGCTCTGGCTTCCATTGGTGCTGTTTCTCAAGTGGAGATACTTTCTAAATCCTTGAATAGTGATATGGGTAGATATATCAAGGTTTTTAACGGAGAGATAAAAGAAAAGAAAGCAAGACAACGGCAGAGGGGAACATCCGTTATAGTAAAATTTCTGTTTAATAATTATCCGGCAAGGAGGAAATTTTTACACTCTTCGAATGCTGAATTCAGAAAGATTCTCGGAGAAATTCTACCCAAATGCATATGTTATCCAGAAATTTCTTTTGTATTGACCCATAACGGGAAAGAAGTTATCAATGTTCCTTCCACTACGTCGAGTGATCGGATATTATCTATTCTGGATCAAAACTTTCTTTCGTCTTTTTTGCCTATTAAATTTGAAAATTTGGAGAATAATATTAAAATTAGCGGTTGGATACAGCGACCCGAGTTGCCTTCACAAAAAAAATACTATTTATTTGTCAACAAAAGAAATGTATGGGATGGTAAAGTTTTTAAATTAATCAAGGATTTTTATACACCGTTTACAGATGAGAACCCGTCTTTTATTATATTTATAGATATTCCTGCCGATATAGTCGATGTAAATGTTCATCCTACAAAAAGGGAAGTAAAATTTCAGAGAGAAGAAATTGTTATGTCAACTCTACGAAGAACTCTAAATGAATCGATAGGGGTTGACAGCGATTACAGAAGAGACCTTTTCTCGTTCCAGAAGGATTTCCTGTTCGAGG
>Ga0307432_1001994_pt1 | contig 11518 bp, 9 predicted proteins | sample SalMarWE160150MG_FD_202158 | JGI IMG/M metagenome (GOLD analysis project Ga0307432, IMG submission 202158) | Salt marsh sediment microbial communities from the Plum Island Ecosystem LTER, Massachusetts, United States - WE1603-150 | ecosystem: Environmental > Aquatic > Marine > Intertidal zone >...
TGTTGGAGCGGTGTAGAGTGCAATGTTAGCAGGAGGACCAGACTCTATTCCAACCTCTGAGCTTGTAGCGGTTGCGGTTTTTCCACCCTGTGAACATTGCACTTGAATCGTTACCCCACCCGGACATGTACCGCTGTTAAGGGTGGCACTCGCTTGTCCATTAATAGTGGATTTGGTGGAAGTAGAAGGCACTGCTGTTTCCCCATCGATATTTTCACCGCCGCCGGGTCCCTGCAGAATCGAAAAGGTAATGTTATTCTTAACGGTTGCGGTGAAGGTCAGATCGGAATCTGTGGCAGTCATGGCCTGATTAAGGGTTACCTGCGTTTCACTAAGCACACTCACGATGGTATAGGTCCCATTATCATCCCCAGTGTTGATTGTAAGGGTGTCTCCAGATTTAAATCCCCTGGTTTGAAATTGGGCACTAGCGGAGGTAAATACTGCGGAAACTGCCGACGTGGAACCATCGCCGCTGGTATAGGTGTCAGTGATGGGATTGCCTGATTCATCATAGACCTTTGCAGTAATGGTGGCGGTCTCTGTGCCGCCTGTCCCCTTCACCTGAATGCTGCTGGATGATATACTTAATTGAATACTGGCTGGTAGGCCTGATGCCTCTCCGACTGTACCTCCAAAGGAGATCTTCAGGCCCGGGGTTCCGGTGGCGTCTTTATAGCATAAACCCCCTACACAAATGTCGACGGTACCTGTTTCTACCGAACCACCGCCAATAATAGCAATCTTTGCAGCCCCATTGGCCGTAGGTATAGTCTTTGAGGTCGTTATAGGTAGTGGACCAGAGGTCGGGCAGAGTGGATAATTATCCCATATCCATCCTTTGTCGATAGAAAAGACCACTTCAGTTCCGTCAGCAACATTATTCCCATACATATCCTGTACCGAGGCAATTATTCGTGAGGAATCGTCGGGACAATACATGAATTCAGCCGGTATGGTCTGTGGGTTGGCCTCAGCAATAATTGCATAAGCCGAGCCCGGGATAAAAGAAATGGTTGCACTACTTATTAATCCACCACAACTTACTTTGATTACGCCAGTACTGCCTGCCGGTACTCTTGCTCCGGTTTGGTTATTGAGACTTGTCAACATAACAGAGGTGGAGCCAGCTATAGTTTGGGCGCTGGCAGCGCTCAATATGCCGTATGCTGTATTGTTGGTAAAAGTAACAAGGGTACCGTCAGGTACTGCTTTCCCTGAACCATCCTTAACGGTTGCGGTAATCATGGTGGTGGATATTCCATCGGCTATGAGTTCTGTATCACTTGCTTCCACTTTAATCGAGCCCACCTGGACATTTATCAGGTTAATATCTATGCTATTGTAGGTATAATTAGCTGCCTCAGCCGTTACCGTTTCGGTGCCGGCCGTGTCAGAGGCCGTGTAGGCCACGGTAGCGATACCATTTGTGGTCGTTGCCGTGAACGGATAAATGGTGCCGGCAGTGACGGAGAAGCTGATGATCTCCCCATCGGAGACTGCATTGCTCTGGGCATCGGTCACCAAAGCATTTATGGTGCTGGTGCTTGATCCGTCTGCCGTGAGATTATTGGGTGAGGCAGTAAGCGAGATTACACTCACCGGTCCGGGGATAAAGCTCACCGAGGTAGTACCAGAGACCCAGTTTGCTGTTGCAGTAATGGTGGCTGAGCCCACATTGGTGGAACTGGTAAGGGTCACGGTTGCCTTCCCATTAGTAGTCGTGGGGCTTGCAGCAGAGAGGCTCCCTCCTCCTATATTGGTGAAATTGATCGGAGTCAAATCAGCTATGTTGTAGCCTTCGGGATCCTTCACTGTAGCCGTGATTACGGTCTGTGATGTGCCATTCGCCACTATACTGGATGAACCTGCGGTAAGGGTGACTGAGCCGACCGTTATTCCGGACTGCTCGGTAAGTTCGACGCTAACTGTTTGGGTAACGCTATAGGATGTTGCAGTTATGGTAGCTGTTCCAGCAGCGGTGTCGGCGATCAATGAGACGGTCACAACGCCAGAGGCATTTGGTGTGGAAACAATAAGGGAGGCAGTTCCGCCGGGAAAGGTGCCACGGTCCGTAGAAAATGCAACAGTGGTCCCTTCAGCTACTGCTCCACCGGTGCTATCGGTTAAGGTCGCTTTAATAGACGAAGAACTTGAACCATTTGCCTGGATGCTTTCAGGATCTGCGGTGAGCGTTATCGCAGCAGTTTGCCCGGCAACAGGCCCTCCCCCCGTGCCTGCTCCTATAAACGTCAAGGTGATTGTTGAAGTTGATGTAACACTTCCGGCAGAGGCGCTGATAACCACTGTATCATTAAGGGTGCTGTAATAGTAGTCCCTCACTTTGCTGCTCACGGTACCATCAGCCGCTGTGATAGCAGTCGTTGGATTTATTGCAACAAGGCCTGAGTGCCCAGAAGAAGAGAAGGTCACCCATTGGTCGCTTAATGGCTGACCGGATGTGTCACGAACCTGGGCAGTAATAGTATAACTGGCGTTGCCGTCTGCAACCGCACCGGTTATCGATGTGGCCGCTAAGATTACGGAGCCCACCTGAGTAGTGGCCCCTACCGCGGTAAACTCAACAGGAACTGTTTGGGTAACGTTATTGGATGCTGCAGTGACCATAGCGGCGCCGGCCGTGGCGCTGCTCATTAAAGAAACATTGACAATACCGGAATTGCCAGAGGTGGCAACGGTATATGAAGTGGTTCCGCCGGGGAAGCTGCCCAGTGTAGTGGTAAAAGTCACGGAGGTGCCGACCGCAACAGCTTGACCGGAAACATCCGTTAGCGTTGCCGTAATAGTTGTAGAGCTGGTGCCGCCTGCGGGGATGCTGTCATCGTCAGCGGCGAGCATAATTGAGGCGGTTGAGCCTCCACCTGTTCCTGTGGTGGTGGTTCCTGTGGTGGTGGTTCCTGTTGTGGTGGTGCCCTCATCATCGCCAAAACAGGCTGTGAGGGAAAGGCCCAAGGCAATAATCAGAAGGGCAAGCAGACCTTTTAAGGGAAAGGCCCTCTTTTTTGTTCTCATTTCCTCGATCTCCCTGATATTTGATGAGGCCGCATGTTTTCGCCGATTTCCGTAGGAAAAAATTTAACATAGTCAAGATCTTAATAATCTGCGTTCATCCGCGGCAAAAAAAGGAAATTCTTCATACAATTAAATAAGCAAAATTAATGCCACTCAGAATCTTCTCTCTATTCACAATGGGTAATCCATCTATTTCCTTGCTATTTTCGGCCGTTAAGGCTCATAGCATGAACGGTTTCTCTGTAATTCCTGCTGTTACATTGCTTATCAGGTATAAAAATTGTTAACGGTTTATAATTGCTGTGTGCATAAAATGTCACATCTCAACTCCCTTGAGGGAGGGGAATCACCTTTCATTTCACAATTCGAACCTTAGTCGCCCGTATGCTGGCCCTCGTCGGTTTGAGGGAAAGCTTCGTTAGCTTCCAACCGGGGCTGCTCCTTTGTTCGAATACACCACCGTGGGCGTGAGGAAGATGAGGAGCTCGCTTTTCTCCATCGAGGCGCTATCTACTTTGAAAAGCCACCCTATAAAAGGTATCTTGCTAAGCCATGGAATACCTTCGGTTGTATCGCCTTTATTCTCCTTATAGATGCCGCCTATGATCACGGTGTCCCCGGTCGCTACCATCATCTCCGTGCTGGCGCTCTTGGTGTTGATCGGAACGTTCTCTCCCACCCGGTTGGCGTAGTCGGGGTAGTCATCGCTCACCTTAATGGCCATGATCACCATGTCGTTGGGAGTGATCGTCGGTTTCACATTCAATTCCAGGTTGGCCTCGACCTCCTTGGCGGTTCTGTTTCCGTCGGTATCGGTATAGGGGATAAAGATGGTGGTGCCCTGCTTGATGGTGGCCTCAACGGTATCCCTGGTGATGATCTTCGGCGAAGACAAGGTGGTAACCTTTCCCTCTGTCTCGGCTAGGGCGATTCGAGCATTGAGCACCTTTGTGCCTGCGGTATTGGCAAAGGATATTCCCGCGGCAACGCCGGTGGGCATGGTGAAGTTGGTGGCGAAATCATAGCCAATCACACCGGGCCCGCTTCCTCCCCAGGGGTGTCCGCCCTTCTCATAAAAATAATCCCATCCAAACCCGATATCCCTCCGGAAGCTCGTTCGAGCCTCCACGATCCTGGCCTCTATCATCACCTGTTTGGTGGGCTTATCCTGCTTTTCCTTCAGCTCCTTGGCCTTTTTTATATTCTCGGCGATATCGGTGAAGATGATGGTCTTGTTTGCCGCATCCACCGATATCTTGCCGCGCAGCCCCTTCACGTTTTCCTCTATGAGCTTCTTGATATCCTCCACCTTTGCGTAGTTGACCGTGATGTAATCGGTTACCAGCGGCTCCTCAGCCTTTTCCGCCTTTTCCTGTTCCTTGAGGTGCTTCAGCCGCTCCTCTTTGGCCTTTTGCCGCTCCTCCTCTTCTTTCTTGAGCTTCAGGATCTTGTCTCGAGACGTAACCCAGATGACATTCTCCTCTTTTCTCATCCCGAGGTCACTGGTCTCGAGTACGATATTGAGGGCCTGATCCCAGGGCACATCCTTGAGCCGCATGGACACAGTGCCCTTCACCTCAGGCCCCCACACGATATTCAGCTGGCTCACCTCTCCGATCAGCTTCAGGATATTCCTGATGTCCGCATTGGAGAATTCGAGCGTCATCCTCGGGACATCTTTGGGTTTTTGCTTTGGAGGCGGCGGGGTTACCTCCAGAGGTATTGCTTCCTCGTTTTTTTTAGAAAGCACTTTTTCCTCGGTTACCAGTGTCTTTGCATAGCCGGCCTGGGTGATCTTCTTGGCAGGCGGCTCGACCTCTGTTTTATTGAAATCGATCCGTATCTCTTTTTCAACCTGCATCACGTGGTACGGGGCCATATCCTTGAGGCTGATCTCGATATCAACCTCATGTTTCGCTGTTCTGTGAACAGGGGTGATCTTTTTCACGATCCCCGTGAAAAAGGAGGAATCGATATATCGGGTGAGCTCTGGGGCGATGGTGGCCCCCTTCAGCTCAAGGAGCAAGGTGCGAGGGTCTTTTGGGCTCAGGTTGTATTCCGCCTTCTCGCTCGTGGTCACCGCAATCCTTGACCTGCCCTGGGGCAGCATGAAGAAGTCCACCCCGAGCACCTGGTTGAGCTTGGATTTGCCCGGCAGGAAGAACACGCGGGGTTCCCTGGCCCCTAAATCCTCCTCTTTGGCCGCCGCCACAGGGGCGGGCTTTTCTTCTGGAGGCCCCTGCGGAACGAGCGCGAGCCGTATGATCCCCTCCTGATCCTCTACCGTATAGTCCGCATCCTGCGATAAGGTGGCGACAACCCTGGTGAAGACAGGATCTTTCTCAGGTATTTCGAAGTGGATGTCTTTGATAAAGGCCTGATCAGGAACCGCGGGCGCGGTAAATCCGTCAGCAGGAACAGCGGTAATGCCCACCACGATCCGGAGAGGCTGAACCAGCTTGAATGCCGCATAAGGGACCGGCCTTGAGCAGGTGATCTCCACAGTGATTTGCTCCCCGGATGGCTCAGGGACCAGGCGTATCGATTGGACCTCAGCAGGCCGTTCCTCAACTACCTCAGCTTGTTTCGGGGGAGCCTGGGCGCATCCAAACAAGACAAAGAACAACCCGGATGCCGCGAGAAGGATATAGGCATAATCCCTTCTTGATTTTATGATAGTGAACATACATGCTCTCCTTTTTGTAACAGCTCAGCCACCAAGGCACAAAGTCACAAAGAAAAAATAATTGTAAACCTTAGTGACTTTGTGGTTGAACTATTACTCCTTTTTCAATTGAAAATCGTCAATTCCTACGGTTAGTCTGTCTCAGGGAGCTTCAAGGGAATATCGTTTATGAGCTGATTGCCCCTGTAATCCTTATCGTATTCCCTTACCACAACCTCTTTTTCCCTGATCTCTAGCACTTTCCCTCTCTTTCTTCCCACAGGGGTCCCTATCTTGATCACGTGCCCTTCACCCTTTGAGTCCTGTACGAGGGCCCACCTATTGCCCTTGCTTATCGCTATTGCGGTGACGGTCAACTGCGAAAGGTCAAGGGTTTCGAGATAGGTTCGCGGCTCCTCTTGTTCCCTTTCCTCCTCCATCTCCCTTCTCACGATGACGAAAGACTTAAAGGGATCGGGCTTGTTCGTGGGATCATAAGAATACGGCTCCTTTGCCCTTTCCTCGGCAGCCACACCCTCAGCCGTTTCCTTCTCCGATATCCCTTGGGAAGCCTTCTCTTGAGGTATGGCGGGTTGTTCCGCCTCGGTCTTGGAAGTTCCCTGTTGGGTGGATTGAGCGAGGGTCAGCCCCGAAGGAAAGGCGAGGCCTATAAGAAGGACCAAAACGCATGCGATCATGCTATTTCTTTTTCTTGTCTTTGGTTGCACTTTTAGCCTCTTTTTGCTCCGTGAAGCGATAGGTGACCGCCTTGCAGACGGTTCTCAGGTTTGTGTCGTATTCCTTCACAGGGAGCATGGTAATATCAACGACATTCACGATCCTGTCAAGTTTACCAACCTTGTCGAAAAATTGGGCAACATCGTGATAGGCGCCCATTACCTCCACGCTCACCGGTATTTCCACATACAATTCCTTTGTAGCCTCTTTTAAAGGGCTAAAGAGGAGGAATTCCAGGTTGGAGTCATTACCAAGTTTGGTGATGTTTTTGAGGAGGCTGGGGATTTCGCTGGTGGTAGGGAGCAGCCTGAGTGCAGATTTGAGGTCTTCCTCCGCGGCGGCCAGATCGGCCTCGATTTTTTTTACATTTTTCGCTTGGATTGCAGCGAGCCGAATCTTCCCATCCAATTGCTCAATCTCGATGCTTAGGCGCTTTATTTCATCGGTTTTGGGAAGGAACACGAGAAAGACAAAGGCGGCCAAGAGGAGACCGACGGTGCCCGCGAAGATGATAATCCTGTGGACCATCTTCAAGCGGCCTATCTTGTCGAAAAATGGGCTCAGGTCAAGTGCCATAAATCCCTATTTCCTCTTCTTTTTAGGGGCAGCAGGGGGTGGCTCAGGTTCCTTGTACGCGTATGTCTTGCAGTTGAGCGCGAAGTCCTTGAGGTTGAGCTTGAGCGCTGCAATCTCCTTTTGTTGTGTCTTGACCAACTCAACGGATTTCATGCTCTCCGTGCTCTCCAATCGGTTCATGAAATCCGCAACCGTTTCGTTATCCATCGCTGTTCCCTGGAGCGTAAGGATACCCGCATTCTCTTTAAGGGAAACGAGCCACAGTTTGTCCCTGGGAACGCTCATGGCGATATCGTCCAATAGCTTTACGGGGCCGGTTTTGCCCTTCTCCAGGTCTCCTATGGTATGTAATTTCAGTTCAACATCGGCAATCGTTTTTTTCAACTGCGTTAACTTGGCAGTGGTGGCTTGAAAGGTGGCCAGATTACGCTGTTTCTCGTCTTTGTCAGCCCTGAGGATTTTTACCTTTGTGTTGAACTCAAGGGTATAATAGCTCAAGGCCAGGAGGAGGAATATGGTGGACAACAGATAGATGGTGACCTGCCTCCTGATGTTTTCCTTGATCCTGGCAGCCCTAAATGGGAAGAGATTGATTTTAATCATCTGTCACCAATGCTTCGCAACGCAAGACCAATGGCAATAACCGCAAGAGGAGCGCAATAATTTAAGTAAGCCGCATCAAACAGCTTTTCCTTTATCTCCAGGTTGGCGAATGGATTGAGGTTGCTTACATGAAGGTCTGTTTCCATGCTGAGATATTTGCTGAATCCCGGAATCAATGATGAGCCTCCGCTCAACAATATGTCATCGACCTTTATGCCGATAAACGTGGTTGCCACAAAGTCAAGCGCTCTCTTTATCTCATGGGACCATCTGGTAACCGTGGATGAGAATATGTCCTCCAGTATGGGCCTTTGATCCAGATCAATCGGAGTCACGCCAAGTTTGAACTTTTCCGCCTCTTCATAGGAAATCTCGAATTTCCTTTGTATCTCACTGGTGATTTGAGCTCCGCCATAGGAGGAGTCCCTGGTAAAAACAGAGACGCCCTCTCTCACCACGTTGATAGTGAGCTGTTGTGCACCGATATGCACAAGGGCGTGGCAGCCGGATTGCTCTGCGCTGCTGACCTCAAAGGCGTTTTGCAAGGCGAAGGCATCGATATCCAATACCATAGGATTGAGTTCGCTTAACTGGAAGAGGCTGATATATTCATCGACGATATCCTTTTTTGCCGCTACAAGGAGTATATCCATGAGCCCTTCCTTCTCCTCTTTCTCCTCTTCTTCCGCTTCTTCCTTCATCTCCGATGGAAGTATTTGAAAATCGAGATTTACATCGTTGATATCAAAAGGGATGTACTGTTCCGCTTCATTATGGATGCTTTTCTCTAAATCCTCCTCTCCTTTTCTGGGAATGGTGATCTTTTTGACTATGACCGAGTATCCGGAGATAGATGCCGCTGAGTTCTTATTTTTTATCCTCAAATTTTTCAGAAGGTTTTTCAGGGCAACGGACACGAGCTCCATTTCCTTGATAGCTCCATCCATTATCGCCTCGTGCGGGAGCGCTATCATGCCGAAATTCCTCAACACCATACCCCGCTTGCTATCCTCAACCTCGGCGATCTTGATGGAATGCGAGCCAATATCGATTCCCACGAGCTGATTTTTTTTGGATGCCGGCATCGAGGTTTTTCCTTGCTACTTATCTTTCATGCGTAAAGATCTTGTCTTTATCGGACAATTTGTAACCGAGGGCCAGAATGATCTTTCTCTTTGTCTCCATTCGGCAATCTTTCCCCTTTTCAATCCTATCGATTGTGAGGGGAGATACGCCAGCCTTTCTGGCCAATTCTGCCTTGCTAAGGAGCTGGGCTTCTCTTATTTTTTTCACGGTGTTTCCAGCATCCATCGGTACCTCCAGGAATAAAATTTGATAAGAAAATAAGAAAACTTTTTTATATTAATGCATATATAGTCTAATTTGTCAAGTATTTTTAATAAATTAAGCAAAATTACCACAATTTATAGGGATATAGTAGTAAATCAAAATATACCCACAATATGTGGTATGGGTCGAATCCATCCTGAGAAAATCTTAGCCCCCGCCTCCGCTTTCAATCTCATTTTTTTCTCAGAGTCTCCATGCTTTTCAAGATGTAGTTTCTCAGGAGAGACTACATTCAGAAGTGGATAGAGCGAAAATTGCTAGTTTCGTAGAAAGTCGACATCGGTGTCATGGCGAGCGGCCTGCCCGCCATGCGAGTCCGCAAGGCGAGGCGGGAGCGAAGCAATCTCCTCCAGTATAAGTACATGAATTTGCGAGATCGCTTCGTCGTGGAGTTTATCCTGAGCATAGTCGAAGGACCCCTCGCAATGACAGGTGAAAAAACTTTTTACGAGTTTGTCAAAATTGCTTTACAAAAAAGCAATACTCCCCTACATTCTTAAAGCTGTTCAGGTAGCCGCCAAGGCAGCAAGTGAGAGGACAGAAAAGGGAAACACCCCACGCTTCGCGTATGCTCTTTATATGTGCAAGATCCTGCCCGAAGGGCATGAGCATTTTTTGCCGGCGTCTCAGCGGCAAAGAACAAGAGACCAATCATCTCTGCGCCCTTCGCGCCTTTGCGGTAAATTATTTGCTGTTCAATGTTGACAAAGTCGTAAAAAGTCTTCTAATCGTCATGCCGGACTTGATCCGGCATCCAGAACCTATTGAATTTACTGGATTCCGGCTTCCGCCGGAATGACAGAAAAATGGAAAAAATGACTTTTTACGAGGTTATCAATGTTGATGGTTTCGTAAAAAGCCTCAACAGCATTTCATTTCGAGCGAAGCGAGAAATCTTATCAATATAACATGCTGAAAATACAAGATTTCTCCTTGCAGTCGAAATGACAGATTCAACGAATACGACTTTTTACGAGTTTGTCAATGTTCATTTGTTTTCTCGTCCCAACCAGGATCGGGAAGTTAAAGCTCTACTAGAAAGGAGTTTTATTTGGCCAGAGCGAAAGAAATAAAGAAGAAGGGAAACACGGAACGAAAAAAGAGCATCCTGAGGGAGTATCTGGAGGCAGCAGCAATAGCCGTTTTGCTGGCGCTTTTTATACGGGCATTTGTGGTCCAGGCCTTCAAGATCCCTTCGGGCTCAATGGAGCCAACCCTGCTGATCGGCGATCACATCCTGGTGAATAAGTTTATATACGGCATAAAAGCGCCGTTTATCAACAAGACCATGATTCCCATGAGGGATCCCAAGAGGGGGGACATCATCGTTTTTATCTATCCGTTAGACCGGAAAAAGGACTTCATAAAAAGGGTGATAGGCCTTCCCGGGGATGAGATACGGATTGTGAATAACAGGATCTCTATCAACGGAAAACGTTATAGTGATCCTTATAGTATATACAGGGATAATGGAGGTGAAAACAAGAACTTAGGGCCTTTTGTGGTGCCTGAGGAAAGCCTCTTTGTCATGGGAGACAACAGGGATCACAGCTACGATAGCAGGTACTGGGGGTTTGTGCCGATGGAATCGGTAAAGGGGAAGGCCATGATCATCTATTGGTCCTGGCCCCACTGGAAGAGGTTCGGCCATATAATCCGGTGAAGGCGAGATTAAAAACGGTAAGTCAATCAAGGCGATGGATACAGCGAATCATTATGACGCGGAAGATCAACGCAAGTGGTACGCCGTCCATGCACGGAGCCGGCATGAGGAGGTGGTGCTCAGTGGGTTTAGAAAAAAGATGATCGAAACCTTTCTGCCCAAGGTGGAGGTTATGAGCAGGAGAAAGGACCGCAGGAAGAGGATATTGGTGCCGCTTCTGCCCGGCTACCTATTTGCGCACACGGACCTAAATTCTTCCCAATATTGGGATATCATCAAGACTTACGGGGTAGTGAGGATAATCGGTATTGAGGGAAAACCGGTTCCGGTCAAGGATAAGGAGATAGAGTCCCTCAGGATCTTAGACGGCACTGACAGAACGATCAGGAACCAGGCATATATCGCAGAGGGAGATACGATTATGATCATGGAAGGGCCTCTCAAGGGCCTCACCGGATACTATGTGAAGCACAAGGGGAAGTCCGATAAGGTGGTTGTTTCCATAGAGCTGCTTCAGAGATCCCTTGCCGTTGAGATAGAGGATTGGAAGGTCGATAAGATCGGTTAGTTAAGGTTCAAAGGTTTTTGTTTTTTTCGTAATCTATTAAATATTTGACCTGCCCGCTTGTGCCTTAACAACCATTTGTTTCAGCAAGTATTCCTTTAATAAATCCAATAAGTTGTTATCCATATGTGCCCAGAGCTCGCATGGCAGGCGGGTGAACCCTCGAATGGCTGCGCGGGTGCGTGCAGCATGATCATACACCTCCTGAAACTCTGCATTCGTTATGTACTGTTGATCCAGTGCAACGTAAAGTTGGCCCCGCCTGCCAGCCCCTGAAGCGCAGCTAATGGCGGGCAGGTCTGTACTTCAGTGCAAGACCTCTTTG
>Ga0307432_1001995_pt1 | contig 11517 bp, 11 predicted proteins | sample SalMarWE160150MG_FD_202158 | JGI IMG/M metagenome (GOLD analysis project Ga0307432, IMG submission 202158) | Salt marsh sediment microbial communities from the Plum Island Ecosystem LTER, Massachusetts, United States - WE1603-150 | ecosystem: Environmental > Aquatic > Marine > Intertidal zone >...
GTATTCCCGGCGGCACCACAACAGCGCTAAGCGTCCTATTAGCCATGGGAGTAGATGCGAAGGGAAAGGTCAGCAGCAGCATGCCAGTTAACCCTCATGAACTCAAAATAAAGACGGCGGAAGAGGGGCTTAAAGCCGCAGGAGTCGAGGCGGGCGAATTTGCGCATGACCCAATACAGGCGGTTTCAACTGTGGGAGACCCTGTGCAGCCTGCCCTAGCAGGACTGGTTCTCGGCGCCGCAGATAGAGTTCCCGTGATAATGGCTGGCGGAACCCAGATGGCTGCCGTATTAGCTGTTGTTAATGCGTCAGACTCCACAGTTTTGGATAACGTAGCAGTCGGAACTACGCGGTGGATTGTAGCTGACAAAACCGCTGATCTGAAGGGGATGGTCGCTGAAATTGCTGATGTTCCAGTGCTCGCTGTCGACTTGGATTTTAGCAGATCAAGGTTTGACGGTTTAAGGGCTTATGATGCTGGAGTAGTGAAGGAGGGAGTCGGATGTGGAGGAGCATCAATGGCTGCTATGCTGAAGTCGAACGGCTCAATAACCAAAGAGGTTCTGCTAGAGGAAATCGAAAAGAACTACAGGCAGCTAGTAGGCTCAACTTAAATGACGAAATGCTCTGATTGTAAAACAGGCGTACTCGTTCTAGTTTCGTAACGGATACTCTTTTCGTGTAAGAACATATTATGAGTTAACAGGAATGTTTCGAAGAGTCTATTTGGCGTTCATTTAATTTATCTTCAACATGCAGTCAATATTTCTTGACTAAAACGGAGAGCAGCATGATTTGTTTTAGTCAAGGTTTCTTGATAAAAACCCTTTTCAATTCCGTCAGCAAAAGTACTGTTGGTGCCTGTAGTGGGGAAAAGAAGGACAGCTCTCGCTCTGTTACTGTTTTTTTCCATTTCTCTATCCACTGTCACATCAGGAATTGTATTTGCGTCATCAGGCAATTGGAGTGAGGTAGCAAGATTTACTGGTGGTGGCGGTATTGGCACAACAGAGCCGTTCACATGCGATCATGCTGACTGGCGAATCAGATGGGAGATTGAACCAGAAAACGATAGCTCTGAAAGAACACCGTTCCTAGTTTACATTTTTCCATACTCAGATTCTTTTCTGCGTGATCCATGGTTTGAATCCATCCAGCATTACGGAACTGAGGAAACAAGTGGAACTTTGTATATTCAGGACCGCAACGGTTCATTCGACATGGATGTTTTAGCAAGCCTAGAAAGCTACACAATGATAATCGAACAAAACGTGGATTCAATCCCAGAGTTTCCCTCATGGATGATTTTACCGTTAACAATGGCGGCAACTCTAATTGCGGTAGTAATGAAGAGGAGACATCAATGAAGAAAAGAGTCTTAATTGTGGTCTTCGTTTTGGCACCTTTGCTTTCAGTGATGGCTGGAACACCGTTCGTTAGTTTGGGAGAGGCGAACTTTTTATGGCCGTTTGAGGTTGTACCACCAGACGAGTATGCAAAAGCGCCCGTAATCTCAATATTTTCTCCAGAGAATAACACAGTATTTAACAGGGATAACATCGTCCTTTCCTTCAAGGTGGATCTCGGAGAATCAGAGACTGATTTAGAGATGGAGTTTGTTCGGTACGAAACCGATTGGCAACATGATAACCTTGACCATTTCCTTCTGTTGAAGTCCTCTTCATTCGCCCATAAGGTGAACCTGACAGGAATACCTGAAGGAACCCACAGCATAGCTTTTCAGGCGATTGAAAGCGGCACATACAAAAAGAGGTCATTCAACATCAATAGTTCCGAAACAATCTATTTCACCATCGACACCAGCCCAGAAACGAAAATCCCAGAGTTCCCATCATGGACAATCCTGCCCATCTTCACTATAGCAACTTTGCTAATCATAATATGCAAACATAAACACTACCCAAAACAGGCAACCCAACAGCGCATAGTAGGAGACTAATAATACTTCATTGTTGAAAACAAGCTTTTTTCTGAAAAACCAAGCAACAACAAAATTTAATTGCTTCCCATAACCTCTCCATAATACAATAGTTGCTTGTTTATAGGTGGAATGGGCACTTTTCCTGTAGGCACTCGTTATTGAGCGGATAAAATTCGCATTTTAATTCCTTGTTTATTTTGAAGGATACTCCAAAGTTTTCTTTTACAAAGTCCGCTACCTTCAATAATGCTAGGAACGTGTTGCGTTTGCAGCATCTTGGACCCCCATGGTGAGCTATGACAAAAAGGCTCTTCGCAGTTACCAAATTAGCTAGTTTCCAGTCAGCTATAGACAAGGGAGTTGCATTTGTTATCAGACTTACGAAGATGCCGGTTCCAACTGCTGCTCCACAGTCGCCATAGAATCCACAGAATCCGCCCAGAATCTGTGTGGCTCTTTTCTTTGCCATTCTGATTTTGGTTGCTTTCTCTTTGTAATCTTTCTTGATGTTATAGTATGCAGCGAGCAGGACAGCGGGTACAAGAAAATGATGCTCTGGACCATGCATCTTTACGTTAGGGTTCCTCATCAACGTCAATGCAAGTTCCAAGGGATCCACCGATTTGCTGGATATGCAGTAATTTTCTATTAGTTCCATTGCAGGTAAACTGTGGCATTTGTCGCAGACGAAGTGTCCATTTTTGCATTTTGCGTTTGAGTCATAAACTTGGTGACAGTAGAAGCACTCTAGCTGGTCTGTCTCCTTTTCGTAGACTAGTTGTTCTCCGCAAATGAGGCATCCCGTTTTATGATCTACGGTTATCCCTGTTCATCTTCTTGAATGATTCATCAGAAAGGGCAGTAGATAAAGGCATTCAACTTTTAGGGTTTTTGTAGGCTTCAACTTGGACACTAATTATTTTTCCCTTTAATTCTGGAGAAACGTCTATTGTGTAGGCTTTTTTAGATACTATCTTAACGTTTGTAAATCCTGCACCTGCTATTTTGTCCAAGTAGTCACTTTTTTCCAGTGCCCCAGCGATGCATCCTGCCCAAGCATCAAAACTGTTCCTAACATACTCAGGCAATTCTCCTTGCGTAACAAGGTCAGATACCATAAGTCTTCCACTTGGTTTCAGAACTCTGTATGCTTCTTGGAACACTTTCAGTTTGTCTGGAGCCAGATTGATTACGCAATTGCTGATTATAACGTCCACAGTTTCGTCTTCAACTGGCAGGTTTTCTATTTCGCCTAATCGAAATTCAACGTTTTTGTACCCATGTTTCAAAGCTGAAGCTTCGGCTCTTGCCACCATTTCTTCTGTCATGTCCACGCCAATCACTTTTCCGCGTGACCCAACTTTTTTGGCTGCCAAAAAGACGTCGATGCCGCCTCCGGAACCTAAGTCTAAGACGGTTTCGCCTTCTTTCAAGCTTGCTAACGCAACAGGGTTCCCGCAGCCTAAACCCAGAACAGAATCTTCTGGGACGCTTTCTATGTCATCGGGAGAATACCCAATTTTCCATGCAACGTATTTTGGGGGAGAGGAACAACAGGACGACGAGCAGCATCCAGATGAACAAGAAGAACATTCTGTTTTTGCTATCTCACCATATCGCTTTTTCACATGTTCCTTAATTTTCTTATTTTCCATATTTATCACCTTTTTATCACTGATTTCTTTTCCAGAAACCTCTTTTCCCTAATTTCTTTCCCAGATACACTAAGCTGAGCATTACTGGAACTTCCCAGAACAACCCCATAGTTGTTCCCAACGCCGCTTGAGAGCCTAAACCGTAAAGGCTGATAGCTGTAGCAATCGCAATTTCGAAGTGGCTGGAAGAACCGATTATCACAGAGATTATCCCCTCTTTGTATCTGAGACCCGCAAACTTGGTAACTAACAGGTTAACTCCTACAATAATGAAGAAGCCTAACAGTAACGGAATTGAGACGCGTATCATTTCCTCTGGATGCTGTATCAGCACATTCCCGTTAAGAGAGAATATTACGATTAATGTTGCCAACAGAGCGAGAATCGCTATTTTTCCTACTGCTGGGCGATAAGTCTCTTTGAACCATTCTGCTCCCTTTCTGCGTGTAATAAACTTCTTTGAGACATAACCTAGAACCAGTGGGATTCCTATGAAAACAAAGACTGACAACAGAAGAGATAGCCTGTCAATTTGAATATTCTGGATGCCGGTTAAGAGCGAAACAACAGGCGCATACAGAAACATTATCGTTATTGTGTTTAGTGTGGTGTTGACAACGTTCTGTTCTTGGTTTCCGTTAGCTAACGCACCCCAAATTAGAACCATGGCTGTGCATGGACTGGACCCAAGCAGTATCAAAGATACAATCAGTTGGTCATTCCCTGCTAAGAAGTAGTAAGCGAGAAGAGCAGTTACTAAGGGAGCCCATATCCAATTTGATATTAGTGTCAAGATAATCGGTTTTGGGTTCTTCGCTAACTTTTTCAGTTCACTTAATTGCAGGTTTAGGAGAGCTGGATACATCATTAGAAAAAGGCATATGCCGATTGGAATCGATATTCCAGCAAATTGCAGATTGTTAATTGCAATGCTTAGCTCAGGAATGACTTGTGAAAGAAAAAGCCCTGTCAGCATACACACAAAAACCCATAGGGCAAGATACTTTTCAAAAATACCAAGCTGAACTGCAGATTTTTTACCCATGACTATTCCCCAAAACGGATATTATTTGTTGCTTCTTTTCTGCCTTTTAATCCAAGTTGGGCAAGTTGGTTCTTGGCAGCATTCGTTTTCGGGAATTCCGTAGGGGCATTTGGGTTCTTTACTCATTTAGTTCGCATCCTTTTTAGGTCTGGTGTTTATATAAATAAATTTAGATATATTTATATGTTTTGTTTCTATAAACATATTTAAATACGTTTTACACTAAAACATGGCGAGAACATCATGAAGAACGTCAACCAACGACTAAAGCGATTAACCGAGACAGACTTTTGCCAAGCCGATGTTGTTGACAAATACCGAAGCGAGCTGATTCAATTAGCCGATGATGTAGCAGACATTGAAACTGCAAAAAAGCAAAGAAAGCTCTTCAAGGCTTTATCTGACGAAAAGAGGCTTAGAATAGTGAAGCTTTTGAGAGTCAAAGAGATGTGCATGTGCGAATTGATGATATGCCTTGATATGACGCAGCCAAACCTCTCTCATCACATTCAAATACTAGAAAATGGCGGCATCGTCAATCGCACAAAGAAAGGAAAATGGGTCTACTGCTCTCTTGCGGACAGAAAACTTGTAGATAACATGATTAAACTGAACTTACTGTAAAAGACGGCTTCACATCTTTTTTCTAACAAACAGCATCATGGCTAAAATAGCGATAACTGACAGGGTTATGCTGTAAGTGGATGCAACGGATGAGCCGAAGTACTCCCATAAACTTCCGACCACAGCGTTAGAAACAAAGAATGCTGAACCGACAACCAGATAGTAAATTCCATACGCTGTTCCTCTCAGCTTTTTTCCGACATAATCTGGAATTAACGCTCTCTGAACCGTTTCAACGATTCCGAAGTAAGCACCATAAAATACAGCAACCAAGAAAGCGTTAAAGCCATTTGTGGGAAGAAGCAGGATCAGGATAGTAGTAGAGAGGAAGATGCAATAACCCAAAATCATGACTTTTTCCTTTCCTACTTTGTCAGATAAGAAACCGGATGGAATCGCTATTGCTGTATGGGCTACGTTAACAGCTGCATAAACCAGAGGGATAAACGAATCTACAATTCCAGCCTCCTTAGCGTTGAGGAGAACAAAAGAAAAGTTGAATGCCCCAAGAGAAAAAATGCTAACAATAATAAGCAGATAAGAAAAATTACCTTTTAAGACAGATTTGATGCCTGTAAGCAATTGAAATTCACCGACGGATTTGCCGGCCCGTTCCTTAACTAGGAACAAAATGATGAATAGTGCAACAGCACCAGGTATCAGTGACAGCCAGAAGACGTCTCTCATGGTGAGACCCAGAAGGAGCATAGCTGTTGAGGCAATCACAGGTCCCACGATAGCACCCGCTTGATCAAGAGTTTTATGTAAACCGAAAGCAGTACCTCGACGTTTCTCGGAAACCGATTCGCTAAGGAGGGCGTCACGAGGAGAAGTGCGAACAGCCTTTCCAACTCTGTCAGAAACTCTGATTACGAAAACATCAAAGGGTACCCTAGCTACAGCAAAAAATGGCTTAACAGCATTTGATAATGCATACCCAACTAGGACAAAAATTTTTCTTTTTCTGAACTTGTCAGAGAAAATTCCTGAAACTGCCCGTAAAGCATAACTCAAGGCTTCAGCTGTTCCCTCAATCAACCCCAACACTGCTCTGCTGGAACCAGGCAGGCCAAGGAGAAAGGTGGGCAGGAGACTGAAAACCATTTCACTCGACATGTCAGTGAAAAAACTAACAAAACCTAAAGCAAACAAATTCCTGAATGATGACCCTGCAGGCTCTTTTCCTTTCGCCGTCTCCGCCATCTAATCTTCCTCCACGAATCTAGGTCGGAACTACTTTCAGTATTTTGTTGCAACTTCATTAATAACGTTAAACATAGCCAACATCAAAAACTGCAAAAATCAACCATACAGGACAGGCAGTAGAGCTTGACAAAACCAAAATATTGCTTTTTGAGGATGAAAAAATAGTGGGGCTTAGATAAGCTCGCGTTTAAATTCGGAAATAAGCTTCAAAGTTTTGTTAAATTACCTACCTAACTATTGTCGTTAACTTCTGGAAAGTAGTTTGGGAAACCATTTTGGCACTCGTTTTTTGTAAGCAATGTAATCTTCTCCCAATATCTGTGTGAGACTTTTTTCTTCATAAGTTGTCATTTTGTTGTATATGATGAAGAACGCAAACAAAATTCCGATCGAAAGCAGAGAGGGACTAGCAAAGAAGAATGCCAAACAACACATTAAGATTCCAAGATACATGGGATGTCGAACCCAAGAGTAAACACCTGAATCAAGAAGTTTAGGTTGAACATATGCTTCACCGAAAACTGCTTTGTGCGACTTTGCTACTAGATACAGACCAAAACCTAATGATACAAAAGATGGAAGCAAGAGTGCTGGAAAAGAGATTACGTCAACTAGGACCGTTGAGTATCTAAAGATGAAGAAGCTTAAAGAATCTATTCCCCACACAACCAAAAACAAGATTATCATAATAAGCTGAATTCGATCGCAAAGAGGATGCTCAGAACCCAAACCATGCCTCTTTTCTGAAATCTTAACCACCCATTAATCACCTCATGTGAGTAAATATTTAATGCTAATGCACACAAACATCTCTGCAGATGGTGACCTTGCAAGAAAAATTTAAACTGGAATTACTTGGTTCGCTTCAGTTGATTGCAGGAATAATCTTGGTTCTCCTATGGGCTTTCTACTCCTCAGAATGGTGGTCAGCAGCTTTTGGATTCCTAGCTATTTTCTTCTTGATTGAAGCAATCTGGCACTATATACTCTGCGATTGCCTACGCTATTTCAAAAAAGCGGACTAACCAACTCAAAACCAGCTATTTCGCAAAAATAATGGCGCCCTGGCCGGGATTTGAACCAGCTTTCGCTGGATCAACTTTTATTTCTGAAATGCCCAAAGAATGCCCCCACTACGTATCCGATGCTTGCAGAGAAAGCATACTTCCACATCTCTATGAGGCTTGTGTTCCTTACTTCAAGAAAAGTGCACAACACAAGCATTATCATAGAAACTGTCAAAACAAAAAAGCCCGCCCACCATGCTCGAACAAAATCCCTTCGAGACATTTTTCTTCGGTTCAATCTTTTTCCCTAATTTTGTTAATACGTGCATAAAATTTAAATGTTATGAAATTATTAACGTTATTAGTTTTACGAAGGTTGTTTGACTTGGTCAAAAGAGGCCCGAAAGTTGATCCGGATAACATCTTAAAGAGGAGATTAATACAAGAAGTTTTCAAGAACTTTCCAACTGGATTTAGTGTGCGAGATACAATTGCTGAAGCAAAAGGGAGAGGTATTCTATCAAGCCCTAACAAGGTTTTGAAGCTTATAAGAGAGCTTCACAAGGAAGGTGCTTTGGATGTTAGGATGGCCAAAGTTGGAAAAGGCCCGCCCCGAAAAGTCTACAGTCTTAGCCTTTTGGCGAAGATGCATCAGACTCCAACGGATTTAGAAGCGACGTTTAATATGAGAAAAAAGGTCTTATCGCTCGGTATCAGACCGTTAGTTGAAGAGTTGCAACGTAGCCCAGCGAACTATTGGACTATGAGGGTACTAGAAGCGGCTGAAAAAGCAGGGGTAATAAAGGAACTTAAAGACAACAGGGACAAAATGGATTTTTTTAAGAAATTGGAGAGAAACATTGGAAAGCGCGGAGCTGGTGCTTCCATTGGTCTTTTGCGCCTTACGGATGTTTCGTTTGCCCTTATCTTGTCCGTAATTACTTATGCATTCTTAGAAGAAACTGCTCTCCAACACGGCCTTGTGCAAAAAGGTAGATATGACCCCATTAGAGGCGTTGAAACTGCATGCGATGATATTAGTGAAATCTGGGCAGACTTGGTCAAAAAAGGGGTCAAGAACTTTCTTTTCGGTCAACAACCTAAAGAAAAGGCTACCATCAAAAAATAGTTAATCACTGTAAGTCTTTTTCTGTTGTCTGTCAAACAGTACGCTATGGCTAGGGAGTAACAATAAAATGTCAGATTAATCGTTATTTGGGGGAAATATTGTGAGTTATAAATGGCACTACATTAGCGCCAAACGACAAGCCGAGCAGGTTTCTTATCAAGCATTAGAAACTGAACGTAAATTAGCAGTGCAGAAATGAATTGTAACGTTTACGAAGAAAGAATGCACGATTAATAAAAGAAAACAATGAATTGAAGAAGACATTTGAAGAGCTAAAGCAGGTATCGAAAGGGAATTAATCTCATACAAGTAGAACGAGACTTAGCTTTAAGAGAGCTGAGATAGACATACGTAAAAGCTTGAATTTAGAGTAATTGTTCTTTGAGTTGCTTTTTGATTTTCTTCACTTCTTCGTCAGGTAAGCAGTCCGAATAGATTATTCCACCTGATCTACCTCTTTTTTTTCGTAAGTATATTTTTGAGCTACCAGGAATGCATCCAAAGGGAGAGGAAGATACAATCCAGTCTCCACCTAGATCTCGCAAAAGTCTCAAAAGCTCTTCTTTTCTAACTTTCATAATACCATCACTCTCTATGCAGCACTACTAAGCAGTTTATCACTAGTTAAGTTTAAGTAGAACTGTGGTTTCTACATGAATCTTGGCGTCTTGGCCTGACAGCCCTGGTAGTATAGTCCGGTCTAGTATAGGCGGCTGTCGCCCGCCCGACTCGGGTTCAAATCCCGACCAGGGCGCCACTAAATTCAAAAACTACAGATGAGGGCATTCATTTCCCTAAAAGATGGAGGCTTGTACTTAAGTTTTTCATTGTAAGAAGATGTGATGAAAAAAGGGAGTGTTTCAGTTTGGTTTTATGTTTCGTACGGCTCTGAGTGATATGGCACCATAGACTATGATGAAGAGAAGTATCAAACTGAAGAGGATAAGAAGCAACTGTCCAGCCGACATTGAAATTTCTTCAAACATAGTGCATCTACATGGGGAAGATAAAATAAAACGCATATAAAGAAAATTTCGGGTTTGAGAATGATGAAAAACATGAGGTATTTTGAGCCCAACCATATTCTGGTTTCGGTAATAAAAAGCAAAAATATTTGCTGAGCCTCAATTTGCGATGAAACTTGCACCGTCTGGAATACGTTTCTTCATTCTTCACCAAGACTTCAGCTAGAGCATGAAAGATAGTGTAATTCTCTGAACCGAGCGCTTGCTGCTTCACCTTCTGCTCCTTCCTCCTTCCTGCAAGTTTTCATCTAAAACACCATCACTCATGCATGTTTGAACGATATTTCACTGGTTGGACTGTGATTTTGCGGGAAATAAAGCCGAAATTTGGAGTGAAAAACATCAAAAAAGAGCCGTATTGGTGCTATCAATTAGTTTGCCGAATTTCTGATACGGAGGGATACCCGCATAATGTTGATAAGTTGTGCGGCTTTAATTGTTAGTGAGCCTCACTGTTAGGTTTGAGAGTTAAGAGAAGATGATGAGTCCGGGTCTAATCGAAGCCTTAGGCCAAATAATGACCGGGTTGAAGTGCATCGGAGATGGTGTAACATATCTCATCGGCTTCATCTTAAATACCCTAGGGGTCGCAGCGTCTCAACAAATGATACAGATGGCAACAATCATGATTCTTCTCGCCGTTGTCTGGAAGATAGGCTCCAAACTCACCAGTTCAATATTCTGGTTCTTCATCGTAGCACAGGCCATGAGCTTCATCGGCTCCGCTTAAAGAGACTCCCCCTTTTTCTGAGTATAACCTGAACAGAACAACAATTTCGTTCAGGTAGACTCGGTTAATTAATCGTCTACAAGCTTTAAGATTTCTTTTATGTCCGGCTCGACTGTTATTGGCGTGTTGGCGAATCTGTTTTTTGGGTTAAAATGGTAGTCCACTACTGCCTTAACGTCTTTAAGCATATGACCAGTTGAAATGCCGACCACATTCTCATCAGCTTTTATTGTACCCTGTTCTACCAGTTTTTTGGTTCCTGCCACGGTTGCAGCCGAAGCGGGTTCACATCCGAATCCATTCTTGCTCACCATAGCCATAGCATCCAATATGGCTTCATCAGAAACTTTCGTTACAACACCGTCAGTAAACTCTAGGGTTCGCAGAGACTTTTTCAAGTTCACAGGCTTAAGAATCTCTATTGCACTTGCCAGTGTCTTCGCCTTGATGCCTTTTCTGTCCACTTCGCCATAGTAATCATCGATGATTCCGTTGTCAATGTTTCCCTTGTTCCATCTCAGTTTTTGGTCATTATATAAATCAGCTAAAGTAGGTGCACCCTCTGCGACAACAACTGCCATCCGCGGCTTCTTCTTTATCCAGCCATAATCATAAAGTTCCATGAATGCTTTACCAAAAGCCGAAGTGTTCCCCAAATTTCCTCCAGGAAACACAATCCAATCAGGAACTTCCCAACGCAGATAATCAAGCATCCGAAACATCATAGTTTTTTGTCCTTCAAGACGGAAAGCGTTCAAGGAATTAACCACGTAAACCCCGCTCTCCCTTGAAAGCGCTTTCACCATTGCCATGGCAACATCAAAATCACCCTTCACCTGCAGAACCTTAGCACCATACGCAAGGGATTGAGCAAGCTTACCTTTGGCAATTTTTCCTGCCCCAACAAGTATCACAGCTTCCATATCCAACTCGTTTGCAGCAAACGCTGCTGCAGAGCTTGAAGTGTTCCCAGTGGAAGCGCAAACAACTTTTTTGGCTCCAACCATCCTTGCATGTGTAAAGGCAGTTGCCATGCCGTTGTCTTTGAAAGAGCCTGTTGGGTTATCCCCCTCGAACTGCAACCAAAAGTTTCCAGTTTTTACTCCAACATACTCGGCAACTTTGGTCAGATGAAATGGTTTTGTTCTTCCTTC
>Ga0307432_1001997_pt1 | contig 11511 bp, 7 predicted proteins | sample SalMarWE160150MG_FD_202158 | JGI IMG/M metagenome (GOLD analysis project Ga0307432, IMG submission 202158) | Salt marsh sediment microbial communities from the Plum Island Ecosystem LTER, Massachusetts, United States - WE1603-150 | ecosystem: Environmental > Aquatic > Marine > Intertidal zone >...
GATGTCGAGATACTCAAACCATACCTTGAACGCTTCATACCGTTGGACGAGATGACTTTTCCTGAAGATGGGATCAAAACAGCTTTTCGCTCTCCCGGCTATCCCTTTTTCTTGTCTGCAATTTATCTGATCAATTCCAGTCCCGACCGGTTCGGCTTAGTCCGCATAGTCCAAGCTATTGTTTTTGCAAGTCTGAGTTTATTGGTGATGGAAATTGGAGAGATCATCGGTCTCTCACGAAAAGAAGCGATCGTTTCGGGGGTCTTTATCAGTCTTTATCCGATCCTTTTGTTTTATCCAATAGCTCTTGCGTCCGAAAATTTTTTTATTCCGCTTTTCACGCTAGCTATGTTAATCGCCTGGAAGATCAAGCAGCATCACTCAACAATTAGCTTACATCTTCTGCTTGGTCTTGTCTTAGGTGCGATGGTCCTAACGAGATCAGTTGCTGTTTTGATCCTGGTCGTCGTTTTTGTTTGGTTACTCAATATCCTCAAGCAGAAGAGACGATTGGCCTTCATATCTCTTACCATTGCCATGCTTTTAATCATTCCATGGGCTGTCCGCAACTCCATCGTCATGGGTCACCCGGCATTTATAGAAAATAGTTTCTGGTTCAACATATATATCGGATATCATCCAGAAGGCGATGGCAACTTCGTCTCAGAGGTCGCTATCAAGCCTTTATTCATCACGGACGATGCAGAGAGAGATGATTATTGCAAACGCCATGCAATTGCCTTCATCAGAAATAACTCACTGGAAGCAGTGCGGCGTGTACTAAAACGAATCCCTGCTTTCTTTGGGCCGGAGACCCGTGCCTTCAACTATTTCTACAGCAACAATTTGCTCGGCAGCATCCCCCAGCCCTGGATCTCACTCATTTATCTGTTACTCACTTTGCCTTGGTTCTTTGTCTGCCTTTTTGGTACTATCGGGCTTTTTATAAACCAGAATCGAACTATCTCATCCCTGGCAGGGTACTCCTTGCTCTTCTATTTCCTTCCCCATTTACCTATTCTTACGGAGCCCCGATTTCATTTAACACTCGTTCCGGTATTAATCCCCTTTTCGGTAATGGGCTTTAGGAGAATATTTTCTAAAAGTTTTCCAATGAAAATTGGAAAAAGCCGAAAATTCGTGATCCTGTTGATTGTCTTATTCTTTACAATAATTTGGGCGATCAATATCCAAAATGATCTGCCGCTCTATATGCAACTGCTTGCCCCAGGAGGAAATGAGTTAGGTCTATCTTATTGATGTGATAAAATGCACGACCAGGTTCTTATTTAAACCATTTAATTGAATGAGAAGCTTCTTCTATCATTCGTGTACTAACTAATGCCATCATAGACATAATTTTATCCTGATATGAACCGATCTTCTAATAAATTTGAGCTTTGGAGGACACTTAATGGCTAAAATTAGCGTCATCAGCACCTCTTATGTCGGTCTTGTCACCGGGGCTTGTTTTGCTGACATGGCTACCAAGTCACCTGTTTGGACATTGACAAGAACCGTATCAAGCAACTTGAGAATAGAATCATGCCGATCTATGAACCGGGTCTGAAATAGATCGTCGACCATAACATTGAGGCTGGACGCTTGGATTTCACCACCAGTTACCCTGTTGTAGTAAATGATTGAAACCTCAACTATAAACCAGCATCAAAAAACTCCGGTGGTTTTTATTATCACCGGAGTTTTATCGTCCATATCATAATTTTTCTACAACATCAACCTCAACGGCTCTTCCAGGTAATTCGCCAAGACTCCCATAAATTCAGCTGCTTCCGCTCCATCGGTCACCCTGTGGTCGGCGGAAAGGGTGGCTTTCATTCGGGATCCCACCGCCAACTCTCCCTCTTCAACAACGGGCACGTTCTGCACCGCGCCTACGGCTAAGATGCTCGACTCAGGGGGATTGATGATGGCGGTAAAGTCGTCAATAGCATACATACCAAGGTTGCTGATTGAAAAAGTCGAGCCTTCAATATCATCACTTCGGACCTTGCCTTCACGCGCATTAGTCGCCATCTCCCGAACTTCTTGGGCGATCAGGCGGATGGGTTTCTGGTCAGCGTCCTTGCAGACCACAGTCATTAACCCACCTTCAATTGCCACTGCCACACCGATATTCACGTGCCCGTGGCGGCGAATGTGTTGATCATCCTCAAGAGAAGCATTCAGGTTGGGATATTGTCGCAATGCCAGGGCAGAAGCTTTCAGTATAAAGTCATTGACGGACAGCTTCTCCGATTCGGGCAGGAGTTGGTTTAATTCCTTCCTCAGCCGCATCATTTCACCGGTCTTGAAAGTCCGCGTCAGGTAGAAATGTGGGGAGTTCTGGTTGGAATCCTGCATGCGCCGGCCGATAGCCTGACGCAGGCGGCTCATCTCAACCACTTCATCCTCAGGGACTTCACCCACGGAAAATGCGGTCAGGGGCTGCATAGCTTTGCCCACAGCCTCCGCTTCCTCCACACGGCCTTCTTCCCTCATGGAGTCGAGGAAGGTTTCAATATCTTTTTTGACAACGCGCCCCTGCGGACCGCTGCCTTCCACCTTTTCAAGCCGAACGTCGTGTTCCTCAGCCATCCGCCGGGCCAGTGGCGATGAACGCACGCCGCCAGCCGGTTCAACCTCGGGTTCTTCTTTTTCATTTGCGGCGGGTTCAGGTTTTTCTTCCTTATCAACCGTTTCTTTCCGCTCCTTTTTCTCCTCATCCTTTTTTTGAGGTTCTCCGCCAGCCTCTTCCACCAATGCATTAATTTCATCCTCAGAAGGCTCTTCACCCTTCTCAGCGAGCACAGCAATAGGCGAATTCACAGGCAAAGCTGTACCCTCCTCGGCAAGATGACGTACCATGACACCCGAATGACTGGATTCCACTTCAACGGTAGCTTTATCGGTTTCAATCTCCGCGATCACATCCCCTTTTTCTACGGTATCACCTTCAACTTTAACCCAGCGGACCAAAGTCCCTTCCGCCATATCAAAACCCAATTTTGGCATGGTCACAAGCTCAGCCATAGATAACCTCCTTAGCAGCGTGATAAATGTCCTCAGTTTGCGGCAGCGCGAGTTGTTCCAGTTCCGCATTATACGGCAGCGGCACCTCAGCCTGAGCAACTCGTTTTACCGGTGCATCAACATAATCAAATGCCAGTTCATAGATCCTGGCGGAAACTTCCGAGCCGACGCCATAAGATCGCCATCCTTCTTCCGCCACGACCGCACGGTTAGTACGTTTAAAGGATTTAATGATGGGCTCCATATCCAGAGGTCGCAGCGAGCGTAAATCAACCACTTCTGCTTCGATGCCATCCTCAGCCAGCATGTCCGCAGCTTCCAGAGCAGCTGGAACCATCTTGGAATAAGCTACGATGGTCACATCATCCCCTTCTCGCTGAACCTTGGACTTCCCGATCGGTTCAAGGTAGTCCTTATCATCGGGGACTTCCCCTTTGGTTTGATAGAGCGTGGCATTTTCAATGAACAACACCGGATCATCAATGCGGATAGCGCTTTTCAATAAGCCCTTGGCGTCTGCCGGCGTGCCGGGGGAGACAACCTTCAATCCTGGGAAGTGGGCAAAGATGGCATCTGGTGTCTGCGAATGTGTGGCACCCAACTGGCGTCCACCTCCACTGACTGCTCGGATAACCAGAGGCAATTTAAACTGCCCGCCGAACATATAATGCAGCTTGGCTGCCTCGTTGACGATATGGTCCATCGCCACGAAAGCAAAATTGATCGTCATCAATTCAGCAATCGGACGTAAACCGGTCAGCGCTGCACCAATCGCACTGCCAACGATGGCAGCTTCTGCGATGGGCGTATCACGGACACGTTTCTCACCAAAATGGTCATAGAAGCCCTTCGTGACGGCATAAGTGCCGCCCCAAATACCAACTTCTTCGCCCTGGATGAACACTTTTTCATCGCGCTCCATCTCTTCCCAGAGCGCTTTCGAAACAGCCTCTCTCATCGTCATTCGTGACATTGTTATCTTCCCTCGCTCTCGTGTTCCATCGCATAGCCGCGGTATTCAATTGGTGTTGGTTCCACATAAATGTTTTCAAATAAAGCCTCATTAGCGGGATTGGGGCTGGATTCAGCGAATTCGACCGCTTCATCAACAATCCTCTCGGCTTCCTGATCCTGTTCGTCCAGTTCCGCTTCTGTGGCGACCTCTTCATGGAGAATATGCTTGCGCAAGATACCGATAGGGTCTACCTCCTCCCATTTCTTTACTTCCTCTTTGTCACGATAACGTTCCGGGTCGCCCATGGAATGACCGCGGTACCGATAAGTCATGACTTCCAAGAGATGAGGTCCGCCGTCTTTCCGCACCTTTTCCAGAACACGGGAAACCTCTTCCCGAATCTTCATCACATCCATGCCTTCGATCCGATCATTGGGCATGCCGTAGCCTTCAGCCTTTTGACGGATCTCAGAAACTGCAGAAGCTCGTTCCATAGTTGTTCCCATGCCGTATATATTGTTCTCACACACCCAAAGGACGGGTAAATGCCAAACTTTGCTCAGGTTCAATCCTTCGTGAAAGAAACCGATATTGGTCGCCCCCTCGCCGAACATGCAGATGGTGACAGCATCGTCGTTTCCCTGATAAACATCCCCAAGTGCCATCCCAGCTGCAATAGGGATATGAGCTCCCACGATGGCGTGACCACCCCAAAAATTCTTTTCCGTGTCCGCCATGTGCATGGAACCGCCCTTACCCTTGGAGCAGCCATCCTGTTTACCTAATAATTCCGCCATAACGTTCTTGGGATCAATACCAGCACTGAGTGCCCAACCGTGATCGCGGTAAGCTGTAATAATTCGATCTTGTGGTTGGCGAACTGAGGTTATCCCGCAGCATACCGCTTCCTGTCCAATATATAAATGTAAGAATCCACCAATCTTTCCTTGCTGATATAGTTCCGCTGACCGTTCCTCAACCAAGCGGATAATAACCATTTCTTGATATAACTCAAGATAGTCCTTTTTTTCCATGCGCTATGTTCCTTCCATTCTCTGAATTTAACAAGTGCAATAATTAATTGTGCGTCATTTTTTATTTAATTACAACAATTACAAATTATATCTGAATTATCAAAATATTTCCTTTTAAAAATGTTACAAAATTTCACTTAATCCTAAGGTAAAGCAACCTTAATGAAACATTGAACTCTTTCATAAAGAGTATCAATAAAAAGATTAACGGGAGGAGTATAATTGTCACGGCAAATCTGGAGAAATCAAATCCGAGAATTGAGAGTATTCGTAACATGATTAAGAGGAAATTAAGACGACAGTTAAATTTAATGCAGGTGATCATGCTCGGCACAGCAGGAACCATCGCTGCTGAAATATTCGTGCTGACCGGTCATGCAGCAGGCATCGCAGGTCCCCAAACTGTGCTTGCCATGATCATTGGTGGCGTGTTGACTCTTAGTATTGCTTTAAATTATTGTGAATTAGCGACCACCTACCCCGTGACTGGCGGCGCGATGACCTATGTCAGAAAAGGTTTTGGGGATAACTTGCTTATGTTCTTAGTGGGATCTCTGGACGGCCTTTCCAGCACTTTTTATGCCGCTTTATCAGCTGTCGGCTTCGCTTACTCATTGAGAGTCTTCCTGCCTACTGTTCCAATCATTCCCACCAGCCTGATCATTATTGCGGTCATCGGATTCTTTCATATACGGGGCGCTTCACAGGTCGGAAACCTTCAAATTTTTCTTGGCGGCGGATTGCTGCTCGTTTTTATCGTTTTTTCCGTTCTCGGATTAACCAGAGAATCCGGGTTTAATTGGGAAATATTTCGTTCGGGTGCCGTGCTCTTTGAAAAAGAATCGATATGGGCTGACATTGGAAGAATGCTGACAACGATCGCGTTGATTTATAACGCTTATGTTGGTTTTGAGGTCATTGCAGACGATGCGGAAGAGGTCATAAACCCTAACCGCAACCTTTCAAGAGGAATACTGATCAGCTTGGGGATAACCACACTGATTTACACTCTCGTTTCCTTCGTTGTCATTGGTGTGGTTCCCTACACTGAACTAGCAGGATCGGAAACAGCACTCACAGATGCTGCCAGCGTTTTCTGGCCAAAAGTTGGCGTCCCAGTCATGGCTTTCACAGGTTTGATCGCAACGCTGACCTCTATCAACACTGCAATGCTATCAGCCACTCGTGAATTCTTTTCACTGGGAAGAGAAAGGATATGGCCCATTCAGTTCACTCGCCTGAGTCAATGGCGCACACCCTATGTGTCAATCATTTTTGTGCTCATTGTGAGCAGCGTTATTGCCGTCATCGGATTGGTTGATTTCCTTAGTTTCATCTCCAGTGCTGGTTACGTGTTTGTGCTTTTTTGGGCATCATTAGCGCTCATCCGCCTGAGGAAGATATACCCAAATATTGAACGACCCTTCAAAGTGCCACTCTTTCCTTTAACAGCATATATTGCAGCAGGAAGTGCTGTCTTGATCATTGCTTTCGCAGATCCAAAAGCTTTACTGTTTTTAGGGATTCTATCGCTTGCATTGACAATCATCTATTTTGTTACGAAGTATTTCAAGAATCGCTCAATGCTTCGCATGAAAATCGAACAACAGCTAGGTGGTGGAAAGATTTTAGTTGCCGCAATTAATCCAAATACTGCTGTTGAGCTGGTTTCCCTTGCTACTCGGATGGCTGAACCTCAAGAAGACACCAGCGTTTGTATTCTTTCTGTAGGCAAAATACCTGCCTCGCTATCAAAAGCGAAGACAGATGCACTTCTAGAAAAAGCTCGGAAATTTCAAAAACGCATCTTAAATCTCACAGCACCCATTGCTCAAAAAAGAAATGTTCCCATTTATACAAAGTATAAACTCGAACCCAATGTTGAAACGGCGATAGAAAAAGAAATAAAATCTCCCACCCCCGTCAGAATGGTTCTCCTCGGTTGGCCCGACCAAATCAGAAAGGTCAGGGTTCCAAATAATATCATCAAACAGGTTATGATGAATTCATCAGTTGATGTTGGTGTCCTGAGAGATAGAGGGCTCAACGGCCTCAAACGGATCTTGGTTCCGGTGGGCACTGGACCAAATACTCGGATCGCCCTGAGAATTGCCAATACCCTTGCTGAAAATAAAGACATTGAGATTGTCGCCTTGAGATTGATGCCAGAAAATATTGATAAGGAGACCCAACAAGATTATATGCTGCATTTGCAGGAGATCATTGAAGAAGAACTGGGTGAACTCCCACATTATATCAAGCCAAAAACGATGACATCAAACGATATCGTAGATGGAATTCTCGAGGTAGCAAATGGTGACCATTTCGATCTCATGATTATCGGTGCATCGGAAAATGTCTTTTCACCAAAATATGTGTTTGGCGCTTTAAATGATATTTTGATAGAAAACGTGAAATGTTCAATATTGATCGTAAGGGAATATCAATCGGACCCCGCTCTTTGGATTCGTCAAACGATAAAGAATATTGAGGAATAGAGAACACATCAGCAATAATTGTTCCCTATATTTTTTTATGTTAAGAACAAAAAAAGAGGCCGCTTATGGGTTTTTCTTCCAGGCAGCCTCTTTTTGACGATTTAATCTTCGCGTTCTTTAATCATTCTTAATCTTCGCTTGTGCGGCAGCAAGACGCGCAACTGGCACACGGAATGGTGAGCAGCTCACGTAGTTGTTGCCGACCAGGTGGCAGAACTCAATCGAGCTGGGTTCACCGCCATGCTCGCCGCAGATCCCAACCTCAAGATCGGGGCGGACCTTGCGGCCCTCGCTGACGGCGATATCCATCAACCTGCCAACGCCCTTGCGGTCCAAGACCTGGAATGGGTTTTCAGGGAGAATACCTTCATCAACATAGGTGATGAGGAAGTTACGTTCTGCGTCATCCCGGCTGTAGCCAAAGGTCATCTGAGTCAGGTCGTTCGTACCAAAGGAGAAGAATTCCGCCACTTCTGCGATCTCTCCGGCTGTCAGGGCAGCCCGCGGGATCTCGATCATCGTGCCGAATTTATAAGTGAAGTTAACGCCTTTCTCTTCCATAACCTTCTTACCAATAGCCTCAAGTTCAGGCTGAACATGTTTGAGTTCATTGATATGGCCTGTCAGCGGGATCATGATCTCGGGTTTGACATCAATGCCTTTCTTGGCGGCATCAGAGGCTGCTTCGAAGATCGCCCGCACTTGCATGCGCATGATGTCAGGATACACAATACCCAGACGGATGCCGCGCAGTCCCATCATCGGGTTGCTTTCATGCAGCTTATTGACTGCTTCAAGCAAACTTTCTTTTTCTTCCAAACCCTTAGTCTCGCCCTTGGTTCGCATTTGTGTAACTTCCACCAACAGCTCTTCCTGTGAAGGCAGGAACTCATGCAATGGCGGGTCAATCAAGCGGATGATAACAGGATAGCCGTCCATAGCTTCAAACAAGCCGTAGAAGTCAGAGCGCTGTGAGGGCAGGAGTTTATCCAAGGCGTCATAGTAGGCATTGACAGCTTCCGAATCTTCCAGCTTTTTCTTTGCCTCAACCAGTTCATCTTCCACCTCCTTGCGAGATTCATCCCTCATCGTCTGTCCGTCGAGTTTGCCGCTTTCAAGGAAGCCTTCCAGACGTTCAACATTATTGATCAGGTTCTGAGCTTCCTCAGCATTCAGGATCATCTCCTGAACAAAAGGCAGTCGTTCTTCTTCAAAGAACATATGCTCGGTCCGGCAAAGACCTATGCCCTTTGCACCGAAAGTTCGAGCGCGCCGAGCATCTTTGGGGTAGTCTGCATTTGCCCAAACCTGCAGCCGGGCAATTTCATCCGCCCAGGTCAACAATGTCATCAATTCCACTTGTTCCTCAAGGTCGGGGGCAGTCAGTTCCAGTTTGCCGATAAAGGCTTCACCAGTAGCGCCGTCAATGGAGATCCACTCCCCTTCTTTGACGGTCTTGCTGTTTGATTTCATCAAGCGCTTATCAGCATCAATCGACATCATGGAAGCGCCAACCACACATGGCACACCAAACTGCCGCGCCACCACAGCCGCGTGGGATGTAGCGCCGCCCTCGCTCGTTAGAATACCTTTAGAGGCGATCATACCATGCACGTCGTCAGGTTTTGTGAAGGGACGCACCATAATTACATCTTGCCCTTCTTCTACAGCCATTGCTTCAGCTTTATCCGCGTCAAAGTAAACCTGTCCAACTGCAGCACCTGGTGATGCATTCACACCGGTGGCAAACGACTTACCCTCATCGCGGGCGGCTTGAATCGTCTCAGCGTCAAATTGAGGGTGCAACATTTGATTGACCTGCTCAGGTTCAACGCGCATAACAGCTGTTTCTTTGTCAATGACACCTTCATTGCACATGTCAACAGCAATTTTAATGGCTGCTTTAGCCGTGCGCTTCCCTGTGCGGGTCTGAAGCATCCACAATCTCCCCTTCTCAATGGTAAATTCAACATCCTGCATGTCGTTGTAGTGTTTTTCCAGCCTCTTAGTGATCTCCTGGAATTGCTCATAAACCTCAGGTAGGTCATCTTTCATTTCCTGAATGGGTTTGGTGTTGCGAATACCAGCCACAACGTCTTCGCCCTGAGCGTTCATCAAGTAATCGCCGAAGAGTTTCTTTTCGCCAGTGCCGGGGTCGCGAGTGAATGCAACGCCTGTGCCGGAATCCCAGCCCATATTGCCAAAGACCATCGTTACAATATTGACGGCTGTACCTAAATCATCAGGAATATTGGCGCGACGGCGGTAATCAATCGCGCGTTTTGCGTTCCAGGAATCAAAGACCGCTTTGGTCGCTAATTCAAGCTGTTTGATCGGATCCTGCGGAAAATCAGAGCCTTTGGCTTTCTTAACTACAGTTTTGAATTTTTCGGTCAATTGCTTTAAATCACCCGCATCGAGGTCGGTATCGCTCTCTGCGCCTTTTTCCTCTTTAAACCGCTCCAACACACCCTCAAATTCCTCATCCGGAATACCGAGGACGACTGAACCGAACATCTGGATCAAGCGTCGATAGGAGTCATACACAAAACGCTCATTTTCGGTGAGCGCCACCATACCTTCGGCAGTTTCATCATTGAGACCAATGTTCAGGACCGTATCCATCATTCCGGGCATGGACATCTTTGCACCCGACCGGCAGGAAACCAACAACGGATTGGAGGGATCGCCGAATTTCTTCTCCGTTTGTTTTTCTACGACTTTTAAAGCTTCCAGTGTTTGATCCCACATCCCATCAGGGAAGGATTGATCATCCTGGTAAGCGATACAAGCCTCTGTTGTGATGGTGAAGCCGGGTGGAACGGGAACACCAATTCGTGACATTTCTGCCAGGTTGGCACCCTTTCCACCAAGAAGGCCGCGGACGCCGTCCCAACTACCGGCATATTCCTCGGCCTGCTTAAGCTCAGCTTCGGTGAATAAATAAACCCATTTCTTTTCTGACATGCTTCCTCCTAAATAAAAATTCTTTGAATATATAACGCGTTTAACGTATTATGTCTCTCAAACAAATAATTTTACCATGAAGAGATTAGATTCCCAAAAGTGATAATAATAACCAGACATTATGAATGAATGTATTTATTCTTACCCTGAATCATTCTCCACAAATAGATGGCGAATTTCCAGAATTGCTTCGGTTGTGGACTTCAACGACCCAAACTTAATATGACCCTTTGAAGTGAACGAGAAAAATTGGTTATCAATCCAAATGACCAACCCCATTCTCCCTTTGGGGGCATTTGCCGTTTGGAAAATGCGTGTATCATCGACATTAAATCGCACCCTTTCTCGCTCCCAAATCAAACCATAGGAATGCCAATCGGTCACATCCATCTTTATGACATGCGCATCTTCTTGCACAAGGGCTCTCGCTGTCCACCTGATAATTCTGGCGGTCCAGGAGCATAATAAGAAGGGAGAAACTGGGACGGCTAATATTGAAAATATGGACGGGACCAGCGGTGAACGAAACGTCTTCATATGAAAACCCGATGCGGGAACATCATCTCGCAGTGTGAGGTGGTTTTCCCTCGACCCATAGAAAAACCAAGCGGCATTGGGCAGAACAGGCAGCAGACGTTTGACGCCGCCAGCCAGTGAACCCATGCTAAAAGGATCATTCCACAATCCAAAGCCCCAAGTTCCCGGTAAGTCGGTATTAGAGACCCGCGCTTCGAGTTTCATACGGAATGGCGGTTGATGGGGGAATCGTCCTCTTGTCAGGTGCATGTAATCATCCAACTGCGCCAAACTATATTGTTCTTCGTTCAATTCGGGCAAACTCAAGCGAAGCACATCACCTTCAGGTCCCACTACCTGACCCCCATTAACTTCACGTTTCTGCAGACCCTCAATCATCTCTCAACTCCAAAATTATAACCGGAAGGACATAATCTTCCGTCTCATGTTCAACAATTGTCCCCTGGAAACCCAATGCTTCACCTTTCTCTGCCAGGCGCTGAGTAAG